>Ga0214545_1005619_pt1 | contig 22483 bp, 19 predicted proteins | sample CNSS4metaG_FD_160064 | JGI IMG/M metagenome (GOLD analysis project Ga0214545, IMG submission 160064) | Root nodule microbial communities from cowpea collected in UCLA plant growth center, Los Angeles, California, USA - CNSS4 | ecosystem: Host-associated > Plants > Roots > Nodule | place: USA...
ACAATTGGCATATATAGGACTTGAACCTAAGTCCTCTCATACAATTAAAGTACTCTCAACCACTTGAGCTAGTACTCCTCGACGTCATAGCATTCCGCATTAAATGCCTTAAAGACTTCTATTACCCGCATTTATTAAATAATTATTTAATTAACTATTCAATTTTCTCGGGTTTTACAGTACCTCTGGTGAACTATGTAAGACCTGTGGAATTTAATTAATTAAATAATTAATTAATTAATAAATGCGGGTGGGAAAATCATTATGACATTAAATTATGAAGAGTATGACGTGGAAAAGTACTAGCTCAAATGGTTGAGAGTACTTTGGTTGTGTGAGAGGACTTGGGTTTGAGTCCTATGTATGTCAGTTTTGTGTTATTATTCGTTATTATTTTAAATATATGATAATCATGATATGAAATAATATGATAATTCGATGATGATTGTTAGCATGAAAAATGAATTGGCATGATGGTTTGATATTGATTTGGCAATTGCATGGTTATGGGTTCAAGTCTGGGAGGACTAACATTAAAGTTTATTTTTGTTAGTTTTGGCTTTGGGCTTGAATATGAAGGGGTAGAGCAAACCCTAAGTGAGTGGGCCTCCAAAGGAGGCTGGAAAGGCAGTCGTAGGATTAATTGGACATTACATCCTATTCAATGCTATTTTCGTTTTGGGATTAATCAACTAGCTTTAGGCACCCTTTAAAAAGCAAAATTAGGTTAATAGCTAAGATTTGGCAAGCTGGAAAATATACCCAGAGAGAGAGCACGAAAATCTGAGAGTTTCCAGAAACGCCAGGTGGCGCATATCGTTTTTGCCATTTCTGGGTTCCTGAAGAGGAATCGCCTGGTGGTAAACTCCCAATCGCCAGGCGACGCGTGTTGGAAAGCCCAGTTTTCTGGGTTCTGGTTGAGTTGCCCGGTGGTGGTGAATACTCGCCAGGCGACGCGAGTCACATTAGTGCGATTTTTGTGTTTTCTGGGTTTTGGGAAACTAGTTGAATGATGTTTTGGTAATAACTAGAATAAGAAATCGTCTAAGAGATGGTAGAATTGAATGGAACAGTGGAAAGATACCCTTGTAGAGTTGGAAATCTGGATTCGCTTGTCCAAATAATAAATTAATAGATATTGATCCTAAAAAGGGGAGAACGAAGGTACTTGAATGAGAATTGTGTGGTAAGGGCTGGAAAGAGATTAAGACCAGAGGTGTATGAATAGCCTTGAGTTCGTAGATTCTGAGAGGTGGGGAGTTGCCAGAATTTCATGAACCGCCTGGCGGCACAGGGTCTGCCGCCAGGCGCTGCCACAAAACCGGGGATGTGTGTGTGACTGTGGAAAGTTGTGAGGTTTTTGAGATTTTTTCGGAAAAATCTGGGTTCCCACTACATGTTTGAGGATTATAGGTGAAAGTAGTTTTGTCATGGGGTGGCGGTATTAGTAAAGATAGGGATTGATAAATAAAATAAGTTGAGGATTCTAGGATGGAGTAGGAATCTGATAATTTTAAGGGTGGTATGACTAAATTAAAACATAAGGTTGTGATGTTGAGATGGGTTACACTTGAGTCTAAATAATAGCATAAAGGATTGGATAAATTAACTTCACCAATTGGAAATTTAAGGAATGCAGAGTAAATGAATAATAAGGTTGTGAAACCTGGTGGTAGTGCTGCCATGGGTGGGGTAATTGGGAATCCTGGTAGGACAGGATGAGTGCGAATGTTGGGACTACCTTTATGGTTATAACTAGGGGGTGAAATACAATTGCGATATTACTATGATTGGAGACATTATAGGTAGCAAAATTACCAATTAGCGAGACTTTGAAATAGGGGAAATGGAGTTTAGCCATTGCAACTGGTTCTTAAACCACAACAGAATGGTTATTTTGAAAATACTGTCATGGCGCCTGGCGGTAATGTGCAAACCACCATGCAATAGTGTTAAACAGTAGGGATTGCGAGTTGGTCACGCTTGACGGAGGGGAAAAGTCCCGCCTGGCGACAGCGACAAGAACAATATCTCCTGGAGCAGCGTTCGCATGGCGGTGGTTGCAGACTTTGTGAGTTTGAGGCGCTTGGCGCTTGGCGGTACGTATCCCCTGCCAGGCGGTCTGCAAGCGGATGGCGCCTAGCAGTACGTGTCCCCCGCTAGGCGATTTGGTTGCTGTAAGTCCTAGTTACTGGACTTTGTAGGGTGATCTACTAGGCTTTTGGTGATGCCTCAAAGGTAAGATTGCTCGGTTCCTTGAGTTGAGCTTGGAACGTATCCCTTGAGTTGAGCTCGGGATAGGAGTTAAGCACGTACATTCCTCGAGTTCAGCTCAAAATGGCATCGCTCGAGTTGAGCTCGGGATGGCGGATGAACACGAGGAACCCTTGAGTTGAGCTCGGGTTGGCGAGTGTTACCGGTGTGAGTGTGCTGGTTGTGGCCAGTACGGATGGGTCCAGATAAATTGTCCTTCTCAGTGAATCGTTGACGAGTTTGGTAGTTTTGGGACATTACAGACTATGTTCGTAATTGGGAACTCCACCTAGCATTGCGATGTGTGATCCATGGCATTGGTTCCCGCACGTGCTTTGTCGGTTGTGACCGATAGATTTGGCAGCAAATTATCTTGGGAAAATCACTAGAAGTGGTAGAACACGAATGGTCTGGTTGTGGCCAGACGTTAGAGAATTGAGAAAGAGATGGTATATTGGTTCTTTGCAGAAATCATAGCTATATGATTGGTTATTTAGTGATTGTTATGATGTATGTTGATTTCATAAGCTCACCCTATCTGCTTGTGTTTGGCGATGATCGTGTACACGGTACACGTGAGCAGAGGATGTTGATGCAGGTGGAGCTGGTGACGCTTAGCTACGGAGAGGGGATATCCGGGGTGTTTAATATTTGTATTTTCTACTTTTGGAAATGAAATGTAAACTCATTTGAGACGTTTATTTTGGATTATGACATTTTGGTAATTTTGAACTTTGGTTTCCATTACATACATTTATGAAAGTTTAAATTTTCCCGCATTTTGGGAAAATGAGGTATTATTAAATGCTCTGTTATTTATTTACTTCTTTATTTTATTTATAAATCCGTAATATCCTGACGGGATGTTACTTTTGGTATCAGAGCTTTGTTTTCAAAATGATTTTTGGGGTCTAAGGGGAGTGAGCTCGTCGTGTTACGAATTGTGTGATTGATTGATTGTGTTGATTTAATATTGATTTAATAGTTAGATGTGAAATTCTGAATTAAGCTGTGTAATTTAACCAGTTGTAAAAATGTGGTGTGCTTAGGCCATGGCTAACAGGAGGAAGAGGAACACTGTTGGAGCTGACGAGATCGCTCAGGCGATTCATCGCATGGTGGATGCGATGCAGCCTATTGTAGCTCAGCCTAGAGTCGCGGTGGCACCCGTTCGCCTAGTGACGATGGAGGATTTCATGAGGCATAAGCCCTCGAAGTTCTCTGGTAAATCCACCCCTGACGAGGCAGACACATGGCTTAGAGAGTGCGAGACAATCTGTAGGGTGATAGACTGCACGAATGCGCAAAAGTTGTCATTTGTCACTTTCCTCCTAGTGGTAGATGTAGAGTATTGGTGGGTGGGCATGCAGTAGTTGATGCAGACTCTTGGAGAAGTATTTTCCGGACTCGGCGAAACATGAGAGGGAAGCTGAATTCCTCACCTTCCAGTAGGGGAACCTGACTGTGCAGGCATACACAGACATGTTGACATGTTTGAGTATTTGGCTCGATTCTATTCACCTGCAGTCACTGAGGAGTGGAGGTGCAGGAAGTATGAGGGCGGACTGAAACATGAGTTGCGCCATTTATAGTACCACTCCACATCAGGGAGTTCCCAATCTTGGTGGAGCAGGCCAAGGTGGTGGAGCAGCTAGAGACGGGACCCAGCAGTGGGACTCGACCACAGAGGACCACGCCCGATCCTCGTCAGCAGAAGAAGCCATATACCAGACCACCACCTTCTTCCAGAAAACTACAGTGTTTCAACTATGGTGGTGAGCACTTGAGGAGGGATTGTCCAAAACCCTCTGGCAGCGTTGGTGGCAGTAGTAGCACTAGTAAGTGCTATGTGTGTGATCAGATAGGACACTATGCCAGACATTGTCCTAACAAGAAACCAGTTGGAGGTGCACCAGCCAATAAACCCGTGGGAGATAGGCCCAAAGCACCAGGGCGTGTATTTGCACTGACGACTACAGAGGCGACTCAGTCAGGTAACCTGGTATAGGATACTTGTTTGTTATTTGGTAATCGTGTGGTCGTGTTATATGATTCAGGATCTACCCATTCATTCGTATTTAATGAATGCGTGAGGAAGCTCAGACTTGTGATGCACGAGCTGGGGTGCGAGTTAATAGTCCCAACACTAGAGTCAGGCGAGGTATCCACTAGTTCTATTTGTGTGGGATGCCCTATGGAGGTAGCGGGTCACAGATTCAAGGTGAATCTTATTTGTTTACCCATGGAGGGTCTAGATGTTATTCTGGGAATGGACTGGTTGTCGAGCAACCATGTGGTGATTAATTGCGGACGACGTAGAGTGGTATTTCCTGAAACAGCAGGGTTGGAGTTTATCTCTTCTAAATAGGCTGTGAAGGAGATTGAAGATGGAGCTACATGTTTCATGATAGTGGCTAATGCAAAGAAGTTGAGTACTGCAGAGAGAATCAGCAGGATTACTATGGTGGAGGAGTATGCAGATGTTTTCCCGAATGAAATTCCGGAACTGCCACCGAGCCGGGATGTGGATTTCACTATTGATCTCATCCCTGGGGCCGGTCTAGTGTCCATGGCGCCCTATCGGATGGCACCAGCCGAGTTATCTGAGCTGAAGAAGTAGATTGAAGATCTGCTTGAGAAAAAAAATTATACGCCCGAGTGCATCGCCTTGGGGGGCGCCGGTGTTACTAGTGAAGAAGAAAGATGGCAGTTCCAGATTGTGTGTCAATTACCGGTAGTTAAATAAGATAAATATAAAGAATAAGTATCCACTGCCGAGGATTGACGACCTATTAGATCAACTGAGGGGAGCTGCAGTATTCTCGAAAATCGACTTGAGGTCTGGGTACCATCAGATCCTAGTTAGGCCGGAGGATATGCAGAAGACAGCTTTTCGGTCGCGCTATGGCCACTACGAGTATGTGGTGATGCCGTTTGGGGTGACTAATGCGCCGACCATATTCATGGACTATATGAATCATATTTTCTGGCCATATTTGAATCAGTTTGTTGTAGTTTTTGTTGATGATATACTGATCTATTTTGAGAGCAGAGAAGAACACGCAGAACATCTCAGAGTGGTTTTGGGGATTCTCAGAGAGCATCAGCTGTATGGGAAGCTGTCGAAATGTGAGTTCTGGCTGGAGGAGGTACAATTCCTGGGCCATGTGATTTCATCCTAAGGGATAACAGTGGATCCGGCCAAGATCAAGACAGTGGTGAAGTGGGAGAGGCCACAAACAATGACTGAGGTGCGGAGTTTTCTGGGTTTAGCCGGATATTACAGGCGCTTTGTGGAGGGCTTCTCCAAGATGGTGAGCTCATTGACACAGCTACAGGAAGGATCAGCCTTTCTCGTGGACCGATGGGTGTGAGACTTGCTTTGAGGATATGAAGAGGAGATTGACTACTGCACCAGTGTTGGCGATCCTTCACACGACTAAAATGTTTGAGGTATATTGTGAGGTTTGAGTGGGACTTTTGAGACTGAATTGTGAGAAGGCTAAGGAGACAATTGGCGTAGGGAGAAATCCTAATCATCAAAACTTTAAGCAAAGGAAAACCAGGTTAGGGGAGTTTTCACGTTAGTTTTTATGCATGAACATGGTTTGTATAGTCTTTGATATGAATTGTCTATATTACTTTCGTGTTGTTCATGTTTTTCTGGGTTTCTGGAAGTTTTCCAGAAACCGCCAGGCGGCGCATATTGTTTTTGCCATTTATGGGTTCCTGAAGAGGTATCGCCTGGTGGTAAACTCCCAACCGCCAGGTGACGCATGTTGGAAAGCCCAATTTTCTAGGTTCTGGTTGAGTTGCCCGGTGCTGATGAATACCCGCCAGGTGACGCGAGTCACATTGGTGCGATTTTTGTGTTTTCTAGGTTCTGGGGAAATTCTGATCGGAGGAAAAAAAATAAAGGAACTGGTTGAATGATGTTTTGGTAATAACTAGAATAAGAAATCGTCTAAGAGATGGTAGAATTGAATGGAACAGTGGAAAGATACCCTTGTAGAGTTGGAAATCTAGATTCGCTTGTCCAAAGGATAAATTAATAGATATTGATCCTAAAAAGGGGAGAACGAAGGTACTTGAATGAGAATTGTGTGGTAAGGGCTGGAAAGAGATTAGGACCAGGGGTGTATGAATAGCCTTGAGTTCGTAGATTCTGAGAGGTGGGGAGTTGCCAGAATTTCATGAACCGCCTGGCGGCACAGGGTTTGCCGCCAGGCGCTGCCACAGAACCGGGGATGTGTGTGTGACTGCAGAAAGTTGTGAGGTTTTTGAGATTTTTTCGGAAAAATCTGGGTTCCCACTACATCTTTGAGGATTATAGGTGAAAGTAGTTTTGTCATGGGGTGGCAGTATTAGTAAAGATAGGGATTGATAAATAAATAAGTTGAGGATTCTAGGATGGAGTAGGAATCTAATAATTTTAAGGGTGGTATGACTAAATTAAAACAGAAGGTTATGATGTTGAGATGGGTTACACTTGAGTCTAAATAATAGCATAAAGGATTGGATAAATTAACTTCACCGATTGGAAATTTAAGGAATGCAGAGTAAATGAATAATAAGGTTATGAAACTTGGTGGTAGTGCTGCCACAAGTGGGGTAATTGGGAATCCTGGTAGGACAGGATGAGTGCGACTGTTGGGACTACCTTTACGGTTATAACTAGGGAGTGAAATACAATTGCGATATTACTATGATTGGAGACATTATAGGTAGCAAAATTACCAATTAGCGAGACTCTGAAATAGGGGAAATGGAGTTTAGCCATTGTAACTGGTTCCTAAACCAAAACAGAATGGTTATTTTGAAAATATTGTCATGGCGCCTGGCGGTAATGTGCAGACCGCCAGGCAATAGTGTTAAACAGTAGGGATTACGAGTTGGTGGTGCTTGGTGGAGGGGAAAAGTCTCCCCAGGCGATAGCGACAAGAACAGTATCTTTTGGAGCAGCGTCCACCTGGCAGTGTGGTCAGTCCCGCCAGGCGGTGGTTGCAAACTTTGTGAGTTTGAGGCGCTTGGCGCTTGGCGGTACGTATCCCCCGCTAGGCGATTTGGCTCCTGTAAGTCCTAGTTACTGGACTTTGTAGGGTGATCTACTAGGCTTTTGGTGATGCCTCAAAGGTAAGATTGTTGGGTCCCATGAGTTGACCTGGGAACGTATCCCTTTAGTTGAGCTCGGGATAGGGGTTAAGCACGTACATTCCTCGAGTTGAGCTCGGAATGGCATCCCTCGAGTTGAGCTCGGGATGGCGGATGAACACGAGGAACCCTTGAGTTGAGCTCGGGTTGGCGAGTGTTGCCGGTGTGAGTGTGCTGGTTGTGTCTAGTACGGATGGGTCCAGATAGATTGTCCTCCTCAGTGAATCGCTGACGAGTTTGGTAGTCTTGGGACATTATGGACTATGTTCGTAATTAGAAACTCCACCTAGCATTGCGATGTATGATCTGTGGCATTGGTTCCCGCACGTGCTTTGTCGGTTGTGGCCGATAGGTTTGGCAGCAAATTATCTTGGGGAAATCACTAGAAGTGGTAGAACACGAATGGTCTGGTTGTGGCCAGACGTTAGAGAATTGAGAAAGAGATGGTATATCTGTTCTTTGCAAAAATCATAGCTATATGATTGGTTATTTAATGATTGTTATGATGTGTGTTGATTTCATAAGCTCACCCTATCTGCTTGTGTTTGGCGATGATCGTGTACGCGGTACACGTGAGTAGAGGATATTGATGCAGGTGGAGCTGGTGACACTTAGCTACGGAGAGGGGATATCCGGGGTGTTTTATATTATTTGTATTTTCTACTTTTGGAAGTGAAACTTAAACTCATTTGAGACGTTTATTTTGGATTATGACATTTTGGTAATTTTGAACTTTGGTTTCCATTATATACATTGATGAAAGTTTAAATTTTCCCGCGTTTTGGGAAAATGAGGTATTATTAAATGATCTGTTATTTATTTACTTCTTTATTTTATTTATAATTCGTAATATTCTTACGGGATGTTACAAACTAAACTGTTCACATTCCGCATGCGGTCCACCCATCACGAACTCCTCGTTCGCGACTCAAACCAAGCACATCCCAAAATCCTATGGACTTAGTCCTTCAAGCCCAAACACCACAAACACAAGCACATAACTCCTATAATTTAGGTAATAGCAAGTAAACCTGCTCAAACAGCACACACAAGCATAGAATTCTCAACATTCTCGCTTAAGCCAAGGGTCTTCGCCCAAGCTAGTCTATCGGCCTCGCTTAAGCTAAACCACCTCGACTGAGCGAGTGTGAAATAGTGGCTTCACCACATCATCTCGCTTAGGCGAGCTCTTCTCGCCTGAGCGAGACCCTCATTCGCTCAAACACACAACCCCTTGCCTAGACGAAGGTTCACTAAAACGAGTGACGATTTTTGTAACGACCTCGCCTAGGCGAGCCATCCTCGTTTAAGCGAGAGATCGTGTCGCTCAACACTAAAGTGGCCGCCTGAGCGAGCCATTCGAACCAAAACCATGAACGAGCTTTTGCAACTCTCGCTTAGGCGAGAGGGACTCTCTTGGGCGAGAATTGCAGAGTTTCGTCTCTGTCCACACACACAACTCGCCAAAAGCAGACCAAAATGCAACTCACACCATACCAAACGTAAAAAAATAGCAAGCAACCTCAGAACATGTTTTATATCCATTTACCTACCAAAACTCAAGATTTATTCGTCCACAACCCTTCAATACCAAAACCCTCATCCCTAAAACATATACAACATAAAAGGGGTTTTGCACCCAACAATAACCAAACCAATTCTCACTCTCATCACACATACACGAAATTCACAGCACTTAAAATTCAATTGAGAATAACAAAACACATAATCATATCACAAAGCATAATTTATATACACATAAGGACAACTTCCCCTAACTTGGAATTCTTGATTAAAATTTGGGAAGAAAAGAGTGCTTTGCCTTAAGCCTTCTCCCAATTTAACCTCTTGTGCACCCAAGACTCACCACTCCTTAATGATGGGTTAAAGAGCTGAAATGAAAATGGGCTTAATGATAGGTTTAATTTCTATTCCATGATAATTACTTAGTGGTTTTTGAGCCTCTTGGCTGCACCTTCTGCTAGGGTTTCCTATACCCTTTCACATTCAAGCCAAAGTTGATTCTAACTAAAAATAAATAAAGTTTAATTCATGTTTATCAAGGTTTAAACCCATGACCATTCCAATGTCAAATCCATACACAACTATTCAACCAACTCATGTTTTGGTGATAATTATCACAATCCTAAGATTATATTATCACTTAACAAGCTCAAATATATTATCAAAATAATAATAACTTAAATAACACACAAATGGCATACTTAGGACTTGAACCCAAGTCCTCTCATACAATCAAGTACTCTCAACCATTTAAGCTAGCACTTTTCCACATTACCCCAAATAACATTTAATGTCATTAAAGTTCACACCTCCCACATTTATTAATTAATTAATTATTTAATTAATTAATTTCCACGGATCTTACACTTGGTAAGAGTGTACTAAAACCATGCAAGTAAGATCTGATCTTGAACCTTCCATTCTTCATAAGCAGGATTGATTGTTCCTACTACAAGAAAAATCTTAAATAAGGAACAAATTTAGTAACAAAAATAATTTGTGAGTATAGTGACCAATTTAGATACTAATTTATAAACTAAAAATTATTGGTAACTAAACTCGTTTCAAAAAATTATAATTGGTTTCTAAATTAGTAACTAAAATAGTTTTTATTATGAATTGATCTCTAAATTAGTCACTAATATTAGTTACCTAGGTTTTGACTACCAAATGATTTGGTCACTGAATTAGTCACTAATTAATTATTTATAGACCAATCTAGAAACCATTTGCTTTGGTAACCAAAACCTAAATAGCTAATGTTGGTGACTAGTTTAGAGACCAATTCATAATAAAAATTATTTTAGTTACCAATTTAAAGACCAATTATAATTTTTTTGAAACTAGTTTAGTTATCGATAACTTTTAGTTTATAAATTAATATCTAAATTGGTCACTACAACTACTAATTATTTTTGGTCACTAAATTTGGTCATTATTTAAGTTTTTTTTTTTGTAATGTGCAGAATCATGATTTTGTTTAGAAAGAAACCGTGGAGGAATAATGGGACTAACAACAAATCAATGATGTTTGTGAGCATTGATGACAGGTTCAATCTATTGCTTTTAGTGGGGATAATTGGAATCATCTAATTTTTCAGAAACAACAGTTGAAAAAATGTGGGAGGGTGTTGGGAGGGAACTAGAATTGAGATTGGCCATGGTGGATCAACAACTAGCTCTTGACATCATAATAAAGATCAAATAAATTAGAAAACAGTTGTGTGACTGTGTTAAAAGATGCTTAACGATTGTATTAAAAGATGCTTAACATTAAGTGTTTGAAAATGAGAATTACATTCTATTTATTTATGCTAGTTAGAACTTAAAGAGAGAGACAAAAGTTACATACTGTTATGACAATTGGCTTTTTTGTATTTCTGGGTACTTTTGACCATCAATTTGTAAAATAGGGTTCGTTGAAATTTTTTTTTTTTGCGAAACAGGGTCAAGTCGTCATGGGGGAGGACGATATTAAAGGTGAAGTCATTCTTCCCTAAGCCAGTTTCATTTTTTTTTTTGAAAAAGCGATGTCGTTAGGGTGAAGGCCGATTTTATAATATCTGAGATTGAAGTCGTTAGACCCAAAGCCGATTTCACTTTTAGTTTTTTTTTTTTTAATGTTACGCAATGAAGTGACTGAAGAAAGGGAAACCATTCCTACGAGCACTTTATGATAGAGGATGAGCGCTCTGTGAGCTCATCAAGGTGCATCATGAACAACTTTATCAAGGACTTTTTTGTGTTTTGAGTTGATTCAATCAAATTTATGATAGAAGGGATATTGCTTGGCCCATGGAGACACGCCAAGACTCTGAACTTCTCAACCATTTCATTCCCAGACCCCTAAGAACTATCACCCAGCTTCTGCCGTGTTTTCATTGAGTTTCCTCGTGCTGGTTTATAAATTGTCATCACTATTGGTGTTGTTATGAAGGTTGTGAATAGAGCCATAAGCACTAAAATTGCAAACATTTCATCGTTTAAATTCTGAAAAAAAAAACTATTAGGTTAAAAAAAAAACTAAAAGTTAAACCATCCTCCAGCTTAACGATTTCAATCTAAGATATAAAGAAACTGGCCTCCACCTTGATGACATCATTTTTTCAAAAAAAAAATGAAATTGGGTGAGGGGAGGACGACTTCACCTTTAATGTCGTCGTCCCCATGACGACTTGACTCTGTTTCGCAAAAAGAATTCGAGGGATATTTTTTACAAATTCGAGTTACAATGGACTCCAATTACAAAAAAAGCCTATGACAGATACTAACTAGTGTAACCTCCAAAAATTACAAAATAAAGAAAAAGTAGAACACAAAAATACAATTGAATAGAAAATAATAAAATACAAACATTAAACAATAAGAAAAAAACATATGATATTAATACTGCCAGACAACCTGGTTGAAACCCTCCTCATGAAGGACAAGAACATATTGTTGAAACTTTTAAGAGCTCAACCTTAGCGCTCTCCTTACTAGTAATCTCTTTTCATGAGCCGAAGTCATGTTCGTAAGACTTTGCTATGTTTCTTTCACCTCAACCCTTATACTCTTCTCTTTCTTATTTGAGATCAAACGTCTAGCCTTCCAACCTATTAACAGCCAAATTTATTCTCTAATTCTACTTTGTTTTTATTATTATTATTATGGAGGAAAGAATAAAGGAAAATTAAAAGAGGAGGATCTCATTCGAAATAATAGAAATGAGAGAAAAAAACATTAACAAGTAAGCCAAAACTCCTCATTTAGGCTTCACCTTTAATGATAACAAAGTAGGTTTTTTAACTAATATCAAATGATAACGAAAAACGTGTTAAATCACAAGGTTGTCGTGTTCTCCAATAATTTTTATGGTATCACCTTAACCTACTCTCAGGAATATATAATTCTATCATTGTCATCATCATAATTGATAGTATTGTTATCTAATATATTTTCAATAAAAATAATAAAAATGTTTGTTATTTTACCTTAGCGCGTGAAAAATAATAATAAAATTGATAGGATAAGATGGTAGTCTCATCAATCCATTAATAAAAAAAATTAACGGATAGAGACTCAATTTAAAAAATTTGAATACTCAAATTAAACTTTTTAATAAAAACTAAATTTAAACTTAATTAAATATATATTTTATACAATTCTCTCCTTATTTTTAACATTTTAATAATTATTTATCTCGTGTTGTTATTTTTATTTTAGTAAATAATATACACATTTCTTTTTAAGTGTTTTTTTTTGGATTTAAATCGTTTTTTCTAATTTTAGTTTTTTTTTTTTAATTTAATAATTTTCTAAAACTAAATTAAAAATTTATAATAACAAAATTATATACGAAATAAATAAAAATTATTTATATTTACTTTTAATTTTATTATTTTTTATGATCATAAAAAAAATTGCCATCACGATTATTTGAAAACTTTTATAAATATAAAATAGTTTTAACAAAAAATTTTATATTTATATAAAAAGATAAAAGTGAATAGTAACAAAAATAATATCAAATGATAATAACAAATAAATATAGTATCTATATACCGGTGTCTATGAAGAAAAATACACATGCGTAACTCGTCTGCCGGTAAGAAAAATGTAAATATACTAAATGTATTTCTACCAATAATAAATTAATAAATAAATATATCCTTTTCATTCTATTTTTTATTCTCTGCAATCGGTTATCTGTGTTTTAGTTTTACTTTTCATTGAATAAACCTATATTCTTCTCTACTTTTCCAATTTCTCTTTATTTCCTTTTTTCCAAAGTAGAGCACAAAAGCTTCCTGAGAATATCTAAGTATGCAACGAACAGTGTCGTGAAAAGTAAAAAATTGGAAAATATTTGTGTAGCCGCCTCTCTGCCCGACATGAAGGAACCATAGCATCAAAATTTATGTCTCAACCAAATGCCGTGTGTTGACTGTGGATTAAGTCATCTCACCCAAATTCAAAACCAATAATGTTACTTACTTCTCTACCTTTTTAGTTACTTTCTCTTTTTTTCTTTTCCTTCGATGTTCTATCTGGTGATTTTGTTAAAAAAATATCTCAGTTTTCAAGGCCTCTCTTTAAACCAACATACAAACAGACACAATCAACCACAGACATAACTCCTGTTGTTTTCTCAGAGTGTTTTAGAACACTGGACGGTTCTGTCTCAAACCCAACCAGATTTGAAGATTTCAGACAGCAACATGCGGTTATTCCATGTTCTTGTCTTAGGGTTTGTGGCTTTGAATTGCGTTCAAGTTTTTGAATCCAATGCTCAACTCATACCACAAGATGAAGGTACGCTTCCACGCTTTTGTTCTCAACTTTGTTTTCTTAATTGGTCGGTTTGGTTGCTTTGGTTGCTTGAAGTGTAGTTATTTCAACCACTACAAGAACTCTTCTGAAACCTTTCATAATAAGGTTTTGATTAACCACCCTTCTAACCCTTCTCACTTTTGCATTCGATGAAAATACAAAGAAATTATGAAAAACACTTCATCTTCCGAATGAGGATTCTGATGATAAGAATTGAGTTTTCTGCATCATTGTCTTCTTTATGATTGAACACAAGGTGTTTGTGCTGCGGTTTCTTTCAGTAACTTCCTTCTTTAGAGAACTTTTAAAACACTGTTTTTCCAATCTGGGTACTTTTGATGATTGTCCATGGATTTTTCTCAGAGGTTTTATATCTTATATTATCAAATTCAATTCAATTTTGTTTACTGGGACTTTTGATGATCATTATTTCAATTTTTTTTTCATGTAATCATATCAAGTTTAGGTTTTTCTTGATCACTCAATCGTTTTTAGGAATGTTTTGGTGATACACCCTTTGCTTGGCACATCCCATGTGAGATGACACCCTTTTGAAAATGAAATAACAAGGGTGGAGGACCACTACTTTTGTTTATGATCATGAATTTGTTGTTTTTTTTAATATTTTGGATAAGACCAATGCTTATGATATAGTCAATAAACTCAAATCTTCAACACAATAAATTATGTTCAGAAGGTATTTTCTAATTATATATATGGAAGCTTGAAAACAATGTTTTTAGCCAAATAGTGTGACATTTTTGAAAACAACATTTTGCATTGACTTGTGCTTTCATAAATTTGAAAATATAACTGGGTTTGGCCATTGGGTCAGTACCAAATTGTGATTTTAAAAACTCTGACACTGTTTGTAGAAAGTGTTAATTAGAATTTATTGAATATAACAACTATGAAGTGGAGATAGTTCAACATTATTAATGGTGAAAACAGAGGAAAAATAATTGCTCTGCTTTCACATGCTGCATGTTGTTGCCCATACCTTCTTGTACTGATACTTTTGTTTCTGCTGCATTTCATCTTACACATCATTAGAAATTGGTTAAATAAAAGAATTGTTATTGTTTTAACATATTTTTAATTTTTATGAAAAATTAAAACACTTATCACACTTTGTACAATTTCTGAAATAAATTTTACCTTCAGGAACACTAAATAGAAAAAAAAGAACATCTAAAACAGAGGAAGTGTCTGTATATAAAAGGAATGTAGTTCATTAAAAAAATGAATTTTAGTTTTTACAAAAGTTCATTTTAAAAAAAAAACAAATTTTAAGTCAATACTTTGTTCTTTTTAATCTAACATTATTACTTGTTCAAGTAATTATAATTAATATATTTCTACTCATATAATTTATTATATATTAAAGGGTTTAGTAAATGTCTCGAGTTAGTGTCAACTTTTTATGTTAACAAATAATTAGAAATCATACTTGAAACTTAAGTATTGTAAAAGTTAATAAACTTAATATGTATAATAATTTGAATAAGAGAATATAATTATTTTACTTACTGTACAAAACTTATATTCTCTCTATATTAAATTTGTTATTATATAACTCATTAAAGGGCTTATTACAAAGAGTGTTTAAAAAAAATAAAAATCACGGAGGTCATATTACAAGTTAAAAAATAAGATTTTTAACAGTTGACATTTTAAAAGTCTGACACATAGTTTGTCTCTTTCCACATTTTCATATGTTTTCAGAAGCAATCATTTTTATTTTTATTATTTATACTTTAGTAAACTCCATTGTCTTGTTGATCAGTATAAAAATTCTAATATGAAACAAGTTTTGAAATAAATTGATAAGTGAAGTTCGAGTTTTAAAAAGCATATCAAACAGATATGATAAATAACTGGTCATATATAGGTCTAAATATTTTTTCAAAAATAACCAAAATTATCCAAATTCTATTTAATGTAATTTATTATTTATAAAAAAAATTAAGTATGAATAAAAAAACCAGAAACCTATATTCTTCAAGATTTAAGTAGAAGATGATGTTAAATGGGAATTTTTTTCCTTAGAAAAATTGTTATGAACAAGGATAGAAATAGTCAAAACTATATAAAATAATATTTTATAATTTAACTTTAGAATTTTAGATTTTTGCATGTAAGCTTGTGTAACAGTAGTTTTTGAATTAAGATTGATTTATTTCTTAACTACTTTTTTGACTATGCTGTTTCTGAAATACAATGGATATGGTAATATAGATTCCATGCTTTGTATGCATCATTTGGCATACATTTCATGATAAAGAAAACCAAAACCATGCATAGTTATGATTCTGATTTTGACATGGGAAAGAGCCATGCATATAGTCTTTGAATGAACATTGAATTTTTCTTATATTCTATTGTACACCATATTTGACTTGACTTTATTCAAAATCTAAGAAATAAAAAAAAAATGAAGTTTGTTAAATTGCTCTATTTGGTGATTTAAATTTTTTGATTGAATTTAAAGTGTTTCATTTAATGTCATGGATATTTATAGCCCTCAATATTTTTGACCAAATTTATATTTGAATCAGACATCTAACCAATTTTTAACCCATACGCAATTATTAAAAATTATAAAACATTTAAAAGTTTTGATAAATTAAAAGTTATGTGAAACTTTTTGACTTCAAGAGTTCAAGTTTTCCACGTTAGAGCGTTGAAATATTTCAGTATCTAGAATTTATAAAAAATGACTAGATTCAAGCTAAGAATTTAGAAATATGTTAAAGATTTCCTTAAAAACTATGTTCTGATTAACGTTGGATTTGTCATGAATAAGATACTTCATATTATTGTTCATGGTTGAATCAATTAGTAAACAATTTCCGTAGTTGACCATTGAGCTTTGAAAATAGCTTTGAAAATGGCTTTGAAGTGATGGACCAACTAAAAAAAATTGTACAAGTAAATTAGTTACAAAAAAAAAGTATAATCGAAATTAAATATCGATTTACCTTTTGCCCGACCTGATTAAATTCATATTTATATATTAATCTGGGATGAATAATTTTTAAAAAATATATTATTCTTAATCTTTTTATTTGTTTATTCTTTTATTTTTTTTAAACAGGACAAAATGCCTTATTGGTTTTGAAATAAGATTAATGAAGCCTAAAAATTTTCAGTCGGTTTAAAATAGTACCTGTTAAACCCATTATATATTTATTAATTAATCCAAGTGAGCTTTTACTTTCTATACTTCCATGATACTAAAGTAAAAAAAAAAATCTCTTTTTGCATTTCTTCATCCAAAAACTATTGGAAAAGTTTTTAAATTCGGTTTTTAAAAAGTAGATAAATAAATTAACAAAATCTATCACCAACATGCGTGAGATCAAAATAAATCTACCTATTTCTAATTCTGTACTTTAATACTGTTAAAATGAATGTAGTCAAATCTTTCACATGAGAGAAAAGCTTTAATCAATTAATAAGGTAAATTCGATTATAACATCCGGTTTTCTGGTAATTCTAATTAGAATTTTCACTAGATTTCTAAGATCGAGGATTACAAAATTCACCAATGTAAAACATATATTCTGGATGTACAAAAATTTGAAATACACTTCAAGATTTACAAAAAAATAAAATAATGCTACACACATTACTTTATCCTATCACCAATGAGAACAAGGAAATAATTCACCTGATTTGTAAAAATATTACAATTTTACCTATAGTCAAGATAAAACCCTTCAATCTTTTATCATCTTGAATAAAAATGTTTTCTGAAAAGATAAAATGTTCAAAACTCTCTCACACATGTTCTATTGATCATAGGATATCATTGTTATGAAATGGAGGAAGATGCAAGATTTAAAGAAAAATTAATAACATATCAATATTAAATATTAATCGATTAATATGTCTTAATCACATTTTTTTTTAAACTTACTAAATTAATCAATTATGTATGTAACTTGATCGATTAAAAGTTTTAGGAAGTACATTTATCTTTTAAATTTGATTAAGAGCGTGCCTAGATTAAGAGTAATCAATTATTATGTTATTAAAATTGATGAAGAAGGTTTTTCTTGGCTTTACGATGCTAAAACACACATTTAGACTATTATTGATCTATCTAAACAAACACATCTCATAACACTTGGACATCATAAAAATAACTAATTGAATCTTCTTCTTGACATAGTAACCGATACTGGTGTGTGTAATGATTATGCAATTTGTGAGGGTGAAAAAAAATTGCTGTTATTGTTTTGAAGGGTTTAATTCTTGGAATATGTAGATAAACTAATTGTTAGAAAAAATGGTTGTGGCTAATGCATTGCTTTGTGTGTGTCGCAGTGAGAGTACTGCAAGCAATATCGGATAAACTAGAAAACTTGAACTGGACAGTTACAGAGCGTTCCTGCACAGAGAATGAAGGGTTTAATGGCAAGATGAATATAGGAGATGACATAGTGAGGAATGTCACATGCAATTGCAACTTCGAAAATAGCACTGTTTGCCATGTTGATAACATGTACGTATTTTTCTAGCTACCTCCCCAGTGATATAGTGTACTTAATATTTAATGTTTGTTAGGTTTAATTAATAATTTAGTTTTTAAATTTAGATTTTTAATTCAGTTTGAATTTTATATTTTTTTTACTCAATAAGTCTTTATTTTAAAAAAAATCAATTGAATATTTATTTTTGTAAAATATATTAAGTCTTCTTTTATACTGAAGTTAATGGTCTTTGAAAGTTAATGGTCTTTTATACTGAAGTTAAATTTTAGGTCTATCACATATCAAAATCTAAATTTTTTATTTGGAAGTTGTCACTTGTCAAGATCAAAGAGATTTTAAGATAGATGATCACCATGACACTTCCAATCGGTCTTAATCTGGATTATATCGAAAAGACTATATTGAATATTTTTTACAAAAATAAAAACACAATTGAGTCATCGAAAACAAATATAAAGATTTAAACAAATGAAAATCTAAATTGTTAATTAAGCCTATTTATTCATCTAATTATTAACAGTTTATTTGAAAAACCATTGAATTCAATTCGGACAACGTCAAAGATAAAATGCAAGAGATGTTTGAATGATAAAGGTTGAGAAAGGCTCACTTCTTATACATTCTAATTAAGTTGTGCGTTTATAGAAATATACGATAAGTTCAAACAAATTCTGGCAAAAGTTTGCCTAATATGCACATTTTTTATGGTTTTATGTGCATAAATTCATTGAATGCTACTTCTTTGATTAATTGTGTGTTTCTTTATGGGATACTAATACCATTGTTTGGCCATGCTAGCTTTCTCAAGGGTCAAAATCTATCGGGAGTTTTTCCCAGTGAATTTGGAAATCTCACCCATCTGAAAGTGCTGTAAGTTTGTAAATACTATTTTGTTTATGTTTTGTGTGGTCACGAATGTTGTCACTCTCTGACAATGTTGATTATATCCTGGTAGTACAACATGTTGATTAACATGAAAATGAATTTTAGATGAATTTTTGTATTTCTTTATGTGAATGCCAATAATTATTGTTAGAATTTCTATGCCTTGTGCAGTGATCTTTCCCGCAACTATCTCAACGGCTCGCTTCCAAAAAGTTTTCCTCCCAACTCTTCACTGATCAATTTGTTAGTCTTCCACGCCCTTGATTTTGTGTTAATTGTTATTCATGACTCTCTCCTAAAAGTCTAAGCAGTTTATATCTAACAATTTCTTAACTCAAACGTTTTTTGATGTCTAAGGCTCACTTAATTTTGCATATTTGGCTTTCAATATTTTCTCTGTTTTCTTACTGAATGACCAATGTCCAATTGTTAATGTTGCTCAGGTCCCTTCTAGGAAACCGACTAAGTGGTCAAATTCCCACAGAAATTGGTGATATTGATGGTCTGGAGGAACTGTAAGTGCTGCAAAATTTGGATTTTTGACATTGAAAAGTGGTATTGGAAGTTGAATACTTGAATGATGATAATGGTATTCGTTTTTATAGGGTCTTAGAATGTAACCAACTTGAAGGACCACTTCCTCCTAGTCTTGGAAATTTGAGCAATTTGAAGAGACTGTAAGACTCTTTCATTCGAGCCATTTTCGTTTTATGTATATAATCAATTTTCGTCATTCACTTTTCTGTGTACCAACTGTTTGTTTTTATGTTGCTCAAGGGTTTTTTAATTAGTTTATACAAATTCTGCAGGCTTCTTTCTTCAAATAATTTTACAGGGACAATACCAGAAACATTTAGCGAACTTAAAAATCTGACTGATTTGTGAGTGGCAAAATGATACAGTAGTTCCTTTTCGTTTCTTTTTTTCATATCTCTGTTAAATCTTAAAATTATTCTTTGCATTTTCTGCAGTAGGATAGATGGAAGCAGTTTATCCGGACCAATACCCAGTTTCATTGGGAACTGGACCAAACTTGACAGACTGTGAGTACACATTCAGAACAATTCGTTACTATTTTCTTGTACAGTTGTAGGAAGACAAATTTGATATTCTATATCATGCTTAGCGTAAGATTTAAATGGTGCTCCATTAGTACAATTCAGTTAAAAGAAGGTAAGTAGTCAGAATCTCATGATATTCTCATCAAACTTGATATAAAGGTTTTAAAGAACAAAAAGTAAACTTTACTAAGAAATGGATGCATCATGAGATAGATACCCTTTGGTTCCTTGTTAATTTTCATTCCAGCGTGTATTTAATCTCTGTTAAACTTTTGCAATCAGTAACTTTTGTAATGAAAATCGTCTAATTAAACTTTATGTTTTTGTTAGGGATTTGCAGGGAACAAATATGGAAGGCCCAATTCCTTCCACTATATCTCAGTTGAAACTTTTGACTGAATTGTGAGTACTAGCTTCTTTCTGAATATTTCTGAATTGGGGCATTTTATCTCAGGATATTATTGTGCAATGATTCTGGATCATAATATCATTTTCCTTTTCATTGATGAACATTTCTGTATCAGGAGAATAACTGATTTGAAAGGACCAACTATGGATTTTCCTAATCTGGAGGAGTTGAAAAACTTGGAACGACTGTGAGTTCAAACATTTTCAACTACTTATGTTAAGAACTATAAGATTCATTTGGCCTTTTAACGAAGGTGTGCATTTCTGTGACTCAGGGCATTAAGAAATTGCTTAATCACGGGTCGTATTCCAGAGTACTTCAGTGAAATGGCAAGTTTAACTACTTTGTAAGTTCCATCAATGGTCAGCTCAAGTTTATTTTTGGCACCATCTTGAATAGTTAACTTGTGTTTGATATTATATTATTTTAAACAATAACAATACTCATAAATTTCTAAATTTCGGTGTCTTCTAAAATTTTCTATACAAACCATATCTTTTGTGCATTTCAAATTGCCTTCTAAAAATTCTCCATCCAAACACTATTTATATTTTCTCCTCGTTTCATTTCCACAACATCAAATCTTTGAAGAGACAACTGCGTTTTGTGCTGTTAAACTCTTGTTTATTTCTGGTGCCAATTTGTTTCAAAGGGTTACTGTCATTAGAAATTGTTCATGTATTACTTACATACAAGGATTGTTAAACGATTTCCCATTATTTTTTGTGAACTAATTCTCTCGGCTGTCTTTGTCACTAATTTTTATATCCCGTTTTTGGGTGGTTGTGGTAATGCTTTTCAAGTTTGTTTTTAACACTATTGAACTAATTCATTACTTTGAGGGAAAAATGATTGTCTATCCTCCGGGTGATTTGGAACAATGTTTTTGCATAACCATGGTGTGATTGGTACTAATCCTTTTGGTAGGAGTAATTTCTGGAGCATAATATCCATAATATTGTTATCCTGTGTGTATGTGTTTTCACATGGGAACGATTCTTAGGATTTGATATCAGGTATGTATGTGACTATCTTATTTTTCTTGCAGGGACCTAAGCTTCAACATGTTAACTGGTCCAGTCCCAGAATCAATACAAAATATGAAAAGCCTAGATTACTTGTAAGTGAAGATTTGATTTCCTTACCAGAAGATTACACAGAAAAATGTTATATATCTTATACTCAGACAGTACTTTAATACCTAGAAAATTGGTTGCTTTTTCTTTATTGATTTAATGCAGGTTTCTGACAAATAATTCTATGAGTGGAGAAATTCAGGACTGGATATTGAGCTTCAAAGAAAACATGTTAGCATATTTCTTTATCTTGGTTTCTCGAATTGCATAATGTAAAAGCTTTACTGAATTACACCCTATACTATATCAGAGATACAATGATAAAAAAATTACCATATGTCCACTTTCAGAGATTTATCTTACAACAATTTTACCAAGTCTTCTGCATCTAGCTGTCAGCAGGTGGATGTGTAAGGTTCTCTCTGTCTAGCAATATATAATTATTTCTTTCAGCTATGTCAATGCTAACCTTTTACTATTACTGAACAGGAACTTGGCTTCAAGCCATTCTTCTTCAGCGGAAACTACGGCTTCGTAAGTTTTTTTGTTTTTCTTTTTGTATTTTCTACTTGATTTATCACCATTCTATCATACCTGTTAAAACTAACTGTATTCATGTTGTAGAACTTTTTGTTTGAAGAGGAATCTTCCTTGTGCAGGAGAACCCCAGTGTGAGTGTTACTGAGAGTAAAACAAAAATGTTTGGCTTAGTACTGTTATTTTTCGAATTTGGTCCCATTTTTTTTTTTTTTTTTTGTTTTTTAAATTTAATTATCTTTTTATTTTTTTTTTAATATTTTATAAAAAAATAAA
>Ga0214545_1005621_pt1 | contig 22477 bp, 21 predicted proteins | sample CNSS4metaG_FD_160064 | JGI IMG/M metagenome (GOLD analysis project Ga0214545, IMG submission 160064) | Root nodule microbial communities from cowpea collected in UCLA plant growth center, Los Angeles, California, USA - CNSS4 | ecosystem: Host-associated > Plants > Roots > Nodule | place: USA...
CCGAACCGTAGTAACCGCCTCCGTGCCCCAAACGGCATGCCCAGGTGGTGGAATTGGTAGACGCGCTGGCTTCAGGTGCCAGTGGCTTAACGGCCGTGAAGGTTCGAGTCCTTTCCTGGGCACCATACGATTCTGGATATGAAACAAATCCAGATAGATAAGCCCAATCAGAGTGTTGCGTTGGCCCCGACTGTGTAACAATGGGGTGTAACAATGCTGTTCAGGGTTGTTCGGCCGATGCGCCGGGTTGGGTCGCGTTTTCCTCTTTTCGTGCAGCGCATTCCGGCTGACGTCCGGCTCAAAGCGGTCGGCATCGAACTGGCGATCCCGCTCGGTGATGGCTTCGTCTTCGTGACGCTTAGCGAGGGCGCTCAGGCCGTCCGGTTCTCCCTTCGCACCACGGAGCCTAGCGAGGTCAAGAAGCGTCAGGCGCTCGCGGCGGCCTATCTGGAAAGCGTCTGGGCGGCGCTCCGCAATGACGCCCCCGTGCATCTCACCCACCGGCAGGCGACGGCCTTAGCAGGAGAACTCTATCGCGTTTGGGCCGACAGCGAGAGCCGCGCTCGGAGTGTCGCCATGGTGCACACGCCCGGTGTTGGCTGGGCACCGGACACTGAGAGCCAAGAGGAGCAGGAAGCTCATTGGGCAGCCGTTATGGAGATGTGGGAAAGGGTCGGCAGCGACGGCGAGGTAAGGGAATTAGAGAAGGCGCTCGGGCCCATCGTGGATCGCCTCTTGCTGACCAAAGGCGTCCGTCGTGTGGACAACGAATCACGCGCACTCTTGCTCACCGCCTTTTGGATGGCGCTGCGTGACGCCTTCGCGAGCCGCCAACGGAACGCAGGGGGAGACTACTCGCTCGACCCCAAGGCCGCTCGCTTTCCCGAATGGCAGGCCCCAGCAGATGCGACGAAGGACAAGCCAAAGCGAGGCGCCTCCAAGAATTCCCTCACCGGGCTAGTTGAGGATTGGTGGAAGGAAGCCAAGCGGGCCGGTCGCAAGCAGAGCACCTATGAGAGCTATCGCAACTCAATGGCGCGTCTCGTCACGTTCCTGAAGCATGACACAGCGAGCCGGGTGAGGCCTGAGGACATCGTTCGCTTCAAGGACTATCGCGTGCAAAGCGGCGTGAGCCCGAAAACCGTGAAGGATAGCGACCTCGCGGGGATGAAAACGGTGTTCGGCTGGGCGGTGGTCAATCGTCGTCTGCCTAGCAATCCGGCCGAAGGGATCACCATCAAGGTCGGCAAGTCGCGCAAGCTCCGGTCCAAGGGGTTCTATGATTCAGAGGCGATAGCCATCCTGAGACATGCCCGCGAGTTCGTGCCCGGTCGGGAAGCACCGAAACTGGCGGCGGCAAAGCGATGGGTCCCATGGCTGTGCGCCTTTACGGGCGCCCGCGTGGGCGAGATGATTCAAATTCGCAAAGAGGACTTCCGGCGGGAAGGCAAGCTGTGGGTGCTGCATGTCACGCCCGAGGCCGGGCCGGTGAAGACGGATGAGGCGCGTGATGTCGTGCTCCATGGGCAAGTCATCGAGGAGGGCTTCGTGGCGTTCTTTGAGATGTCGAAGGGCGGTTATCTATTCATTGAGCCCAAGGCCGGTGAGCTAGGCGTACGCAACGCGGTGAAGACGGCTCGGAATAAGGTCAATGAGTTTGTCCGCGAGGTGGTGAAGGATAAGAACGTTGATCCTAGCCACGGCTGGCGGCATCGCTTTAAGACGGTTGGCATTGATCAGGGGGTTGAAATCCGCGTCCTGGATGCCATTCAGGGGCATGCGCCGCGCAATGTCTCGGAGGGCTACGGAGACGTGACCATCAAGGCTAAGGCGAGCGCAATGGCGAAGTTTCCGCGCATCGACGTTTTGTAGGGGGGCTCACCAGATCGAAGGCTTATCACCTGGAGCGCGAGCTGGCGTCCACTCACGGTCGGAGTTAGGGCAATAATGGAAGTTGATTGCACTCGCGACGTAGCATCTCTCGCGCTCTACTTGTCCTAGGTCGTTTAGGTTGTATAATGATTGCGCGGCAGTAGCCTCAATATGGTAGAGGCGCCGACCCCTAGGTCGGAGGTTCCCGGTTCGATTCCGGGCTGTCGAAAGCCGGACTATCTTTTCGGTTTTCGACAGCTAGGAAAAGGAAATGGATCAGCAAGCGAAGCTCGCGGTATATGAAGCCCAAGTCGTAAACGTTCGATCGCTTGCATCAGCATTGCGCCAGGTTCGTCGGACCATAAACGACGGGCTGCGTTCCAACGATCAACCCAAAATCGACGCATTTACACGCACGTACGCTCTAATGTTTTGCGCGTGGGCTGAGGCGAACTTCTCGAAGGTTGTTCACACACCCCACGGGTTCGAAATCGACGAAATACAGCAGGTGCAATCCGCGAAGGCTAGTGGCATCGCGTCTGCTTGGAAGAAGTGCGTCGAACTTGGGTTGCGACATCTAGACGCTCGTCGAGGAAGTTTCAAGCCGAACGCTCAGCAAAAACTGTATCGCGCGATCGATGACCATGTGTTCGACCCGAGCATGCTGCGCAACAAACTGGCACACGGCCAATGGGCAATCGCATTAAATCGAGAGAACGATGCTGTACAGTCAGAGCTAACAAACAGGATAAAGTCTCTTGACGTGGTCAAGATTGACGCCTGGATGAAAGGCCATCAGCTGTTGTCGGACGTAGTGGAGCATCTCATCGAGTCTCCCAAGAAGGCATTTATGCGGGATTGGTACGAATACGTTGCGGCGATCGAAGCTCAGATGATTGAAGCGGAGAAGCGCACGTTACGAGAGCACGTCGACATCCTGCGCAAAAAACAGCAGTTGACGGGAGCGAAGGTCAAAGGCCGCAAGTAGCGCATACGCATTATTACAAACCGCTGCACACCTTGCAGGCTAGCGACAACGTTAGCGGGGTCGAGCGGGGCATCCGCATGTGCACAATCATCCCTTAAAAGAAGGCCGGGGTTAACCTCGTCCGGTATGAGGCGGGTCACTTTGAACATCGGCTGCAAGGAATGCGGCTTCCCGAGAATGTGCCGCCCGAGGACTCCGACCGGCGGATCAACGGTAGCTCAGGAAAACGCTCCTCCACTGTCAGAAGACATGATGACCTTGATCGAGACACTCAATTTGGTGAAGAGTGATCCATAAAGGCTGATTGGGGGATGACTCGTGTCGCTATCCGCACTAACCGACAGGTCTGCGGTGCTCAGTGCCATCGCTGAGTACGATGAACTTGGCCGAGAGGCGTTCCTCGCTCGTTACGGCTACAGCCCTTCCCGAGCTTACTTTTTAGAGCATGATGGAAAGAAATATGACAGCAAGGCCATTGTTGGTGTCGCTGTGGGTATGCAGTTTCCAGCAGAAGGACCGCTGCGATCCGACCAATTCAGCGGAGGCGACGCAACGGTGCGAGCCAAGCTCGAAAGCCTGGGATTCCAAGTAACAGGTCCCTCAGAGTTTCAACGCGTCCAAATACATTCTCGCGACGTCGAACTCCTTAGGCTGAGCCGCAATCGCGACCGATACGCGGACGTCTCGCCCGAGGAGCACGCTGCTTACGAGAGGGTTCATGTTGCGCTTGGGCGACTGGCGCGGATAGTTCAGGAAGAGCTGGGTGCGGATGAGTACGAGGTACGCCTTACCTCCGGCTTTAATCTAAAAAGCGGGGTCCGGGGCGCTATTCCCAAAGACCTGTGGTTTGGCGTCTATCGTCGACAGAATGCCACGAGCTTTCTGGGCAATCCCCAACTGTTCGCGATTGCCTCCGGTAAGGGCGTCGAAGTTGGCTTCTATACGTCAACACACCCTTCCGACTTCTCTAATTCGGAGCTCAAGGCGCGGCTTCGGGCAGCAGCGCCCGCCATTTATCGGCAGCTGCCCGACCCCGACAGCCCGGCTGCAGTCAAACTCGAGAGTTTGCTCGACAATCAGTGGGATTTTCGACGGAAATCGAGGCTTGAGCCGGGTCGCCGCGAGTTCGACGGACTCTCCGCCTGGCTTCGCTATTTCAAGTCTCCCGCAGGCGCTCAAGAAGGCGGAGGGGGGATAACACGGTGGTTCACTGCCGAGGAACTCGATGCCACGGACCTGTCCGATGTCGTACGCGGCATGGCGCACATCTTTCGACCACTCATGTCTTCAATTCGCGCAGAGGCCGGTAGTTCTGCTGGACCTGCCAAGGTGGGTCGCTCCTTCTCGACGCTATTCGGTGAGATGGTAGCAAAACTGACTGTGGCGCGGCAGCAGCCCTTTGGAGAAGTTCCTGATCTGTGGGACCTGATGGAGGAAATCCAAACTCGACTAGACAATCTGGCGAGCGTTACGAAACGTCCGCACATCATTATCCAGTGGAGCCTTGGGAAGGGCATCTGGGCGAGCATACCCTGGATCGCGCTCCTTAATCGGGAGGTGACGACCAGTACTCAGTCCGGAATCTATGTTGCACTCCTCTTTTCGGAGGACCTCTCGACAATTTTCGCCACTCTCAATCAGGGCATGACTCACCTCGTCAACGAACTCGGCCGAAGCGCCGCCGTTCGGACGATGGGCGAGCGATCTGAGACTTACCGGGGACAGATCGGTTGGGTAAAAGAGGCCGGTATCAAGGTCGAGAATGGTATTGATCTAAAGACCGAGAAGTGGCGCGGCCGACAATACGAAGCGGGCGTCATAGCTTACGAGCGTTTGGACCTTCGCGACCTGCCGACCGACGAGCGGTTTGAAGAAATTCTGGAAGCGCTCTTGAGAGCGTATGACCAGCTTGTGGATGCCCGGGCAGAGTCAGCAACAGAAGAGCTGACGTCACCGCCGGATCACGCCCCTCTGCCGGTCGAAGAAGCGGTCTACTCACTTAAAGACGCCATGTCCGGCGTGTTTATGCCTCAGGAAGAAGTCGAAAGGATCCTTGGCGTATGGCGATCTAAGAAAAATATCATCCTCCAAGGCGCACCCGGTGTTGGTAAATCTTTCATAGCCAAGCGGCTCGCCTTCGCTTTGATTGGTCACAACGCCCCTAGTCGCGTCGAGGCTGTGCAATTCCACCAGTCCTACGCCTACGAGGACTTTGTCCAAGGCTATCGGCCAACTAGTGGGGGCGGTTTTGAACTCCGAGACGGTGTCTTCCTGCGATTTTGCCAGGCTGCACTTACGGATCCGAGCCGCAACTACGTTCTAATCATCGATGAGATTAACCGGGGCAACCTTTCCAAAATTTTTGGAGAGTTGATGCTCCTCATTGAGCAAGACAAGAGAGATCCCGGGTGGGCAACCCGCCTGACTTATGCGCGGACTAACGACCGAAAAGTTTATGTCCCCGAGAATCTCTTCATTATAGGCATGATGAATACTGCGGACCGATCGCTCTCCATGGTTGACTATGCCCTTCGTCGCCGATTTGCGTTCGTAACATTGCCTCCGCAGTTCTCATCACCTCGGTTCAGAGAGCATTTGTTAGGTGCCGAGATTCCCTTAGCCATCATAGATCGCATAACGTTGCGGATGACCGAGCTGAACCAGGCTATTGCTAGTGACACAGTCAATCTAGGGCCCGGCTTTCAAATTGGACATAGCTTCTTTGTACCCGGTGACGAGAGTTCCTACTCTGATGGCTGGTACGAAACGATCATTGAAACGGAGATCCGTCCCCTTCTTGAGGAATACTGGTTTGATGACCCTAAGAAAGCGGCGGATTGGCGAGAACGACTATTGGCGGGCTAAGCCGTGACAATCCCGATCCGTAACCTCTACTACCTCTTTTGCTACGCTTGGGAGCGGTTTCCGGAGGGTGGATCGACGGAAGTCGGGATCGACGATTGCCCGGATCTCCCAAACCTGTTTGCTCGGGTGATGATAAATGGTGTGCGTCGTCTTCTCCGAAGAGGTCTAGACAGGGGTTATGTCGGATTCGAGGAAGAACTGAGATCGCCACGCGGACGCCTCCTCATTGATCGGACAATCAAGGAGCAGACGCAACAGCGCGGCGCCGTCTGCTGTCAGATCGATGAACTTCGTCACGATGTTCTACACAACCAGATAATTAAGTCGACGGCTGTCGCTCTGGCCAACCATTCTCAAATCGAATCCTCTCTCGCGCACGAGCTACGTTTGATTTGTGGTCGAATGGGGGGAATATCGGTGGTCAAGCTGAGGCCTAGCGTCTTCCGCAGCGTTCAACTGTCGCGAAACAGCGCACAGTATTCTGCACTCTTGAAGCTGTGCGAGTTTGTTTGCCGCGCGTTGCTTCCTACCGAGAACGGCTCCGACAATCGGTTTTTCGACATCCTGCGTGATGAGGAGCGCATGTCCCGGCTCTTCGAGGACTTTCTGCGGAACTTTTACTTCTACGAGCAGAGCACCTTCACGGTTCGTCGTGAGGATATGCGTTGGCGCCTCGATGCTGCGCCAGGCGGGGACCCAAGCCTCGTCCCGATCATGCGAACCGACGTAGTGTTGCGATCTCCGCGCAGCACCGTCGTCATGGATGCAAAATACTATGCGGATCCCTTTCCCCGATCATCCGGAACCCCGAAGATCAGATCTGGTCATTTGTATCAGCTCTTCGCGTATATGAAGCACGCATCAGACAGAGCGCCGGGATTGCCCGTTCGTGGGGCTCTTGTCTACGCCTCAACAGGTGACGGATGTTTGCACAGGTATCGTGTAGACGGGCACGAGATAGCTGTTGCGGCCATTGACTTATCCAGACCCTGGAAACAGGTCCATTCTACGCTGATCAACTTGCTTGAGGGTTTTGCGCTCCAGGACATCCCTTCATTACGGGCGGAGCGAGCCTCGAACTAAGATGAGCTCTGTGGCCCCTATCTGCCCGGTCGCAGATCTTTGGAATGTGTGTCTCTGGCTGCCGCGCGGATTCATTGGGCTGCGTACGCTGGATGCAATTCAGGGACATGCCGCGCGGAATTTCTCGGAGAGTTATGGCGAGCTAAGGGACAAGACCGTCTCTCCTATGCTGAGAGGTGTTTGGCTAGAAGTCGGTAAAGCTAAAAGAAGGTTATGAGTCGGAGACCCTTTTTGTCCGGAATATACTCCAGCGCTGCCACGTGCCGCGACGGCTTGGCATCCCTTCCCTTAAACTCCAGCATGATATTGAACTTAACTGTTTTGTGCTCTTCGGAATAGGTCATGCTGTAGATGTAGTTGGAAGCGAGCTTCTCCGAGATCGCCTTCCGTAGTCCGTCGACGGTGACCTCGTGCATATCCGCCATTCTCAGGCTTCCGCTCTTTTCAGCCTGCAAGTACTTCAATTTCTCAGCGGAGATGATCACCTCAAGCTCAGAGATATCGGTTGGCATAGGTGACACTGCGTTGAGCGAAAATTCGACGTCTCGTTCCCGGCCTGACAGAAAAGGGCGTTCGATTTTGTAGGACAGCAAAAGACCGGGCAGCGGGCCAGCGATGCTCCGACAAGCATAGCCGTTTTCCTCAAAAGCCCAGCCAGACATGTTGACGTCTTCGGTATTGGGCCTGTCTGGCTCGTGCTCTTGTAAGATAAGGCGCTTATGTTTGATGCCCAAGTTAACCAGCGACGTTGAGAGAAAGAGCTTGAACCTGGACATGTAAGTCATGTCGGCATAGCCAATGAAAGGCTCGTACTCCAACAGCTCTTTCACGAAGTTTCCGGCCATAGTGTCGGTCAGATTGTTGATATAGACCACGAAAAACTGTGTGTGGTGTCGAAACTTAACGTCACGAATGAACTTCGCACCATCGTTCATCGCGTCGACCAGATCGGCCGGCCGGCCATGGTCTAGAAGGTCGCCATCCAGAATGCTGTGTGTGCTGTCCTTCGGAAAAAGAGGGATAATGCGCTTTGAGATCGCGTGACCATAAGAGTAAGAGCCAGCTTTGGCGGACTCAAAGAGAAGGGCCAGCTCAGTGCGGTCGATGCTGGGTATAAGCGCCCGTTTCAGGTCGTGATAAGAAATGCCTTTTTTGCTCAGAGTAGCGACAAGCTCATCCCGCCAGCTTTGAATTTCCTTCATCATCTGAATAGACGAAAGGTCGAAATGGTCCCGAAGGATCTCGGGCATCACGTTATCCCTGGCATTCAGGGTGTAGACCACATTCTCGACCATAATGGAATGATAACGCAAACCGGCCCTAAGAAGCTACTTCCGGGGTTGCGCAATGTTAAGCAGCAGGATCCTAAAACAGGGATTATCGTCAGCAGGTCTTTGAAACTCTGCGTCCGACTCGGCGGCACAAGCGCCTGCGTCGCATAAAGCAGAATGGTTGATTTGCGCCGAACAGCCGATCTCCGTCTCGCACTAGCGCGTACTGGCATACTCCGTTGCTGCCGATTTGCAGGCCACTATCTTCAAGCAGGCAAGCACGGCGCCATCGCGCAGGGCACTCTCATAAGAATCGTCTTTGTTATTCGCGTGAAGATACGCGCCGAGCAGGGCCGCAACGAGCAAGATTACGACATAGATAGCGGGCTCGCTCCAGAGTGAGTCGTGCCTTGGGGTTCTTCTCGATGCGAGTGACCGGGGCCAAGAAGATCGCCGGTGTGCTGACCAAGAGGATGGCGACTTGGATGCTGGCTGACTCGGTGTCCGGTCGCTTGAGAACTTGATGTTCGAACCTGGGCAAAGCCCTATGAATCCCCAGACGGTGGCCTAGTAGCTGGCTAGGTCAAAGATAACCTTGATGGGCGGATTTTGCTTTGGAGGCGGGGCTAGATCGCACCTATATCAGCCAGGTCGAGAGGGGCACGCCCAATTGCACGCTCATCGTTTTGGCCCGTCTGGCTTGTGCTTTAAAGAACCACCCTGATTGGTTGCTGGTGGCTCCCAAGAAAGCACGGGACTAGCCGATTCGACGGCGTGGCCCGAGCCCGAGACTAGGTACTAAGGTGCGATCTATGGAGGTGTGGTGATTAACCCCCCCCGTTAATGGCGACTCAGTACGGTGAAGGCCCAAGATGGAGTGCTTCTGTCCATAAGGGTCAAACCTCGCTTTCCTAAAGGTGTTAGTGCTCGCACTACGGCAGGACCTCCGAGAGAGCTCTTAAGGCCCCCCCTGGCCTTAATGAGGGTCGTAATTAATGTAATGCTTTCAATATGATAGGCAGTCGAACCCCGAGGACTTCTTCTGACGCTTCGGTCATAGCTGCCTTGGCTGCCTCAATTTGGGAGCGCGGAACCATAATTCCATCGTGCATCCCGAGTCCGCACGTACCCATTTCAGCGAGTTTCAACAGTGCGCGAACTAAAATCTGCGATTCTCGAAACATAAGGCGCAGTCCGGCTCCCCGCTCAAAGATGCCTCCCAATTCTGGGTAGGCTGCGAAGACAGCTTCGCGGATGGTGGCACCGGTCGCGTCGCGAGGTAGAGAGTCCTTTAGCTCCGAGGGAATGCGTATGAGAGGGCTTTCTCGAAACAACATCGCACTGATGATTTGCTTTAGCCCCTCTCGATAAAGCTCGGCGTTCACGACCGGTATTCGGGAATAAAGATCGCCTTCCGGGGCTTTTGCCCCAGCCTCACAGTAGGCGAGTCTTAGAAAAGCAGAGGCAAAATCTAGATCAGCTACGCGCTCTCCGCGAATGCGGATTGCCGATCGGCGACTGGAGGGCAGCTCTTGCCACCACCCTCCGAACAGCCGGCCGTTGAGATCGAACCGTTGCTCCGCCGCATCTAAAGCTTTGAAATGCCGAACTAGGTCCCGATGTGTAGTGAGTACCGGCGGACCACCATCATCGACAAAACTGATCTTTGAGTTCCGGAGAGACGCATTGATCAAGGCCATTTGCTCTCGGAACACGCGAGTTTCCGCAGTATCGGTGTAGTCGATCAGTTCAACCGTTTTGGTACGCGTGGCGAAATTCCGATGAGTTATGCTCAGCCGAATCGTCTCAGTTCCGGGCTCCCACGAAAAGTGCTCCGGTCTCCAGCGAAAGCGCTTGATGTCTGAAACGAGTGAAGCACTTGGAGAAATAGAGCTTGCGATTCCGCGCTGATTTGATTTTCGTAGCTCTATGAGTGCTCCTTGAGACGAAAGCACTTCCAAAATTCGAGGTAAGAGAGCGAAACCTCGACGGTCATACCGGCTGAGTTTCCTTTTCGGCGCCCGGAGACTCACGAGGACATTAGGACGGTCGTTACCCGTCGCAACCCCGAATGCGATGTTGGCCAACAGCGCCTTGAGGATCATCTCAACGTTATCGCGGTCTTGGGCCTTCATCGCCCGTTTACGCGGTACCAACTCCTCGTACCGTCCAGCTACGTTCTCAGCCAGTACGCTCAGGAAGCGCCGATCACTAGTGAGCCAAGGATCGAAGGACCTGAATTCCGTGGGTTCGAGCTTCACGGCGGGCTGAAACTCTGACACCCTCACGCAGTAAGCGGCTCCCGCCTGATCTCTCATGAGGGCACGCCTGTTGCGACTATGGCCGGAGTTCCGTCGTTCGTGTGATCTCCGCGCCATGTCAACGACCGCTCCCTTGGCAAACGCCGACAATCTTACCCTTCAACTCTATAATCTGATCTAGATACCGCATGGCCGGATCGGCAGCCTCTTCTATTTGTTTTCCAAGCACTCTCAGCATTCTTCCCGCCGAGCGGGGGTATCGGTCGTAGCGTGATCGAGGGCTGTACACGGCATGATATCCCGAAGCTGTTCGAAGGGCTCGTTTGCCGATCTGAGTGATTCGGAATTCACCAGGGATGCCGATTGGCCTAACAGGGTCGTCCATCACTGCGGCCGAGACGGCGAGGGCTATGTGCAACAACGTTTTCGGATGGACGGTTCGTGTCCGCATGCGGGCTAGTGCAGCGCGGGCCTTGTCGATCGGAGGGAGATATTGCAGGTCAGCCACCCGTTGGCCCGGCCCAGAGTTTTCCAACAGATGTGCGAGGTTTGCTTCCGCAGCGAGCAGGTAAACGTCTTCCTGTCTCGCGGCGACGAAGCGCTGGACCGCGAACATGTAAGGTCTCAATTGCCCGGCGCTGTACGTGGACTTGACAAGGTCACCGTGCCGATTTCGATGACGGCAACAGCGATCACAATAGATCTGGGAAGCACCCTTCCCAATACGCGCTTGAGGCTTCCTGCCACAGCCAGGGATTGGGCAATTTCTTAGCGCTGTTTCGTCTGGTGTCGCAATGCGGGTGCGAAAGGCCCTGTTGCGTTTCATCTGGTCTCGCAAGCCTACGTCCTCCAAGCGATTGACTTTGAAATAGAGCGGGGGTGCCTGTGACGCCGCGCCATGAAACGCGCCAAGAACGCTCTCATTACGACCCACTCAAATTAGGAAATAAAAGCTTGACTGTCAATATTAGTGGGTCATAGTAGCGCATATAAAGCCGCAAAGTTGGAATGCGGATCGAGGCGAAAGAATCAATAGGATGAATTTACGAACGCTAAGCGCTGAAAGCGCATTCGAGGTCGTGAAGACCTGGGCTATCGAGGCTTCACAGTGCGATGAGCCATCGAACCATCCGAGCTTGGACGCGCTACGGTATGTGCTTGGCACACCTGCGCGGTCAATCGTTGGTGTAGAAGGGGAGTTAGCCACCCATGAAGGACGTTCGGTTGTAGGATTTCAAATCCTTGGTGAACCAAACGTCGGGACAAAAACACGCTTTGTGTTGCCCATTCATTTTACCGTAATGCGCGGCTTAGAACTAATTCCGGGAGTACATATTCGGCTGAATGACGATCCTCATCGCGCTTACTATCGAAGGAAGGGCGTAGAGCGATCTGACGACGAACTGATATATTCCCTGAGCGTCAGCTGCGAAAGGGCACTCGCTGAAGAGTTCGGCCTGCCAAGGCGATCTCGACTTGATCGCATTCTATTCAATGCCCCTCCTGACGCAGTGCTGAACCCGAGAAGAGGCAGCAACCATCGCTACATCGTGCCGTCCGGGTCGGTTCCAGTTAGAACTCGACACATCAATGCTCAGACGCAAGAAACCTGGATCAAGGTAGCCAAAAGCGCGATTTGCAAGGCCAAACTTCAGGACAAACTGGCCGAGCTGCCGGACGTGCTGCGGCTACTTTTTATCACGGCTGATCGTTGGCACTGGTCTGAACTCATCGACCGGCTGGAATCGGATCCACGTTTGACTGCTGGTTGACAGCAGGCGGCACTGCCGTTGGTTCGTGCCGATCATCAGCCGTGCCTGCAGGCGGATGACCTGTTGCACCGACCAATGAGCACAGCCTTTAGCAGTTGGTATGCCCCGTTCCGTCAGACCTCGCGCGATCTGTGTAGCCGTCCGCATACCTTCTGCCCGGAGCTCTAGGAGCACGGGAGCGAGGTCATGTGCCCTTCGCTGCGCTTGCAACGCCTGCGCCTGTCTTCCAATGGCTCTCGCTTTGTCAGAGAGAACTCCACCCCTGCGGCCTCCAAGGACCAGACCCCGGGCTTTAGCCGCCGCCAGAGCAGCTTTAGTTCGCGCCGATATCAGTCCTGCTTCCAATTCGGCGACCGCGGCCATCTGCTGCAGCATGAAGCGGCCTGTTGGCCCCTCTATCGCAGGAAGATCCGCGAAGCGCACGTCCACCCCCGCATCGAGCAGCCGCTCAAGAAATCCCACGGAGCGGGTGAGGCGGTCTACCTTCGCAACGACGAGCGCCGCGCGATGCACCCGACAGAACGTGAGCGCCTGCTCCAGCGCAGGTCTGTCATTCCTTTTTCCGCTTTCGAGCTCAACGAACTCTGCGACGACCTTACAGCCTCGGTCACCCGCGTAACTCGAAACCGCAGTCTTCTGCGCTTCGAGGCCGAGTCCTGAGGCGCCCTGCTTTCGTGTGGAGACGCGGTAATACGCAACGAACTTCCTGATTGAAGCCACAGCTTCTCTCCATTCACAACTTAGCCAACGTCCGCTGACACCAATGTTAGTGGCGCCGGAATCGCTCGCCAACATGCAGAACATGAGTCAAATCGACTCAGAACGGAGGATGACGTGCGCTAGTGTGTTTGTAGCCAATGCAGCGCGAGACGCGGACGGAGCCGCAGGTCATGCCATTCCATGAAGAAGGCTTCAGAAGTTGGCTGGGGTTACGGGGGGGAAGCAGCGAGCTGCCGCCACGAGGTCACGTCTCGCGTTTGTGCCCCTCGCGCATTTCAGGCCGGGGACACACCGGAAATACGACGCGACAAAAGATGCGGGCCGCCGGCAGCCCATGCCGCGCGGTGGCCGGGTAGATTGTCCGCTATCACCGACACAGCGGACCCAGGACGGGTAGGTATCAAAGATCGCGTTATGACCCTGGCTGTGTGAAAACACGAAGGACCGAAACTCGACTAGAATTGCATTCTTCAGTTCGTCGTCAAGGTTGAAGGCTCTTGCGAGCGTGAGCCGCAGAAGGGGCTTGGACGAACAACTTCTTCTATCGCGCTCAAGTGTCCTGGCGTTTTCACACAGCCAAGACCCAAAGGAGACGTGACATCAGAGGCACACCTGGCTCGGCGCACCGGCATGCCCCAACAATCGATACACTTCGAACTAGATCTTTAAATTCGCCAAAGCTGATTTCTGTGTAAACGTTGAGAAGCAACTTTGGACCTCTCGATGTTTATCCGGTTTGTGGTGAACGAAATCGATAGCAATTCGCAGCGGCGGCAGGGTCTATTTCGGGCCGTGCAGAGGCTTGAGGAAACGGGCGCGCTGAACACCGAGGATGCGGAACGCCTTGATGCGATCTGCGGCTGGTTTGACGAGCATCTGCGAGAGCCGGAGCGCTTGGCAATTTCTTCTCGGCATCACGGACGAGCACAGGCACTAAGTTGGCTCAAAGACAGCGCCACTGACCACATCGCAAAAATGCGGGAGTTGTCAGCGGTGCTCGGGCGCTACGGCGTGCCAGTCGAGATGATCAGAGCTAAGCGATTAGGGTACATTCTGTACGAGGACGAATTTCAGGTGGCGGCGTTCCCCTTCAACGATACGCCAACTTAGCCTGAGACGGCGAAAGGTCTTTCCATGTCGGCTTGTGGCCCATCTCGACAAATATGGGAGGTCTTGCTGAGGTCCCCTATCGAATGCAGAGCCGACTTGATTTGCTCACCGCAAGTATTCCGGCTCGTGGCCCACAACGGACATTGCCGGGCTAGCAACCAATCCCGACTGATCCGGCGAAAATAGACACGTCCTATACTCAATAACGTCGGTGTCAGGCCTTCTGTCCGGCAAGTCCGACCAAAATTTTCGTCTGCTCCAGCACCGCAGCGGATTGTCGAATCGTATAAACTGAGTAGATCGCGGTCTGCCCGCAATCAGGTCCCCAGAATAGAACAACATCATTTGCGCGAACAGACAAATGCCGCCGAAGGCCATCAGTGGGTTAGAATTTGTAAGAGCTGCTCGTGTGATTTTTGGATCGCGATTCGATTACAGCGAATTGAGGCCGATACACGGGGTACTCGACTACGCCCGGATCATCTGCCGGAGCCATGGGCCATTTAAGCAGCTAGTTAGCCAGCATCTTAAAGGAGCAATTGGATGTCCAGCCTGTAAAGCGTCCGCGCGACGTCTCACTACGGACGAGTTCGTTGCTCGCGCAAGAAAGGTTCACAAGGCCAGGTTCAATTACCATGGAACAAACTACGTTGACGCCCAAACCAAAGTAATTGTCATTTGTAAAGAGCACGGGCCTTTCAACGTATCTCCTTTTCTTCACTTAAGGGGTGCCGGGGGCTGTATCGGCTGCAAGACTGGAAGGCTTACAACTGAACAATTCATCGCGCGTTCTAAGCGCTTGTTTCCCGGCAAATATGAATACGCCGAAACCTCGTTCACCCTAACGACCGACACAATTCGGATAATCTGCCGAACGCATGGCAGTTTCGAACAGTTAGCTAGCAATCACCTCGCGGGTAAAGAGGGTTGCGCAAAATGCGTGTATCAGAAGCGATTCGGATTTGAACGCCAGTCGCACGTAGAATTATCGAGGAGATCAACGCGATCACGCTTCGAACTAACGAAAAAGCGCCTATCACAAGAAGAGTTCATGGAGCGTGCGATCGCAGCACACGGCCAACGCTACGATTTGTCGCTCGCGATCTATCGAACTCAATATGATGCTGTTTCAGTAAGATGCGGGCAGCACGGCCTCTTCACTATTGCACCCCAAAATTTATGGAAAGGTGGAGGCTGTCCAAATTGTGTACGAGCGGAGCAGGGCATGGCCCGCCGCTTAACGACCGAAGAATTTGTGCTTCGCGCGAACGCCGTTCACGGCACAAAATATACGTACGTGAATACGATGTACACGACAGCAAAAGTGAAAGTGTCCGTCACCTGCGGAGTTCACGGGGATTTCAGCATTCTTCCAACCAATCACCTTGCAGGACGTGGCTGCTCTGTTTGTAGTCAAGAACGTAAAGTCGTTCTATTAAACAACGAAGCCAGGCACTCGCAAGAAGAGGTGATCGCCAGATTCAGAAATGTCCACGGCGTCAAATACGATTACTCGCTTGTTCGCTATATTCGTAGCATAGACCCTGTGCAAATTGGCTGCCCCGAACATGGACTGTTTGATCAGGCGCCCGTCCATCATTTCGACGGCAAGGGTTGCCCAAAATGCGCAAAAGAAATCACTAGAAACGCCAATCGCCTCAACGAAGCGGAAGTTATTGACCGGTTTCGAAATCTACACGGCAAAAGGTTCGACTATTCGAGGTTTCGATATAAGGACTTCAAGACGAAGTCGCTGATCGGCTGTCGAGACACTGGGCATGGATTCTTCGAAATGAGCGCGCAAGCCCATTTGGAGGGGAAGGGTTGCCCTGCTTGTTCTCAGTCAAAGGGGGAGCGGTTCATTGACGAATGGCTTCGAGAATCCGGTTACAAATTTGAGCGCGAGTTTTCTATTCCTTCTGCGGCGGGTGCACGCGGTAGACTTCGCTTCGACTTTCTTATCTCTGAACATAAAGTACTGATAGAGTTTGATGGTGAGCAGCACTTTCGGCCCGTGACATTTTTTGGATCATCAAAGAAAATTGCACTTAAAGTTCACCGCGAAATCAAACGACGTGACAAAATAAAAAACATCTGGGCTGCGACGAATGGTTATAAGCTCATTCGCATCCGCTACGATGACGACATTCGGGAAAAAGTACTCAGTATAGAATCATCTTTGAGCGATAAGCGCGGGCGTCGCTTGGTCTCGATGCGCCCGAGAAGCTAGTGTCAGTCGAAACTGAAAAGGCGTCAAATGAGGCGGGGCTTGTTGTTGGTGTCGCCGTGGACCCCTCGATTTCGCATGAGACGCGCCGCTCACTTTGCGGCTAGCTTTGCGGCATCGACCAATATGTCGGTTATTGGCCCGCAAAGGACATGCCGAGCGAGCTGGACGAAGTCTGCATCCGAGCGGGAAGCAGAAGTGGCGGTCAGCTAGAGCGAAGTGACCATCTGCTCAAACGCGGGCGGACGAGTAACCTCGTGATGACGTCCTTCCGCCATCGCAAAATCTAGTCAACGAGCGTTGTCACCATATTTTCCGGCGCAATCGCGGGGCAAGAGAGGACGCCCGAGCCAAAACGACTCACCCAGCGGCGGCAGCGCGGCGCTTCTTTAGAGGGGAGAAGGTGCCAATTGCCGGACCAGCTCAAATGGGCCGGCCTCCGGGACGTAGCCTTGAATGGTGCGTCAGAAGTTGACGAGGGGCATGGGGGGAAGCTCGCAGTTTTCGCGACGAGGTGACGTCTCGAATTTGTGACTCTCAATTCGATTGCTGCCGGGCGCGAAACAATGGACCGCTCATTGCTCAAGGTTTCCCGATGTGCAAGCGCTGACCGGCTTGAGCTTTAAAGGGTTCGGCCTTGGCGGAGGTCTGTTCACCGCCATTCATTACGAAGGATGGTGCGGGTGCTGCGCCCGAAGTGCCGGATGAGCAGGTCTCATAGGTGCTTCATGGAGGCTGCCACACTTATATCTCTCTCGGAAGCAGACCAGCGTTTATCATAGAAGTAGCTGAGAAAATTCAGAATCCACCGAGATTTCACTGTTCGGCCGGCCGAACTGCAACAGCATCAATCGACCTTACCGCGCGCTCGATCTCATCTTCTTCGAGGTGGAGCCGAAGGGGAGCCATTTCAAACAGTTGCCGCATAGCTTTGGCCGCTGCCCCGAAGATGCGCGGCAAGCCGGCTATCTCCAGTGACCAGCCGCGCGGCTTAACGTGTGCCAAGTCGTTCCGGAAATCATTCAACCTGAGAAGGTCCTTCTTCTCGCCGTCGGTTAGCATAAGGGTTCCTTGCATGTCATGACAGTTCGCCGTATCGCAGGCGCGCTCTAGGAGTTCTCCAAACGTAATCACCCGGTCATCGGCAGGCGGTTGAACGTCGGCACCTCGGTTATCGTAATAGTTCAGCCATTGCTGCTGTAGTTTCTTCGATAGGGCGCCAATTCCTGCCGTGCCACTCAATGTTTCAACCAGGGCTGCGGTCAGTGCCTGATGCATGTCTGTGATCGCGAAGAACCACCGTGCTGTGTCACCCGAGATCGCTGCTTCATATTCAGAAGCGGCTCTCTCGCAGGCGTGCACCGCCAAAAGAGCGGGGCTGGTTCGCGCATACAGATCATTCGGCATGCTGGATCCCATTGATCACTTCTTCTCTCCGGCAAACTCGGGCCTACGAGGGCACGCCGGTTCCCAGAACGTTGTTGAGGAGAGTCAGGGCGCCGCTTGCAATGAGATTGCCCGCAGCTCCGGACAGGGCGGCGCGAATGTCCGTGAGAGCAGCCGTTACCAGCGACGGGTCAGGCTTAGATCTGATCACTTCCTGCTCGACCTTCTGAAGTCGTTCGCTGAAGCCGGCCGGATCGGCCGTCAACTCGGCGAGGGCTGCTGCATTCGCCCTGAGTTGAGATACAACGGATCTGGCCGCGTCGATAGAGATCGTTCCGACCGTAATGGACTCGACGGAGCTATGATTGCCAATCGAGCCGACAAGCGAATGAATTGTCCCGATTGTGATAGAAGACGCGGAGCTTTCCGCTATCTTTTTCTCCTTCTCTGAGAAGCTCTCTCCATCACCTTTTATCCCGCTCTTTTCGAGGTTATCCACGCATTTATGTAGGCTTGCTTGTTCTTCGTGCTGTGCGAGCCGGCCAAGCAGATTTCACATGCTCAGCGAGCTTGTAGAAAAATGCCGTAGTGCGGTGGTGACGACAACCGTTTGCGTGCCACCCCGCCGGCAATGACTGCCTGGGCTGGCCGAATTGATCGGCAAGCATATCGGCGTGAAACGCATTTCAGGATCAGATTGCGATGAGCGGTGTCGAAGGGCGTGCTGTGCGGATCGTCCGCGCGAAGCTGCGCAGCAGCGCAATCTAGCACCTGCTAGCTAACCGGAGCACGCCCTCAAAGTCGCGCATTGAATGCAACCGACCGGATATGATGTCGCAGATCGTCGGCTTTATTGCGGCCACCCTTATCGCAGATAAAGAAGCGAACTTTGTGGGTGGGCTGAGGTTTGACCTCGTAGGGAACTATCTCGGTAGATAGTTGAGGACTACTAAACTCAATCGTCATGTTTGGTGCACGGGCCATAGGAACAGACGTTAGAGCGACATAAGCGCCGCTGTCCTCCCTAAAAACAAAACTGCCTGATCCGTAGATGCGTTGATAGAATCCCAGCTCCGCCTCATCTTTTCGGACCTGCCTGGAATTGAAGAGACTTGGCGCCAGTGCTTCAACGAAGTGGCTTGTCAATTCCCCCGGCAGGTTCGCTGCCGCCATCCGCGCGACCAATGAATAGACTTCATAGTTTAGGCCGATTCCATAGCTCAACACCGGCATGGGCACCGGACCAATTTCGAGTAAAAAGGTAAGGCGCTCGGAGATTTCTGCGGGTATTTCCAACAAATGGGAAACATCGGCCTGATGTTTGATTGGGTCGTACAAATCCAATCGGCTTACCTCCGGAATAGATAAGTATCCAATTGCATTAGGCTTCGTTAGTTGATGCAACGGCTCAATGTAGCTCGTTCCTTTTCGAACTCCTCCCGAGTAACGATGCACCTGACCAGTCGTGTGAATAGTGAAGCGACCGTACGGGACTGGTTTCTCATTGTCGGATTCAGCAAGAAGATTGCCCGCTTCGATCCGCATCGCGCCTTTCAAAGGCTGAGGGTCTTTATCAAGCAAGCAGATTAAGGACCCGTCATTTGAAGTTTCAACACGCAGAAATCGATAAGCCGTATCGCCCTGCTTAATCAAAACGCGCGCGGTGGACATCGTTTTCCTCAACTTTTCAGCCGGCGCGACTTGCTTTCGCAATGCCATCTAACATAGCTCGCGGGTGCGTGACACAGGCCTCGGGTGAGATTGATGACGAACAATGCCATTCTCGCGACACATAGGCTCCATATCTGCGTGGACGATCCGAATAACAACGCGGCTGTTATCGGAACTTGCTTTGCCTTTCGACACCCGCGCTTCTTTTTAACTGCTGCTCACTGCGTAGTTGGCCTTCAGCCAAATCAGATTGCGATCGCCGGTGAAGACCGGAGCAGATTCGGGTTTGGAAAGCGGATCATTTTTCATTCGACCGCTGATTTGGCTGTCATCGAAATCGATCGCGAAGATCTGGGTGGCCCAAACTATTTTCGCCGGATCCCAGATCGCCCTCAGATGGCTATGCCGATCCACGCTCATGGCTATCCCATCCTAACGGATGATTTTGATCCGCGAGTGTTTTCTGGAATTTTTCAACGGTTCCACCCTCATGTTAGTCACATGAAAGACTCGGCTGGGATCAAGTACCGTTATATGGCGGGTGAGCTCAGCTTTCCCTGTCCTCGGGGCTTGAGCGGCGGGCCCGTCTTCCGCTTGGAGTATCCCGACGAGGTTCTCGCAGTTGTAACCGAAAACCTAGAGGTCGGGACGGTCGTTCACACGCACGAAGAAGTCAGCGAGGATGGAACGCATTACTCCTCGAATACCAGTCGGATAGTAATGTACGGCCTTTCCGTTGTGCTGTTCGAAGTTCGCGATTGGCTCACGGAATGCATCCCGTTGGCATAGCTCCGCGTGCTCGCTGGCGTCGTCATTTAGAACGTCGACTATGCAAAGGGATATAGGCTGTTTCTAGGAGAAAATCCGGCCGCGAGTCGCACCCTAAAAAGGTCTAACCGCAGGCGCTGAAAAACCGACGGCATAGCGAGGAACGCGCCACAATGAGACGTCTGGCAGGCGCCCAGCATTACATTAAAGTCAATTCTCTTACCGGTCAGATGATGCCGTGTACCGGAGGCGAGCGATAGGTCGCATCAATTTGCGCCCGAGCAATGACCGGTCGCAGCGCCTCGCATAGCGCTAGTACCCTAACGACTTAGTTCCCGCGAGCGCCCGGCGCGCGTTCAACCGACCTGCCTCACCCAGTCGCGGGCAATGCTCTCAACGCGATCAATTTCGATTGGCGCAAGGATGCCCGTGTGCATGATGATATTACGCGACATCTCCATGTCTTTGAACCGCGAAACGATCCACGCCTGATCCGGAAACAGATCCTCGAAATCTTGCCAACGCGCGATCACAACCTGAGCAAGGTTGCCGAACGTCGTGTAGCCAATCGATTCCGAAGAGCGGGTCGTATGGTATCGGTGGTGTTCTTCCGCCTCCTTCAGCGACTGCACGGCTGTTTTGATCTTCGTGGGCACGCATGTTTCCCACCAGTCAATTCCATGGCGCTCCAAGAGCCGCTCTGTAACCAGCTCACGGCACGAGTTCTCTACGCAAAAGAACAGGGCGAAGACGGAGGCCATCTTTGCTGCTTCCGCCGTCATGCGGGGGCTAAAGTCTAGCTTCTCTGCTCGCTCCGCAATCTTCTTATCTGTTACGGGGTGAACAGCGATCCCCGCGGCCTCAAGCTCCTTGAAGGATTGCTCCAGCAACAGCCCATTGAAGACGAATCTCTTCAGTGCTTCGCCACTCATATTCCGAGGTTCTCTTTCAGAGATCGGAAGATGGCGTTGTAAATTGCAACGTCGTTGGTTGCGGGCAGGTGTATCTGGATGTTGTAGTGAAACTCCGTCGGTCTTTGTCCGACCGGCGGCGGCATATTGTACGTTGTAGAGGGCGATGGCGGCTGCGAAGCGTTTGCTTCAACAACCTTTATAGGTTCAGCTTTCGGAGCCGTTTGCGCTCGGAAGTCCGCCAGATTAGCTAGGGCCCTGAATGTCGAGGCGTATCGCGCAACCGTTGCCGCGTCCTTCCCGGTAATTCTGCTGATGGCGCCGCGAAGGTCATTGTCGGAAGCGTCCTGCATGCTCGTGTTAATTGCGAAGAGGTCCGCATACAGCTCGCGAAGTTTTTCCGCGAGGATGGCCCCACGCGTTTCCTTTACGCGCAACACGTCAAAGGCCTCAGTCGGTGCCCCGTCGCCGTTCAGGAAACCTAGCTTTCGAAACAGCGGAATAAGCGCTCTATCGTTCGTGCTAGTAAACCCCAGCGACCGCAAAAAGTCTTGCGTGAGCTTCGGGGGTCTAGCGGCCGTGCCGAGGGCATCTAGAAAGGGGCCAATTCTGTTGTTGCTGACTACGAACGGATACTGATCAGGCACGCCTGCTCCCCCTCTTGTTCCCTTACGCAATCATCCGGCGAGTCGGGGAGGGCGGTCAACTTTTACGATGTTGCTAAACACAGCTGTGTAACATTCTTGATCTGTCGAAAAATAAATGCAATGATTTCAATGGCTAGCGGGTCGATCCAGCCAATCCTTTCCTGGGCACCATCCCCTGCTCAAGCGATTGAAATCGCTCATCCGCAGGACATCGAGCTGCTGACCGGTCCGCGACACCGAAGCACGGCGCTCATGGCGCCGAATGGCCGTCGTCGCCACGTCGGAAGGTGCCGGCAAGGCCGGTGACCCGAGCCCCCCTAGGAAGCCTCAGTGCTCGTTGACCGCAGCGCCCAGCTTGATCAGGCTCAGCGAGCGGTTCGCGGTCTCGCGCAGGCGGCAGTAGCTCGCGCCGCCCCGGTACATGCCGGGGTCGACGTTGTCGAAGACCGCGCAGAGGCGATCACGCGAGGCGGCGAAAACTTTCTGCGAGTCATTGACGGCCTTGATCGCGTCGGCGAACCCGCCGGCCTGAACCTTCTTCAGCGCCTCACTGGTTTTCTGCGTCCAGACGGCGAGTTCGCGCGCCGCGCAGGCCTTCCATCTGGCGACATCGTCATTCGCGCCCTCTGCCGCCTTGATGCAGGGGTCGGCGACGAGCCCGACGCAGGCGCTGCCGAAACCGCCGGTTTTCTCCACCTTCTTCAGGCAGGCATCGATCACGGCAAGGTCGGCTGGCGCGGTGCTCTGGGCGGTGTCTTGGGCGAAAGCCATCGATGCCAGCGGGAGGCCTGCGGCGAGAATCGCGGCGGCAAGCTTGAATTTCACGGGAGATCTCCGTTCGGCGCATCGATGCAACCTTGGTCACCGGAGGCCCGGCGTGGGTTCACCCGAATGTGGAGCAGGAGCCGTTCCTCACACCACCTTC
>Ga0214545_1005624_pt1 | contig 22468 bp, 17 predicted proteins | sample CNSS4metaG_FD_160064 | JGI IMG/M metagenome (GOLD analysis project Ga0214545, IMG submission 160064) | Root nodule microbial communities from cowpea collected in UCLA plant growth center, Los Angeles, California, USA - CNSS4 | ecosystem: Host-associated > Plants > Roots > Nodule | place: USA...
TATATATATATATATATATATATATATATATATATTTATATATATATATATATATATATATATATATATATATATATATGTGTGTGTGTGTGTGTGTTTGTGTGTGTTGTGTATATATATTGAGGATATATATATATATATTCATAACTAATCCTCTATAAATACAATTTCCCATTACTATAAGTCATGCCAATTCCAATACATCACATTAAACCTTATTAACATTTACCACCAGTTTTCAGTTTAGGTCAATTTCTATAATATTCCCAACCTCTAAAATTATATTGCACATGACCCAAATTACTTTCCCAACCACCATTACGCACCAAAGCTCACAAAACCCGTAACTTTGCTATTCCAGGAACCCCAAAATTCTCCCTCCACCTGCGAACCTTAGCCCATCTCCAACAACTCTGATTTCAATCAATTTACGACTTCATAGGCTACACTTCAGTGTTTAGGACTACGGTTCACCCCTAAAATTTCCCATATACGAAATTCATTCACATTTTCCACTTAAATCAGTGCCACTATAATAATCCCCAAATCATCAACCCTAAAATAATTTTTGTATGATTTTCATCCCAATTAACCCTCAATCACATGGAATTGAATGATGGGTGGCGGGTGTTCATCACCGCCATGCACTTCATTAGGAAAACCCAGAAATTGGGTTATGAGCTTGCGTCGCCTGGCGGTCCATAGCCTGCCGCCAAGCAGTTCCTATCAGGAACTCAAAAAAACAAGCAAAATTGCATGGGTCGTTTAGCAGGTTTGAATGAGCCACCAGATGATTTCTGGAAAATTTACAAAAATCCAAAAATCGAGATATTGGCAACCATAAACAATGCACACTCATTTCATACAACAATCATTAACCAATTACAATAAAGTTACGAGTTCAACACCCTTAACATGCTTAAAAATTGAGAATTTGGAGAGTTCTTGTGATCACCAATAGCCTCCCTTTGACTCTCTCCCAATTCAGTTCCTTTGCTGCACTCAATCCTCACGTTTTTCCTCTAAAATATCACTCCTCACTATACTCAAAATGGCAAACTCAAAACTCTCTTTCTCCTTCAATTTTCCTCTTTAATTGTACCTTAATGGTGGTTAATTAGCCAAAACTAAAATGCCTTAAACTTGGTTTTAATTATCATTCAATTTGCTATTCTCTATGGTTTTCCAACCCCCTTGGATGCTTCTAAGGCTGCTAAGGTTTCCTTGCCCCTTCACATTCATGCCAAAAGAAATTTTGACAAAGAAAAGAGTTTACTTTGGATCCTCCAAGGTTCGAATCCCTAACCATGTCAAAGCCAACTCAATGCATAATCATTTAACCAATTCATGTTTTGTGATAATTCATATAATTCTATAATTATATTATCACTCAACATGATCAAGCATATTGTTAAAATAATAAATAGTTAAATAACACATAATTGGCATACATACAACTTAAACCCAAGTCCTCTCACACAAACAAGTACTCTCGACCACTTGAACTAGTACTTTTTCACGTCATATTAATCCATAATTAATGTCATAAAGGCTCCCACTACCCGCATTTATTAATTAATTATGTAATGAATTAATTAAATTTAGTGGATCTTACAGGATACATCACATTATTTATTTATTTATTTTTTAGTTAACACCATCAAATATAGGTTCAGTCATAACTAAGTAACACAAGCATTAGTAGTCAATCGCAACACACAAAGTTTCGCAACCGAAACGTGACAAACTCACTTCCCAAGGCCTAAAATCTTTTGAAGACATTTTTTCAAGTTTATAGGTTTTTCGGTTTTCTGTTATTTCCACCATTAAATTCAATAATGATGCATGGTATATAATAGGAGTAATTAAAGAAAACATTGTAACATCCCATTTAATAAATAAACCCAATTAAATAAAATATCACATGTAATATAATATAAAGAGCAACACCATGAAGTATATATGTATCAACCATTTTAGCTATCCATGAATATACTGGAAGGAAAGACTAGGCACACTACGATGCCATGAACAAAATAAAAATGGTTCAACTGTTGCCCAAGAGCTTGCTCATAGAGCAAGAGATTACAATATAACAAAGGTCCTTCAAAACATGAGTCCAACATCAACCCATGACCATCTAAGCTGCATTATCCCCATTGTCACTACGAACACAAGGGGTTTCCATATCTGCTCACACAAAAGAATTTCTAATCATTGCAAAAAGGAAAAACCACACAAGAAGACAAACACAAGCAGAAAGGGTAAGATAGAGTAAAAAGATCTTTATCATACAATTTAGCATGCAATTGAAAAGCAAGTACACATCAATCATCCAAGCATGTGATAGCAAACAAACAAGACTCTATGACTCAATTTATCCAGATACATATAATTGGTCAGATTCGCTGGATACTTGCACTTGTGGTGACCTCTACTGCTCTGCAGAGCCATTGCCAATGGGTTTCACCCTACCACGTACGAGGTTAGCCTTCAAACATCTAAGGCCATTATCCTACCAAAGACTAGGGCCTCCTGCTACTCTCACCACTTGAGTCAGTCCGCTCTACGTGAGACTAACTAACTCTTTAGAGTTTCAGGATGCAATCCTTACTTGAATCCTTACCTAATTATATACACTACGGCACCACCACGAAACCTTACCAAGAGGTTCATGGAATTACGTCCACCACATCCAACACCACCATGAAATTTTACCAAGAGTTTCATGGAATTACGTCAATCTCATACCATAGTCATGTCTCACCAACCAAACATAGATTTGTCAAGCATAACAATTTCATGCTAATATCCAACCAATCATTATTCATGCACTTATTCATACCAAGCTCGTCAATTCTAGTCCCATTATATCATATAGAACATACAAGGCATGATACATAAATTTTTAAAGCAAGAAACCATCCAATCATTAGGAACATACATATATCCAATCAACTTTGTCAATCTCGCTCAGGCTGAGGAGCTCTCGCTCAGGCGAGAGGAACCCCTCGCTCAAGCTACCAGCTATTGCCTGGGCGAAACTGCAAACAAAGGGCACGTCGATGTCTCGCTCAAGCTAGCCCATCTCGTTTCGGCGAGATTGCTCTCACTCAGGCGAGAGGCCTTCGCTTAGGCGAGTCCTCGAAATAGAGAGAGGGTGAGTTGTTGTTGTTCTCGCTCAGGCGAGAGCTCCTTGCTTAAGCGAGAGCTTTTCATTTTGAGTGACCACTCAGCTCGCCTAGGCGAGTTCAGCAGAACCCACCTGCTCTCACGCATGAAAAGCGAAAAATCAAGCAGATACTCAAGGCACAAATATTTTTCACACCATTACAACACCATACAAACATTTAAGAACACGAAATAGACTAATAACAGGCAAACTAATCTTAAAGACATGAAACCTTAACTTCCCTTACATAGAGTGGAGTTAAAACGTAAGCACAACGGTCCTTGGAGAAGAGAGGAGTATTGTAACTCCAACCAGTGTAGGGAAATTGGAAAAACAGACGCAAAGAGGCTAGCATAAGGTTTCAACGTCAACCCGAGGTAGAACACAAACACTGGAATGGAAAGAAAGGGGAAAAGTTCAAGTTCAACTTACCTGGAGAAGACGTTAGAGTGAAACAGTGGGTGCTCCGATTGTGCCCTAGCAGAGCTCACGTATGCAGTTTTAAGAGGGAGGAGGGAGATGGTCCATTTCTAGAAAATGAGAAAAGTGAATTAGGGCTAGAATGAAAGGTCCCATTGCCTTTGGACAAGGATTGGTAAGGGGTTTTGGGCACCTTATGGGCTGGCTTTAGGCCCAACAAACAAGGTTAAGCCCTTATATCATAATGTAGAAAAGTGGGCCTTACAGACGTTACTGTAATGATGGTTGTGAGAGTCCAAACAAACATAAATGTTTAATGTTTCATGAAAAGGAGGGAAAATGAAAGGGAAGTGATGACAAGGAAAAATGGGAGTTACGTGATGTTGTTGCTATGCAATTTGTTTTTTAGTCAAAGATCTTCTCTCACAATCTTAATAATCTCACCAAACCAATCTCCTTTCCATTGGAAACCATGAATCACCACACTAAATTCATAATTTTTCTTTACTAAATTACAAGCTTAATGGATTGGCAAACAATTTCAGATTGGCTTTGGAAACACATTTAAAAAAAGAAAAAGCATGGCAAACGAGTTAGTCTGTTAGCCCGTCACAAGAAGGGACAAGTTATATTTTCTAGCCTGTGTTGTTTAAACGGACTGACCCATTCTGATCTGTTTTTAACAAGTCAAAAACGAATTAGGTTAAAACAAACTCAACTAGCCCATTTTGTCATCTCTAGATAAATCGAGATGTCTCTAGAATACAAAATTGAGTAAATCTCAATTTACTAAAATAAAAAATTTACACATAAACATCAATATAATATAAATAACATGATGAAAAAATTATGACTATTATAATTTACATTAAGAAAATACAAGATAATTATTTTATTCTCTTATTTATATTTAAGAAAATAAAAAGTATAGTTTGTATGATATCAAATTAGAGTGAAAAGAATAGAGTAAATAGTTTATGTAATTATGTATGGGTTAAAAACAGAAATTACGTTCATTTTTTGTTATTAAAACTAAATTATTTTATATTTAATGATGACGATATAACACGAGGAAAAAATATGTGCGATTGAGCCTACTCGTAGGATCTTGAAACAGTAGGAACCACACATTTGAAATGTAAGCCAAAACTGCTAAAAAAATAATGAAGCCTACATAAAAAACCTAGATTTCCAAAGATTCCTCTAGAACCCTCCTCTCTCGGTTTTGTTTGGAGCAAAATAAAAAATCCAAATCTTGTAGGTGTTGAATTTTGTGTGTAGACATCGAAGTCTTTGGTTTTGAGGGAAGAAGAAGAAGGTGTGTTTCAATGGACAATAATGTGTTAGGTATTCTCAAACTTCGAATCATAAAAGGCATTAATCTTGCAATTCGTGATACACGTGCCAGTGATCCTTATGTCGTCGTCAGAATGGGTGATCAGGTTTACATCTTTTCCAAGCCCATATTTTGTTTTGTTTTGAAAGCTTCATTTAATGAAGATTGATTGTTTGTTTGTGTTCATCTTCTTAACCATGTTTTGTGGAATGATATTGTGTTTAATCATTAACCTTGTCGCCCTTCTTAACCATATATTATCTTATAATTATAGGCTAAATATAATCACTTATAAGAAGAACACACGTGATATTTATTGTGAAAATAAAATATAATATACTATAGTTATGTGTAGTGATTAAGATTTAGTATTTCATGATTGTTTTGGTTCTCACATTTCCTGATATATTTGTGTCATTTTCTTTCTTTCAAAACGATAGAATATTTTTGGAAATCTATTTTCTCTTTCTTTCCCGTCTCTCAGAAATATATTTCAAATTAGGTAATTCATAAATATAAATCTGCATTATGAATTATGTATTCTATAAATCTAAAAATCTAAAAGTACATTTTTTATTATGTAATTTATAAATTTAAAAATCTGAAAATATATTACTAAATTCAAAAATATACTCTAGATTTTATAATTCATATGTTCTCAGATTCCACCATCCAAACATTTTAGATATTTCAAACACCCCCCATGAAAGTGCAAAAGGAAACTATGGAAATGCAAAAAGAAAGTGTTCTGTTATTGAGTGAATTGTATGTAATAAGCCCATTTAATTAGAAGTGGGGTTTGTCTAAATAAAAATTACGTTTTTCTATCAAAATTTGCAGATAAAACACTTTTTGGATCGTTAAGAATATATTTGAACAGTTTTTTTTTTTTTTCTGTAAGTAACTTAAAAGCAAAATAATTTTCCATAGAGTAAAGTTGGTTTATACAAATTAAAAATAAAAAGTTGTATATGGAAGTTCGTATTAATTAATTTATGCATAAGTTAATGTTAATTTATAAGATAATTAATAGTTCGAGTTTTTTCTCCTTACTTTTCTTTAAATATTTATAGAAAAGTTTGTCAACTTTTATGTAAGTCTAAACATTGATCTAATAACTGATGCAGAAGCTGAAGACTCGTGTTATAAAAAACAACTGCAATCCTACGTGGAATGAAGAACTGACCCTTTTCGTAAAGGATGTTAATATTCCATTACATCTGGTAAGCTCTCATGCAATCTACATAAAAAAAAAAAAAATCTTATCGTAACAAAAAGAAATTTTTGTCCTAATAAAATTAAAATTAACTTAGAAAAGTTTAACGTATAATTTTAACTTAAAAAATATTCATTCATTTTTTTATTCTAAATAAATTATTACTCATAAACTTATCTGACTAGCTTCATAATCTTTTAGATAAAATTATTTGCATAAACGTTATGTTTCTCCACTACCATGCATTCATTATTTATTTATATATATATATATATATATATATATATATATATATATATATATATATATATATATATATGAAATGTAGGTATCATATGTATTATCACTAAAACAATATATATTTTCGTGGTCAAGTTTTTTTTAATTTAGAAAATATTTATAAATTTTGTTATAAATAATAATTTGTAAGAAATAATTGCCATTTTTTTCTAAATTGTTTCTCCGCTTCATTGTTAGGACTTAGAGTTAAGGATAATTTACAATTGATAAGAAGTAGGGTAGAATATTTCTTGCAATCTTGTATGTTGAATTATTTCAACATTCTCAGTAAGTAGTTCTTCTGAGAAAGCTAAATCATTTTATCTTTTTTTGTTTTGGTGAATTTACATCCCTAAAATTTTTTTTGACGGTATCAAACTCCCTAGCCAAATATGTCCTTAATTATTGGATTTGAACTTTGTTAAGGCCTACCACCAACATATCCTCGAAATACAAAAGCCAGATCATAAAATCAATCACATCAAACCTATTGTGGTAGGTATAATGGTAATCAAATCTTAGGTACCAATATATATGAATTCCTACTTTAGATTGCACAAAGACTTGGTAACCTAAAGTCCAAATTTTTATGTTCTTTAAAGTCTTCTGATGTATGCTCATTTTGCAATTCATTTTTCCTAAAATTACATCATTGATAGCAACCTTATGGGTAGTATGAGTTTGGATCCAACTTTATTCTTTCTGAGAAGTTTCACATCATATACATGAGACAACCAAATACATGTTTGGAAGAATAATTGGTTGGTATAACACTACATGTATCCACCAGTGTCTTCAAAGCAATTGCTACTGATAGAGATCGATTTATCATGTAATAAACAATTTTAAATACTTTTAGTCACTATCAAGATAATCGTTCTTCTATACATGAGAGTTATATTATACACTCAATCACACCATTATGTTGAAGTGTATGTGAAATAAGAATTTGTCTTATAATACCCTATTGCTAGCGAATGGCACAAAACTTTCATCTATGTATTTTCCTCTACTATCTATTCACAAGCACTTAATTATTTTGCAGTGTCAAACTCTACTCGTGCTTTAAATTCCTTTAACACCAAAAACACTTATAACTTCCTCTTATTGGTACATACCTATGATCTCTCAGACGAATCATCAATGAATGGACAAGATAATACTGATGATTTCTACACATTAAAATGAATCAACTATAATATGTGTTTGTTTTTGGTAGCCACTTTAGCAAACTTCAATTTGTGTTATACTTGTTAATCATACATAACTCACAAAAAGCTAAGAAACATCTAAGTCCAAGTAAAAGATTATGTCCTATAAGAACTTTTCAAACCTCGCTCTGACATATGACCAACTCTACAATGTCACATCATCACCATTTTTTTCACTTACTAATGCAACTATTGAACTTGCTTCTTGTTACATAACTCTTAAATGTATGTACATATTTTCCATGGTCTTCCATGCTTTCATCACTATCTTATTCTCTCTCACCATCTTTAAGATCTCATTTCAATATGATTTTACACTCAAACATCATTTAATTTTCCAATAGACAATAAATTCATTTTCAATTTCTTCATCTATTGTACTATTTGAAGTGTGTATACAATATCATTATTCATTTTTATTTTGACAATATCATTTCCAATAATTTTTAGGGCATGATGATTTCTCATGAACATGGATCCATCTAAGATAGGCTCACAAGTGTAAAACCAATCTCGGTGTAGAGTAATGTGCCAAGTTACACCTAAATTCATGATGCACCTATCGTGAAATAAATTTCCACCATTAGAGCTTATTATTACTTTTCTAACTAGAATGTCTTCTTCCTTTGAGACACTTGCAACACAATCTTCCTTTCCTATATTCTTCCTATTTTGACAATATTCCTTTCCATACCCTCTCTTACCATATGGTAGCATTCATATTCTTCTTACTTATATGCTTTTATCCACCATGATTTTGACTCTCATTAGTCATGTTTTGCTGATCAACTTCTCGTCATTAAAATCATCATCAAATCCTTTGGTTACTTTGAACCTTTTGGACACACTTAGCTATCAAGTATTTTGTTTGTTAAAACTTTCATAGACATACGCTTTCATACTACCACATTGTATGTCTAGTAACAAGAATAATTCTTATTGAAACAGTACTAAAAAAATCACACACTTCTTACCAATTGTTTTTTGAAAACTTTTTCTCAGGAAATACTTATAATGTTTGTTATGAATAATAATTTGCAAGAAATTGCTACCTTTTTCTTTTGCAAAATATTCTACACAAAATATTTTTCATAGAAAATTTTGTAGAAAATACTTGTAAATTTTATAATTTTGTAGGAAATAATTATTCACAAAGGAATTATCTGACAATTAAATTTCTTAGAAAAAATAGAAAAAATGTCTTTTCTTGCAAAATTTTATCATAAAATTGCAAGAAAAATCCCATAAAATATGAAAAATTTTAGGAGTGAAAAAATTTCAACTTCGTTTAATCTACAAATAAAACTACTACTCATTTTCTCTTGTAAAGCGTTATATATATATATATATATATATATATTTTGAAGATCACTTTTATTCTCTAATTAATTTTATTTTTATTTTTGTCATCAAATATTTGTCAAAATTGGTTTTACAATGACCGCAATTGGTTACATTTATAATTACGTTTATAAATTCTGACTTAATTCTAGATATATGATCATGTGATGTATGTAGTTTATTTCATTTTAGCTTGTTTATTTCATTATTCTAAAGAACGTGTTTTCAATTATGTATAAAGTTACATTAATAATTGGCTAATTCAACATTGTAATTAATGACACAAGATTTTTTTTCCAAAAGCTTTGAATAATTACTATGTAAACCATTATACCAACAAGTAATTGATTTCAGCATGGAATAATGACTTTCTTGTTTAAATAAAAAACTCATATGAAATTGATTACAAAAGATAACATTTAATAAAGGGTTAAATCTATTTTTAGTTTCTAAACATGGACATGAAATTGAAATTCATCCTTGTTCCAAACTTTGATACATTTTGATCACAAAATTTAAAAATAATGCTTATAGTCTTTTTAACCCAAGGAAGGTAACTTTTATTTATGTGTTCAACAATGTTTTAGGTTGATATGTGAGTTGGAACAAGTCCTAAAACAAATTATAGTGTAAATATAAGTGAGTATAAACCTCACCTTACAAACCAGTTTTGTAGGGTTTAGTTAAATTTAAAGTTCACTTTCTAAATTACACTAATTAATATATTATAAATTCTTCTTATCTCCATTGAATGTGGAAATTTCAATACCTTTTATGTTTTTATCAAATCTAAATCATAAACTAACCAAATCAGGACGCAAATGAAAATTCTAATCATGAACAAATTTTTTGTATCCTTGGTGTTATTTGCTATAAAACTTTATTTATTCTTCTTTTAAATGCCAAAGTACACAAAGATTGTTGATGAATATATTGCATTCTATTTTTCTATGCAGACAGTTTATGATAAAGACACTTTCACTGTGGATGACAAAATGGGTGAGGCAGAGGTAGACTTTATACCCTTTCTTAGGTGTAAGAAGATGGAATTGAAAAACCTTCCAAATGGTTGTGCAGTGAAAAGGATCCAACCAAATAGAAGTAATTACCTTGCTGAAGAGAGCAGTTGTGTTTGGAATGATGGTGATATTGTCCAACAAATGATTTTGAGATTGAAAAATGTTGAGAAGGGGGAAGTGGTTGTGCAAATTCAGTGGGTTGATGTTGTTGGTTTTAGGGGATTATCGCATATAAAACTTTGAACATGTTTTTGTATGTGAAACATTGAACCCTAAGATAGCAACTTCAAAGATGAATGGAGTATTAATTTAATTTATTGTGATGTAACCTTTGTCATTCTATTGTTGAATTTTTAATCCTATTGAGGTCATAAACTTGTAGCAAAAGAGATTGCATATATTCAAATATTAAATAAATTAATATAAGATATTTGTTTGTCCTTTTGTTTGGTTTGGACTTGGTACGACTATGTGTGTTTGTGATATTTGAAGGTAAATTTTGAAATGAACAAAGTCTTCTAGTTAAGCTAGTGTACACTCTCTAGTTAAGCTTTGTTTATTACACTTGTTAGATATTTTTTAGTTTTGTTATAACGTGTTTTACAACATGATTTATTGTTTGATTTAAGTTGTTTAATTTTTCTATATTTTAGGAGTCAATTTTATATTGACCCGTTTTTGTTCTTTTATGTGTAGCCTATATAATAGAAATTTTCTCATTGAATAAAGTGTGCAAATTTCTCCCAAAATAGTGTTTTCTCTTATTTTATTATATTCTTCCTATAATAGCGGTATCCAAGCTATCCATGTAGAACAATACATTATTAAAAACAAAAGCAAAATGTGCTCTGTTAATTATGTCCGACCAGCGATTTCATGATTCGATGGTCACTATAATCATTGAAGTATGTTGATGGAAAATTTTCTACGATCCAAGGAGTACTTGCAAGTAGTCTCTATAGGAATACCAAAGTTGGCTGAAGGCACGACAACAACAGATTCCCAACAGAGGTTGAAGCTTTGAAATCGGAAGACGTTAAGGCCAATAATTGTCTTTTCCAGGAAGTTGAAAGCATAATCTTGGAAACTATCCCTAGCAAAGATAGATCAAAGGAAATTTGGGACTTAATGAAGAAGAAATTTCAAGGATTGACTAGAGCAAATCGACATCAACTTCAAGCACTTCGATCAGATTTTGAAGTTCATCGAATGAAATCTGGTGAATCAATTTCTAATTACTTCTTAAGAATGATGGCGATCATCAACAGGATGAGAACAATGGGAAAGAAATTGAAGACGTGGTTATAGTTGAAATAAGTTTACGCTCATTGGTACCAAAATTTAATTTGTGGTATGCTCCATTGAAGAGTTAAAAATTATTAATCTTTGTTCTAATGATGAGTTAAAAGACTCATTATTGCTACACAAGAGAAAGTTGCAACAATAAGACCATGTAGAATTAGCATTAAAAGTCTCATAAACTCAATCGAGCAAAAGAGAGGGAGGATGTAGATCAAACAAAAATAATAGAAGTTAAGGTAAAGGATATGGCAAAGGTTAAGATAAAGGAAACTATGGTTATCAAAATCACCATCAATGAAACCAGTCTCTAGAAAGAGGAAGGGGACAAGGTTGTTATCAAGAAAAATCTGCTGACAAAACAAATGTGGAATGTTATTGATGTAACAAATATGGTCATTACGAATTTGAATGTCAATCAAAATTGCCAAATACACACAATGAAGCATCCAATTTCACCAAAAAAGAGGAAGAGGACGTTTAAGAAATCTCATTGCTTATGGTTTGTCATGAAAGGAGTCAACCAGCAAGAACATAAGGTATTTAGACATTAGGTGTATCAAACACATGAATGGAGATAAGTTTGTATTTTCCATTCTTGATGAATCTTTTAGAGATAATGTGAAGTTTGGAAACAAGTTATTGTCAAAGTGATGGGAAAATGGCAGGAAACTTTACCTACTAAAAGTAATGTTGCTCAAATCATGTCCAATGTCCATTTTGCTCTAGACTTAAAGACCAATTTATTGATTTTGGGACAATTGCAAGAGAAGGGTTACAAGATTATAATTAAAAGTGGGGTGTGTTGAATTCTACACTAGAGAATCTTGACCAAAAGTTTTGGAGGGCCCAAAGTAATATAATTCGTTGATCATTAGATTGGATTATTAGTATAATGCCTGAAAAAATGGCTAATCTTACTGAAAATTGGATCATTAGATTGGATCATTAGTATAATGCTTTAAAATATGTGAAGAAGTAGAATCTATCTTGCTTTCATATTTCCTTCCTATCATTTTTAAACAATGAATCTATTCTTTTATTCTTCATCAATATACCTATTTTTTTAAAATTAATATTAAAAATAATTTATCATACTCTAATAGAAAATTGAGAGACGTAATTATTAAAAGAAAAATATATTATAGTCAAGTAACGATTAAAGATCGGTTATGAAAAAACACATAATACATTATTTTTTCTTCTATGTTCATAAGAAAAAGAATATACAAAAGACTCATAAGATAAAAATAATGTTAACTATTAAACTAGTGTTTCATTATCAAGTGAGACAAGAGAGTTACCTTTTTTTATTCAAGAAAGGAAGAGAAAAAAAAAAAAAAAATGAGAGCAAAAATAATGAGTTTATGTCTAATTTTCTTTTTTCTTCAAAAACAAAAGGAAGACATGTGAGAGATAGTACAATTTGTGAAAAATTAAAAAGACAATGACAAAGAAAATAAAATTATTTTAATAAATATTTGATTTAATTACTCCTTTGGTCCATGTTTTTGTCAAAGAAAAATGTTAAGTTGGTTCTCCAGTTTTTTTTTAGTTCTAATTTGGTCTCGATTTTTGACTATCTTATGCAATTTGGTCATTTTTGTTAAATTTCTTGAAATATATCAATGATTTTTCATTAAAATTGAATTTGTAAATAAGGATGGTTTGTTTTGTTATGTAATTAACATAATCCTAGTGTCAATTTTGATGAAAAGTCTTTGACCCGCTTTAATAAATTTAATGAAAAGAACCAAATTCCATCAATTTTTCAAAAGTCGGGATGAAATTGATACTAAAAACATACTAGAGGACCAACTTAACATTTTTAGACAAAAATATGGAGCAGAAGAGTAATTAAACCTAAATATTTTTATTTTTTATTATATTAAATTTTATGCTTTATTATTTATTAACATTAAATGTCGTGCTTTATAAAAGAAATAAAAAACACAATTTAATTTCCATCAAATTTTCAAATATACTACCTATAATTTAAAAGATTTCAAATACACAAATAGCAAAATTTTAACATGTGTCAAGCTCTCACACATTACACACAAAGTTTGCAAAAAGCAAAAATCAAACTTGCACATAAAAAGAAACATGTGTCATATGTCACTATTTCATCACATCACATAAAAATATGTCATGTATCAACTTATTATTCCACGACACCAAAAACTTTATATTAAGATTAAAGTTAAGATTAATGATAAACCAACCACTCAATTTAAAGATTATTAACGATAAATTAATTAATTTATAAAACTAAAAATAATAAATATATATTTAATAATAATATTTCATGAGATACCATCTATAAACAATACATTTCAAATCATCACAAAAAGCAATTTTTAAACCTAAAATAAAAAAAAAAAAATACAAAATTATAATAAAAATTATAATTTAATTTTAATAAAAATAAATATGAATTTTGATCTAAAGATGATTAATGATAAATTCATTAATTTATAAAATTGAAAATAATAAATATCCATTTAATAATAATATTTCATATCAATTTAAAGAATTAAATTTTAATACTTTTATGTTTTTTATCATTTACTTTATTTTATTAATTTTTTACAAGGAAATAAAATAAAAATCTCAATATATAATATATAATTATATCTATATCTATATCTATATACAAATGGGAACTAACAAATAGCAACGTTTTCAATTAAATACTATATATCATACACTTCAATTCAAAAAATTTTATCTACAAAAAGAAAAAAAGCTAACATGTCACACTCTCATAATTTTGACACTTCAAAAAAAAATTCAAAAACAAATTTAATTCTCTCTCTCTTTCCACTTTCTCCACTTATCCCACTACTTCTTTTTTCCTCTCTTTCCACTTTCAATTCTCCGCTTCTTTCTCTCTCTCTTAAACTTCTTCTCTCTCTTTCTGACTTTTCGTCTCTCATCTTTCAAACGCTTCATCTTCTTCTCATTCTCACTTTCTCATTCTTTCTTGCACGAGTTTCTTTTGATTTTTGTCTCTCTTTCTCCTAATGTTCATGGACTCCACTTAATGTTCATATGCAGATCTCTCTATATTTTTGTCTCTCTTTCTCAGGCCATCGAAACACCATGGACTCTACCTAATGTTCATTTGTAGATCTCTCTGTATTTTTTGACTTTTTTTGATTCTTGATCTCAATGTGTTTCTGTACAGGTTTCTGAAGGGAACAACTGATATTTTTTTTTTGTACGCATGTTTCGTTGTATTATTTCAGCTTCTTCTCTCTCTTCCCATTTTTCTAACATTTTATCTTTTTTGGAATTTTTTTCAGATGCATGAACGGAGTAGAATATTGTTCACTGCCAGATTTCAGTTGATTTAACTAAACATTTGATGTTTTCTTTTATTTTTTACCCAGGTTTCGTTGTACGGTTTCAGCTTCTTCTCTGTCATCCGATTTTTCTTTGCGGCCAGGTTTCGTGTGATTACCATATTTCGTTTTTGGTTCAGCTTCATATTCTTCTTATGAAACTATTTTTTAGTTTTCGTTGATGCTATTTTTCAGAACTTACAGGCTTGAAATGAAGAGTTCCAAAACATGCAAGAGTCTTAAAGACAAAAAAACAGTATGCCTTTTTCTCTGCAGATCTCTTTGGATTTTTTCTTTTTTTCGATTTTTCATCTCATTATGTTTCTCTAACATCTTCGCATCTGTTATTTTTTTGTTTTATGTGTGTTTTTGAATTTTTTGGTGATCAATGAAGTGACTCTTCATATTCTTCTTATATTTTAACCCAGATTTCGTTGATGCTATTTTTTAGAACTTACAGGCTTGAAATGAAGAGTTTCGAAACATGCAAGAGTCTTAAAGACCAAAAAATGGTCATTCTTTTTCTCTGCAGATCTCTTTGGATTTTTGTTTTTTGTCGATTCTTCATCTCACTATGTTTCTCTAACCCCATCTGTTATTTTTTTTGTTTTATGTTTGTTCTTGAATTTTTTTTTGTCATCAATCAACTAACTCTTCATATTCTTCTTATATTTTAACCCAGATTTGGTTGATGCTATTTTTTAGAACTTCCGGGCTTGAAATGAAGAGTTACAAAACATGCAAGAGTCTTAAAGAACCAAAAACGGTCAGTCTTTTTCTTTGCATATCTCTTTGGATTTTTGCTTTTTTTCGATTCTTCATCTCACTGTGTTTCTCTAACATCTTGGCATCTTCTATTTTTTTATGGTTGTATGTGTTCTTGAATTTTTTGGTGATCAATGAACTGAGTATAACAGTTGCTCCATGTTTTTGATCTTATTCTTCTATTTTTATGGAGGTTTCTTATTTGTTTTATCTTCTTTTTCTACCTTTACCCAAATTTCTTCTTTTTTAAAGCTTTGATTTAGTTTTTTTTTGTGGTTTAAATGTTTTTATTCAAGACTCTTGAAGACCAAAAAACTGTCAGTCTTCATGTCAATGTGTCTTCTTTAATTTTTTCTTCATGAATGAACTGCGTAGAACATTGGTCACTGCCAGATTTTAGTTTTTCGAAGCAAAAAGTTTATGTTTCTCAATGTGTTTCATCTTATTCTTCTATCTTTATCCAGATTTCTTATTTTTTTTATCTTCTTCTTCTATTTTTGTTACCCTAATTTTTTTTTGTTAAAGCTATGTTTTTTTTTTCTGGTTTAAATTTTTTTATTCAAGAGGTGGGATTATCATTTTACGAATAATCATTTTATAATTATCATTTTGTAATTAATATTTTGTTGTATTTAAAATTTTTAATTTAACCTATTTTTTTTAATTCGTATTTCATTTTAAGTTTTTTATTCCCAAGCGACTGCATTAATTATGAAGCAGTCTATCTCATAAGTACCGATGCTTCGAACACGTATGACTTATCCTATTCTCTTTATATATATCTTCTTTGTTACGCATTACCAACTATCGAGTGACAAATCTTCTTTTTTTTTCTCTTACCTATTATATCCTCTTACCTATTACGCATTACCATACCGTGGTTTTAACAAGAATTGATTTTTTTTGGTTCCACAATGACAACTGTGAAGTATTTTTTTTTACTAAGCTTTTGATTATTTTCATCCTTCTCATTCAAAAATATTTTACTTCTTAATCTTGCTTTTATGCAATTGTTTTTTTTTTGTTTTGATCTGAAATTTGTTTTTGTTTTCATTAATGAAAGTTTAGAAAAGATCGGCCAGAGACAATGGTACGTAAAGTTTATTTTTTAATAAAAATTTGATTTTTTATTCACATCCTTCTTTAACATCTGTTAGTTTTTAGTTAATTTAATTATTTTTTCAAAAATTAAGTTAATGAAGCATTTATTCCTTAATTAAGCATTTGACGGCTTTTCATTTTCTAATTAATAATTTCCTATTTGCTTTAATGTTATTATTTTTATTTTAGAAAGTTTTTTTTTCGAGTTTGTTTTTTATAATGTTTATTCCCAAGTAATTGCAATAATTTCGAAGTAGGATGACTATTAAGTACTGATTGTTGGAATAACTATGACTTCTCTTATTTTCTTTATATATATTCCCAATGTCTGCAATTCTTCATTACCAACTAACAAGCAATAATCTTCTTTTTTCTGTTAGCAATTTTCTTCTTTTACCAATCTTCTTCATCACCACTCTATTATCCTACAATGGAATTCATGCCCACTCCACAATCTATTGATCATAAGACCAAGGTCTGTTAAGATAGGAGCTGGCTGAAAAGAAAAATTGTGCTCTTCATGAATTGTCTGCAGAGGATCACCATAAAGTTGTTTATGAAGTTGAAAGTGAAAATACAAGCATAGATATCAAAGTTCTCTATCCATTAAATTTCTTTTAAAGTTTAGCAAATATTTATGTAATTATAATTTAAACTTCTTATATAGATGAAGTTAAGCGTGTTTTAATGTAAACTTTATATATATATATATATATATATATATATATATATATATATATATATGTATTTATGTGTTTTTTTTTCTTCATGTTATATACTTCTATCAAAGTCATTAATTAAATTGAAAACTTCTTCAATCTAATCACCGAAAATCAGAAGTTATAAATAGCTATAAATAATTTTTAAACATATTTCCAATTAATAATAATTAATTATTTTCTATTTAAATTCAAAATGTAAACGTTACTAAAATACATTAAATATTAGGTATTAAATTATTATTTTTTAAAATCATTTAACGTAAACATTATAAATCATTTGACGTCAGTTTAAATATTAAAAATGTAATAAATGTGAAATAAAAATGAAATATTGCAACAGATTGGAAATGAAATTTATCATTGCTCACAACACAATGCAAACCTCTTCCTATTACAACATCCTTTTGTATTCCAACGCATTAAAACAAATCTTGCAATTAATAAAAAGATTAATAAATATGAAAAAGAAAATGAAATATTGCAACGCATTGGAAATGAAATTTATCATTGCTCACACTGCTTCAGATAATGATCATTAAAGCACTGTTATAGATACCTGAACTGCTCCATCATCTCCCACACGTTTTTATGATTTGTCTGATTCAAATTAAAACATTCAAATAATCTATTATTCAAAACGAAATTCGAATATGTTTGACGGTGCAAGTGTGTATAATTTTCTTTCATTATCATTCCCACTGCCCAAGACAATAATCATTTCACTGCTTTGATCTTTCAACTGCTACTTTTATTTTTTCAATACGAAATACAAAAGACGTCTCTTCACATCTCAGACTCCATTAAAATTTTATATCATTTAAAATATTATTTTTTAATTGTTCAATAAAATCACTTTCAAAAAGTTTAAGATTTTTGAGCTTTTCAAGACAATTTCTTTGCTTCCAACACATTTGTAGTTACTTAATGCCATACTCAACCGTAAAAAATCTCATTCTGATTTTTTCAATGTTTTTAATTTATAAACTCTGATTTTGAAATTGTGCAATGATATGATTGTTTGCACTGCTCGATATATTTTGTAAAGCTTGCAGCACAATTTTCACTGGTAAAAATTAATGCAAAGCAGCATGTCATATCATTTTAATAAATTAAATTAATAAATTAAATTGAGCAGATATTTACTTGGCTTCTCGAGTAAGTTTGTATCAGTATTCAAATGTTATCTGTTTTGTTGACGTAAATTTTTCTATGCACGAGACTTTCTTTACTTTTTATGCAATTATCAAAAGTTTTCAACCAAATGACTTTTCACCACCAACATCAGATTCTTATAAACGATCCTTAACCAAAGGTATGCACTTCATATGTTGTTGTTTACAAAAATACCAGAAATTATGCAGTTCATATGTTTTTCTTGACATTATTAGGGTTTGTCCTTCTGTTCTCCAATTCTGAAATAACATCTTTTTTCTTCAATCCCTTTTTGTTGAATGCTTTCTACGACAATATGTATTTGCATATTTGCATTGTTTCCACTTTAGTGTTACAATTAATGTTTGACTGCAGAATAGACCACGCTAACAAATTATGTATTTACTTTTAAATAATTTGTTACATGCTTTCTGTTCAGCATAATTTGTTTCTATTACTCTTCACCTTTTTTGTAACATGTGAATACATGCATATGAATACTTAATGGTTTCTGACATGAATAGCTGATATTTACAGTTTTCACAAAAACATGTTAGTATGAAATCTGCATTTGTATGTCAAAAGTATATATTTCTATTAATATCATATGCTTATCACTTTTTTAATAACCTACAACTCAATGTTTGCAGAGACCTAATTTGTATTTTTTGTCCTTTCTTGATTCTATGAATACATGCATATGAATATTTAATGGTTTCTGACATGAATAGTTGATATTTGCAATTTTTACAAAAACATGTTAGTATGAAATCTGCATTTGTAGGTCAAAAATATATATTTCGATTAACATCATATGTCTATCACTTTTTCAATAACTTATAACTTAATTTTTCATCATATATATTATTGGATAGTACTCATTGTTCATTGCTATTATAAAAAAGTTAAATCTAAAAAACCCCATGCAGGTAGAACAACTAGTTATCTATTATAAATGTAGAAAGATAGTGTACTAGGTAAATTACATTCTTATCCTTATTTAAAATCTGAACATCTGTCCAAAAATAGGTTCTTCTTGTCTTTCAGTACCAATCTAATAATTTGACACCTGTTCTCTTCAGACTTTTCTTTCTTCCAACTTTTCTTTATTACAATTTTATATAATATTTATATTTATAAATTAAATAGCTGCTACCAGAGGCGGAAGAATGAAGGGACATAGGGAGCCACGACTCCCCTAACATTTTTTTTTTATTTTCTATATATTTAAAAAATAATTTTTATAATTTTTTTTATTTATATTAATTAATTTTTATTTTATTTTATTTTTTATATATTTAAAAAATATATATTTATATATTACTATTTTATTTATATATTATTATTTTATTTATATATTATTACTTTATTTATATATTATTATCTTATTTATATTAATTTAGTTTGAAAAATCTTTTTTAAAATTTAAAAATCATGTTTTTTCTTTATTATAATTTTTTATACTTTTTTATTTGGTTTCTCTCTTCCGTGCATTTATCTCTTTCTCTCGTTTTATTTTCATCTTAATTTTCACCATCAATTTTTTATTATTTTCAAAATCAAATTGCACTACGACAAAATTAAAGAGTTCAGGAACATTTTGGACCGAACAATTTCTTCTTTTGAGTAAGTTCATCTTTTCCTTTTTTTTTTAAGCAATATGTTTCCCTCTTGTATGTGGTTTTTCTATGCTCTAGGCATATCTCTATCTGTTAGAAATCATAAAATCATGTTTTAATTGTTTATCAAACTCTTCTTTGTGTAGATAAAGTTATTTTAGGCTTTGAAGTTGTGTAAGAGAAAAACAATATTATGAATCTACTTTAAGGTAACAGAAGCTAATCATTTAGAAGTTATTAGTTTTTTTAAAATATTGAGTCTTGCTTTTAAGATTTAATTTGGGGTATTCATAATTTATCTTTTTGTAAATAGGTGAGAGGTGAAACATTTATATTAGAAAAATTATGATAAAAAGTAAAAGAATTGAAATATTACAGTGGAGCATTATTTCAAAGTTGAAATATTCTTTGTTACCGTTGATAAGCAATTACAAGAGTTAAATTGTAGGTTTAATGACCAAGCAATGGAGTTATTAATTCTAAGCTCTGCTTTGGATCCTTAGGATGCTTATAAAGCCTTTAATATTGATAAAATTTGCACTCTTGTGGAAAAATATTATCCCATGGATTGTAATGAGCAAGAGAAGATTAATTTGAATTTTCAACTTCAACATTTCATTATTGATGCTCGTCAAGATTCAAATTTGAAGAATTTATCAACAATACAAGAGTTATGTACATGTTTGGCAACAACAAAAAAGTCTGAAGTTTACTACTTGATAGATAGATTACTTCGTCTTATCATGACTCTTCCAGTTTCTACAACTACAACTGAAAGATCTTTTTTTCTGTAATGAAAATAATCAAGAACAAGTTGAGAAATAAGATGGAGGTTGAATTTTTAGCAAGCACTAATAATCTATATTGAAAGGGATATTGCAACTAGTTTCAGCTCTGATTCAATTATTGAAGATTTTAAGTCATTGAAAGAGCGTAAAGGAGCATATGAATAAAGGTAACTTTTATTTTTTTTTTATATATTATTGTTGATGATAAACTTTATGTTACTCTTTCATATATATATTATTGTTATATTGTTTAGATTCTATTCTTATGAGTGCTTATTTTGAATAAAAAAAATAATGTAGAGAAATTAATTTTTTTTAATTAAAAGAAATTAAATTTTTTTAATTAAAAAAAATTATATATGACAAATATAATTTGCCCCCTCTAAAACTTTTGGTTAAGTTCCGCCACTGGCTGCTACACTTCTATTTAATTTTAATAACTCTGTTACAGTTTCGTAGAATACATATACCTTTCTTATTATAATTTAATTTATCTATTTTTATTTATTTCAATATTAAAAATACATTTAAGTAACTTTAAATATCTATATCTATATATATATATATATATATATATATATATATATATATATATATATATATATATATATATATATATATATATATATATATATATATATCGTTGATATATTCTTACCGTCAATAGCTATAATAGTTTTATTTATTTTCAATATTTTTAGTACTAATATATTGTTATTATAGTTTTATATAATATATGTATTTTTTATTTTAATACTTTTATTCCTAATAATTATTATAGATTTATATGATTGATATCAGTTAATTTTAATATTTTTATTAGAGCTGTCAAAACGGGTCACCCGATCCAATCCGGCTCGGTCCGTGATGGGTTGGTTACTTAGTGGGTCAACCCAACCCGGCTCACTTCTTAGCGAGCCAAAAAATTAGAACCCGATCCGACCCACCACGGGTTGGCGGGTTAAACGGGTTGGCTCACTGACTCAATTAATTTAAAAAAAGCACACACAATTTTTTTTCTTCGATCCCAAAAAAACAATTATAATTCCGATTAAAATCTAAATAAACTTCAATACAATCCAAATAAAATCCCAAATTATGTTAAACTCCAAATACAAACCAAAATCACAAAAATATAAATTACTATCTAACATCAAATCATTCTTGTCACTTATCAAATTGTAGTATTAGAGTCTTGAATGGATAAATCCACAACATTTTCTTTACGTTCTTTTATACCAATTTTTGTAAAATGATCCCAAACCTTAGAAGTAGTTCCCCTAGGTCTCTTACTTTCTCTACCAAAATTTGTACCCTCATTATCAATCTCTTTTACAGTTGGTGGCAAAGAATCATTCAAATTATCATTAACACGTTGATCATCTACTGTTTCAGAATTCATTTTGTTCTGTAATCACCATAAACGTTAACTATATAAACAAACAACCAAAAATGTCAAGTAGCATAAATTTAAAATAAAATAAAGTATGAAGTGAAAGTGAGAGAGAAAGATGAGAGATAGAAATTAGAATTGTGAAAATAATGAACAATCAAATAATGTGAAGTCTGGAAGCAGCGGTTTCAAGACGACAACAACAAACAAAAAGATGCAATGGTGAATTAAAGAGAATAACATTTAGGTTTAGGGTTTTATTTTTTTAATATTATATATATATATATA
>Ga0214545_1005629_pt1 | contig 22451 bp, 9 predicted proteins | sample CNSS4metaG_FD_160064 | JGI IMG/M metagenome (GOLD analysis project Ga0214545, IMG submission 160064) | Root nodule microbial communities from cowpea collected in UCLA plant growth center, Los Angeles, California, USA - CNSS4 | ecosystem: Host-associated > Plants > Roots > Nodule | place: USA...
AAGTGGCGGCACACATCCACTCATCTTCAAGGTTGCCATGGCTTCTAGCCTAGCCTTGTAGTGGCGTGCTTTTCACATTTTTACCATTTCTTTCCTTTCCATTTTATGTTTTCTTCTTCCTTTAATTATTCTTGGTTTTCTATGGTTTATGTGCTTTTCATTTCCTTTTTGTTTTGAATCAATCCATTATCTTCTTCTCTTGAGTTTTGTGAAAGGAACCTTCACATCTAGATAGCTTGCTATCTTAATGTCCAGTGGGGATTTCACTTAGCTTTCTTAATCAACTCACACCATATTCAATAATCTTAAAAAGGAACAAAATAATCCTTCATCACTATTTCACCAATTAACATTCTTAATTCCATGCACTTGCCTATCCGGAAAACAAAATACCCCACTACCTCACTGTCTCGTGCAACCACACAAAGTCAATATTGTTGCGAAGGCACCTGGCGGTGAGTCCTGTGCCGCTAAGCAGCACATGGATTTCTGGGCAATTTCCTAGTTTTGCAGCCCCTACGGATGATCCCCCATACCAATTGGTTGTTCTCTTATCTCAATCACAATTAATTCTCTCCAAGAACCTGATGCTAGTGCCACCAATCATCACTTAGTCTAAATTCAACAAAAATCGTTTTAGTATAATTAACTTTATCAGGCTTAAGTCTATCAGACCTTCAATATCCAAACCCTAAGAATTCAATTATACTGTTCCATCAGATTATACCATCCATTTCACTAAAAATCAATAGAATACATGTTAGATTATCCCTTAAAAATTACCACTTGGTTTTTCCCTGATCAAACTCATTCTATAACACCCAAAATCGTTAAAATCGAACCAAAATGGTTCGTGTCGCCTGGCAGAAATTCATCATCGTCAAGCAGTTCAAATAGGAACCCAAAACTGGTGCACACAAATACACGTCGCCTGGCGATCGGGAATGTACCGCCAGGCGGTTCTTCTTCCAGAACCCGAAACCAACACAAAATAAACGTCTTGCCTGGCGGTGATTCATCACCCGCCAGGCGGTTTCTGGAAAAATTCCAAAAAGCAGAATTTCATCCATTAAACACAGTACAAGCACCCAATACATCATATATCACATAGTATTAACAACACGAATAAAACGGCGAAGTCCAGCTCCCCTAACCTGGAATTCCTTCGCTTAAAGAAATATAGTGCTTGAGTTCTTTCCTTGAGTTCCAACAATTCCTCTAAGCTCTTCCACTGTCCAGCCCCTCAATTCCACTCCCTACTCACTGTTTCTCTTTGAATTCGTGCATCCCTCAATACCTCAAATGTTCAGACTCCAAAACCCTTCTCTCTCTCACAATTAGCCTTTTATTATTGCCCATAATGCTTGTTTAATTACCAAAAACGAAAAATAGGCTTAATGGTAATGTTTATTAACATTCAATGATCTTTTATGGTCTATTTTTCAGACTCTTCCAGGCTTCTAAGCTGCCCATTCATCTAGGTTTTCCATCAAATCTTCACATTCAACCCAAACTAAAGTTTAGCAAAAATAAAGTTTAATTTAGGTTCTCCAATGTTTGAACCCACAACCATGCAAATGCCAAATCAATGCACAACCATTAAGCCAATTCATGTTTCATGCTAACAAATATAATCCAAATCTCATATTATTCCACAACATGATTAACATATATTTAAAACAATAACAAATAATAACACAAAATTGGCATACATAGCACTTGAACCCAAGTCCTCTCACACAATCAAAGTACTCTCAGCCACTTGAGCTAGTACTTTTCCATGTCATACCAATCAGAATTTGATGTCATAAATGCTCTTCCCACCCGCATTTATTAATTAATTAATTATTTAATTAATTAAATTCTACGGGTCTTACAATTATCCCTCCTAAGCATATGGTGCTCAAAGGCCTCTTGTCTTTGGCCTCTCCATGGCCTAAAAACATGTTCCTCTTCATCATTATGAGGAGAATGGTCTGAATCATCATGTTTCCTTCTTCTTCTCTCCATCCCCTCTAATCTCATGCTCACATCTTCATTAGACTTTTGGAGCCTTTCGAACTGTTGTTGATTGTGTTGTTGCATTTGATTCATTTCTAATGTGAGCTTATCAAGTGCAACCATAAATGTCACAGTCTTAGGTGATAGAGGCTCACTATTCTGGGAAGAAGTCATGTCCTGCAAGCAAATGTTAGAAAAAATAATTGTTTTTTTTTGGACCTCACCACTCGGCTAAGTGTTTCGCTCAATTTTCCACTCGTGTATCACACTTATAGGTTTTTTCTTGAATGTACTCTCTTGTCTTTTTCCACTCAAATTCCCTTTAGGACTTGGCAAAGAACTCTAGTAACTTAAGCAAAGAGCGAACTAACAACGTGAAAAATGTTGCGAGATCTAAATCTTGACTTAAGAGGACAAAGAAAATTCAAAACTCTAGACAAAACTTCAAGGAATTTTAAAGACACAAAACAAGAAAATTAAAATTAGAAAATAATAGGACGACCAAAGAGAGTTAAAGGAGACAACACGGAGACTCTAAGAGAAAGATGGATTGCAAGTAGATATCAATAAACCACAAATAAATTGTAACAAATAGTTGTGTTGAACTCCTTTTTTTTTGGATCCTTTTCTTTTTCAATACATATTTGTTTCCTTTTGACTTTGATCCACAATTTTTTTTTTGTATTTTATTTTTTTGCAATTCAATACAAAAACAAACTAAACAATTTATCCTTCAAACCCTCATACTCATGTAAATCAAAGTAAGTGCACTTGCAAATCCCAAACACAAAAGCAAATAATTTTCACAAATCAAATGTAGAAATACATGTTGGCACAAGCAAGCTTGAAGCAAAGAATTGATAAAGCCATGTGCATGAAGATCTTAAGTGTTTGATAAAGTTTGATGAAGATCCACTTGAAGATTTAGTTTTAGTGTGTTAAATCTTAAAATAACATGTTAAATGTAATGGTTTAGTGTTATACAATGTTGGTAGGCTATATGACATAGGTTAGATGTCTTGTGTGCCTTAGTGTGTCTCTTTTAATCTGTTAAAATGGGTTTTAACAGGTTAAAAGGCTTGTTGTATATAGTTTCTGGTATGAATGCATTCATTTAGTTGAATTATTTTTCAATTGATTGATTTCACTTAAGTCAGGTGAAATCAACTAACTGTACGGAAAATTCAATCGACTCATTTCACTTAAACCAAAACTATATAAGTCGTGTTTTCGCGAGCAGAGGTGCGAATCTGAGTTTTTCTGAACCAAATTGTGGCATTCATCTCTGGGAAGCGTTCTCTCTCTGCAATACATAACTAGAACTCGTGGTTTGAAGATCTTGGTTGATCTTGGTTGATTTTGGAGGCATTTTGGCTTGTAAGTAGCTTGAAGAACACATGTATGGTATGCTAGGGACAGCCACCATTAGGTTTGGATGTTCTTGTGCCTCTGGATGGTTTGCCTGATGTGATTTCAGGTCTGCAAGTGTAATTCTTGTAGGTTGTGGTTCTAGATTTTTGTGTGAGTCAAAAATCTTGTGTGTTTTGTGTTCAAAAGTGTAATCTTGGTTTGTGATTTGTAAAACATTTGAATATAGTGGAAACCAGGCTCAGGCTGTCCTAGTAAACTGGATGTAGCTCTGTGATTGAGTGAACCAGTATAAAAACAGTTGTGCCATCTTCTTTCCCTCATCTCTCTCTCTTTGAAACTCTTTAAAAACTTAAGAAAACCAAGCAATTTGATCTTTGGTGTGATTTAATGCGTTCTTGTGTAATCTGAGGCTTTATACTTGTTATAAATACTGATTAGAACATGTCTTGTATGTAAAAGATTGTTGTTTGAGTTGAATTCGCAAATTCTGCATTCTACATGATTCTCCAATATTTTAGCCGACTGAATTGCATTTTTAATCGACTGTTTCATAGCATCAAGAACAATTTAGTCTGCTGTTTTATATTTGAATCGACTGAAAGTGTACTGGTCTGCTGCATTTACATCCAAACTTTCTAGTCCATTAGATTCAATTGAAAAGAGGTCTAAGCTTTCAAAAAAGTTTTATAAAGCCAATTCAACCTCCCCTTCTCGCCTAAACTCACCATTTCAAAACTAACAATACACAATTTAAACAAAGAACATAAAAGAAAAAAAAAATACGCAAAATAAAAAAAAATTCACCCAAATATGAAACAACCTTAAGGGTTTTACTCCTTACCAATGAAACAAACAAAATTTAAAACAAAACATAAAACAAACAGATATTGAAAAATTGTAGTGTTTTTTTTTTCATATGACAGAAAAATAACATAGAAGAGGAAATTCAAACCAGAACTTTGCTCTAGATACCAGATGATACGATCCAATCCAGGAAAGAGTATGATCGTTTCTGAATTTGAATCCTCAAGAGGCCCATAAATCAGAGAAGAACGTGGAATAAGACAGAGATGGAGGACGCCACAATCTAGCAGATTGATAAGTCAAGTGAAGATTCGCCACAAAGATGTTAATCTTTGATAAGAACCGGAGGCCTAAGCTAAGAACAAAGAAAATCCTCTCTTTAATGAAATCAAATTCAATATATGACTAAAAGTGTCCCATCAATTTTTTGGTACCTCTATTTATAGGCACATAAGTTTAAGCAAACCTGAAAACCCTACAATAAGGTCCAAGCCCAAAACATAAAAGCATAAACTAATTTATAAAATAAAACTTGAAGCCCAAAAACATAGAACATAACTAATTTCTAAAAGAAAACCCAAAGTTTCATCTTAAAGTTCTTCTTGTATGGAATCTTGGGATAGTCCTCTATCAAAAATAGAAAGGGTAAAGTAACCCAAAGTCGTCTCCCAACGAACACGAAATTGATTTTTAACAAATTAGTTCTTATAAAACTATACAAGAGAGTTAGTCAAATAAAATAATAAAAATATGAGAGATAAAGATAAAAAGATAAAATAAGATAGAAAAAATAGTAAAGAAAAATAGGTCAATTCCACTGCTTTTTCAAAATAGGATTCATCATTGGTTTCCTAAAGATTATTGTTATTGATTTCTTGTTTAAGACTTCAAATTAATCGATGTAACTTCTCAAAATTAATTTGTTAGCATCCTTACTTTCAACAAAAGTAACTTCTCAATCAAAAGCAAAAACTTTGTAGATTAATCTTAGTAAATTTAACCAAAGTAACTTCTCTATTAAATATTACTAATCCTAATCATGTCCATTCTTTTACGTCTTATATCTAGTAAAAAGCTAATTAACCAAAGTAACTTCTTGATTAATTCTAATCTAAGTTTTCACGTTTAATCAAAGTAACTTCACAATTATTAGCAAAAACTCATGCAATCATATGAAAGTTTGTAAAATTAATCAAAGTAACTTCTTAATTAAAATTTAAAAACCCTTAGACTCACACGATTGTTATGTTATAGAAATTTAACACTGTGCTAACTTGCTACAATGTAAAAATCATTATTTTTACTAAATTAAGAACCAAAAGACATAGAAGAAAATCAATATCAACAAGAATCAAAAGAACAAACAAATTAATTGATCTAACCTCAGAATCCAATTAAGAAATTACAATGGAATCAACCCAAGAAGTTTAGCCTTCCATGGAATGCAAAATAAAATAAAAATAATAGAAGAATGGAGAGAGAAAAAGGAAACGAAATTAGGCCCCCCTAAGGCTTCCACAACTCCGAAGTCACGAGCTTGTGTTTTCTACTTCTCCCTTTGTCGCTTTATATAGGACTTGGACTGGGTTTTTCGGTTGTTAAAACCTCTCAAATATATTTTAAAATAAAGATAAATATTGTTTATCTTTATAGTTATTTTAAAAATATTTGGAGAGATATAGACTATTAGACCAATATAGTTGGTTGATAATATCAATATCTAATATAATTAAATTAATTAATTAATTAAAGATATATGATAAATTATCACCAATTAATATTTGTATTAATTTTCTAAATCAACCCTTTGCAATCTCCTCAAATTATCTTCTAAATAATCAAATATCTTCAAGATATATTTGTTTGTTGTGGATCTAAAAAGATTCAAGAAGATCTTGTCATATTTAAAAAGATTCGGTAGTTATTATCTTTTAATATTTTATGATATAATTAAATAAGATAATTATTTAAAAATATTAAATAAAATATCTAAAGATATATTTTTCCCAAATTATCTTCTATCATAAAGATAAAGAAAATCGTAAGGTTCAATTTTTTTGTTGCTCTCTTCTTGGTTTAGCCAAACTTCTTCACTTTTTCAAGCTTTTCTTGCCGTCTTCATGCAATGCTTGGCTTGGATTTTTGTGATTTTGATAATTTTTTATTCTTGGATTTATCTTTAAGGTGTCATGAATCTTTAAGCAATTTATTTCCACACGTCCATGAGCTCAACTTAACTGCAGCTGCACTAACACATCTCAAAATATCCAAAGAACATTTATGCAACTAAAAATATATTTTTAACATGTTTTTGTATCTCATGCTCAATAAACCCAATTACAGGAAATCCCAATTAAATCAATCTTTAAGCACACAAATTCAATTAAATACCCATAATTAAACATTAAATGAGGGCAAAAATACGCACTCATCACCAGTACCTGACCTTGGTGGGATAGGGTAGGGTACGGGTATTATGGGAAGATCACAAGCTTTGGAGTAACCAGTACCTAGTATCCGATTTTTGTGGGATAGGGTCAGGTACATGTACTATGGGAAGATCACAACCTTTGGAGTACCTAGTACCCAATACCTAACCTTGGTGGGATAGGGTTGGGTACGGGTACTATGGGTTCTTTTGACATTCGGAGTAACCAGTACGTAGTGCCTGGCCTTGGTTGGATAGGGTCGGGTACAGGTACTATGGTGTTCTTGTGACCGATAATCGGCTATTTAGAGGTAGTGTCGGGTACAGGTAGGACACTTTTGTTAATCAATTTAATCCATGACATGCCTAAATATTATTTGAAGGATTAGTTTAGTTTTGAAATAAATAAATAATCACTTCTTTTAACATAAATAATCACTTATTTTAGCCATAAGTTAAAGTGTTCTCTTCTAATGTATTTACTATATTTATATATTTATCATTCAAGAGTAACTTATTTTGAAAGAACTAATTCTTTTTTCTATGCTATTTTTTTGGCTAAATTACTCTTTTGTTCCTTGTTTTTGTCAAGAAGTGTCAAATTGGTCCTCAGTTTTTTTTTGTCTCAATTTGGTTGTGATTTTTTTAAAAGTGATTCAATTTGGTCCTTGTTAGTTTTTCAAAAACTGTGTTAAATTCAAAAATATCACAAATTGACATGTGGAATTGACTTTAACACCTTTTGTGAAAAAACTAATAGCAAGGATCAAGTTGAATTACTTTTAAAAAACCCAAGACCAAATTGAAACAAAAAAAAAAGTTAGAGCACCAACTAACCAAAAATAATTGCCTTTCATAAGGTTGATTTGAAAAGTTTGGAAAGGAGGATGAAAGAGGTTTTGGGTTCTACTCCCTCCCCTTATATTTGTATAAAAATAAATTAAAAAGATTGTACTATTTCAAAAATTTAAAATATAACTTCATAACAAAAAACCACACTTCTTAAAATTACAAATATTACTTAGCCTTTAATAAATTATTAAAGTATAAATCACATTTAAAAGTGTTAATTCTTTTTTATAGTATTTTTTAATTTTATCCTTTTATGATTTCGAATTACATAGTCATTGGATAAAATTAAATTTAGAAAAAAAATTATTTTTATGTCTGAAAAAAAAATAAATTATAATATATATATATATATATATATATATATATATATATATATATTTATTTATTAATAATATAAATTATTTACATTGTCATATAAAAAGAATTTCATGTAATAATTTTATCTTACAAAATTCGTTAATAAAAAAATTATATTTATCATTTTATATTAAATTATTATATAAATATTTTTATAGGTAAATACTCTTCATATTTTTTTATGTAAAAATTAAACTAATATTATTTAATAAAAAACTAGCATGAAACACATCACTCTCACAGGGCAGCCTCCTTCACTATGGTGGAACCAATGGGAAACTCACATTCTCAAGAAAAAAACATGTTTAATATGTAAACCTTCAAAGCTTTCCCTATGTCACGTTCTTTCTCACCAAGCATAACACTAACTCACTCGTTTAGTATGTATATGTATATTTATATGTTTCAGTCTGACTCTTAAGACCCTATACACACTTAAGAGATTTTATGCGAGCTTTCTAATAACCATAAAATATCAAATACATCTTTTCCTACATTTTTGTTGGTATATCTTAGAAAATATTTTAAATTAAAATAACAATAAACCATTATATAAAAACTTTTTAAAAAAACCCTTTAAAATTATAACCAACAATCTGTTTTATCTTTTACATAAAATATTTAACCATATTCCTATATTTTTGTAATTATTAAAAATTCTTATCTCACTTTTTTCATACCCATTTCGCAGTTCATGAAATTGAGAAATATGTTTGAGATGTTTGGTGCATTGAAATGAAAATGGAAGATTTGAGCTGATTAAACAAACAAAACCAATGAAAACACAAATTAAAAAGAGGAAATGAAGAACGGAGAGATGAAGTGAGTTGTGAAGGTGAGCGAAGTCGAATGGAAAGAATGGGGGAAGCCATGCTACTTGGGGATAACGCCAAGATGAGTGATGGAGGATTCACCACTTGAGTTGACACTCAAGATAAGACCTAAGAGAGACTTGAGACACCTTTCTCCCACCAGAGTGCAAAGAAATTCTAATTTCATTTATGTCAAATCTTTCTTATAAATAAATTCAGCCCCCTATTTATTGTGGAGGGTCAACTGACCTAGAATTAAGTCTAACTAAGCAAAACTTATATCCTAATTACAAGACTTAGTTAAATAAACCACAAAACAACACATTCAAGACTTTTAGGAGGCGTACACGCACACTGGGCATCATTCCTAGCGCTAGGCACCACTTTTGGAAACGGAGAAAACATAGGCCACTAACTTCAACCCCGCTAGGCACAACACTCACATTGTTGGGTTCCATGGCTGGTGATGGAGACCACCTCCTCTATAGCTTATGGTTGCTTTTCAAAATTAAACAACATCTAACTTAGATGTCCAAAATATACTTTCTTGTTGTCAAATTAAAGCCATGTGAGCCTAGAGTCCAACGCAAAAAAGAATAAACTCATGTAGAGGTCTATAAAGAAAGTTATGAGTAAAATAGTGAACAAAGGTCAGTGTTACTAAGTTTCGTGTTGCATCGGGCGCCATTGTTTTCGTTGGGAACGAGTTTCCTCTACAGATTTTGTGTTGGGTGACACTCCCATTCATGCACTTCCTTCAATGATGTTGAAATAATATTTAAGAATTGATTATGCTCTCATCATCATACAAGACCATCCTAATATTAATCCATTAACAACCCCTTTGAGCCTTAAATCTTTCTTTTCTTATATTAAGCCCACTGCAAAACCTTAAAGAGAAAAATACCTTCTTCTCCCTTGCCTTAGGAAGAAAGAAGTAGCTACTGGATTGTGATAGGAATGATTGAAGAATAAAGTGTAGGGGTGAGTATCTTACCCATAACAATAAAAATGTCAAAGGGAAGAAAAATGTGATAAGAGAGTCATGGGAAAAAAGTGAAAGGAAGCAAAAAAGAAAGAGAGAAGAAAAAGTAAAAGTAAAAGTAAAAAAGAAAATGTTGAAAAAGAAAAATAATTGCTTTCTTAAAAAGAGCACAAAGAAACTAACATATTTTGTTTTCCAAAATCTTTGCTCCTTAATTCTTTCTTTCCAAATTTTTAAACCTCTATATCCTAAATTTTTCCTACCTTTGCCTTGGCCACATTACAAACTTTAAAAATTCCTCATGATCATTGAATGCATGTTTTCCAAAAGTATGTGAATATTAGAATCTTGTTAAGTTATGGTAATATTTACTTGCATGAGTATTTTGAGTGAAAACACAAGCCTAAACACTTCAATGAGCATTGTTGAGAGAATATACATTTTAACTTGAGTGATCTCTTTAATACTTCATTTTCTTGTAAACTCAAAAGATTAACTCATGTGCTGCTTAAATATCATGTTTCTAGTCGCATTATTCATGGCAACTTGATTTTTTTGGAATATTGATTAGTGTCTAGTGAAATTATTTTCCTTTAGTATAATGTTGATATGAAAATAAAGTTTTAAAATTAATAAGTTTGCCCCAAGAGTGTAAAAGGATTAGTGTGGGGGTGTGTTGAGTGCATATGTATGCCTCATTTAGCCTTTAATCTTGGATTCTTAATTGGTTTTTGTGCTTTAAGAGATCGTTTTAATTAGGAGTTGTTATAATTGGGTTTATTGAGCATGAAATACAAAAACATGTTAAAAATAGGTTTTTATGTGCATAAATGTTATTACAATATTTTGAGGTGCACTAGTGCAATTCCAGTTAAGTTGAGCTCATGGAGGTGTGGAAATAAATTGATTTAAGCTTCATGACCCCTTAAAGATAAATCCAAGAATAGAAAATTATCAAAATCTCAAAAAAGTCAAGTCAAGCATTGCATGAAGAAGGTAAGAGAAGCATGAAAAAGTGAAGAATTAGACCTTGCGATTTTCTCTATCTTTTTTCCAAAAAAAAAAGTGCTTTGATAATTGATAACACTTTATATAAAGATAGTTTGGGGCAAATATATCTTTAGATATTTTAATTGATATTTGTAAATAATTATCTTATTTAACTATATCAGTAAATATTAAAAGAAAATATTTGTCAATTTTTTTTAAAATTTGGCAAGATCTTAAATCTTTATAGATCTCCACGACAACCAAATATATCATGGAGATATTGGATTATTTAGAAAATAATTGGACGAGATTACATTATCAAAATAAGACTTAGGAAAACACATAAGGGAAGCTTAGGAACCCCTTTGAGGGACCTAATTTTGTCCCCTCCACCATCTTTCACATCCTCCCTTATATTCTATTATATTTTTATGTTATTTTTACGTTCCATGGAGTGTTAAGCCTTTCTGGTTGATTTTGCTGTAATTTCTTAATTGGATTTTGAAATGTGTCTAATGCACTAAGATACATCTAACTGGATAGACTGTTGCTAATGCCCACTACAATATATTAATCATTGATTCACATTCTTAGAAGGGTTCTCAGATGATTAAATCGCTCTTTAATTAGAGGTTTTGTAAATTTATCTTCTAGGTGTTCATATGTTGAAACAACCTTATGTCAATAATCCCTTTCTGAACATAATCCCTAATGAAATGATGTTTAATTTCAACGTGCTTTGTCCTATAATGCCAAACAAGATTTTTAACAGTATTATTGTCATAAAGTATAGATGTTACTCTCATTTATATTGTAGTCATCAAGTTGATATTTAATCAAAAAGTATTTGAGAAAAATAATTGGTAGCCTATATATATTCTGTTTCAGCAGTTGATAATGATATTGTTCATTGCTTTTTGCTACACGATGATACTAAATTCTCATCAATGAAATGCAATCATCCACTGGTGTTTTTTCATTCTACCTTGTCTCCTTGATCGAGGTCATACCCAACCAAATTAAACAATTTAAATGCAATATTCAGGATTTAATCTAAGACGTCTCCTAGTGACCATTGTTTTCAACCAAAGCTTTCCAGATGCAAACACAACATAAAGAGGGGGTTGGCAGTTTTACAAATTCAACACAAGCATAAAACGCAATTGTAGATTTGATGAAATAGTAATGAAAACAACATTAATTCCTTGATTTGAATGAAAATCCACCAATCACAGGTCACAAAATTAATTAGCTTTGTCTACTCTTTTAAACTCCTAAAGTAATCAACTAAGCAAAGATTAAAATTGCATTCAATATGCAATTAAGAAAAGCACACATTCATTCATCTATAATGGCATTATTAAGCATGATAACAGTCCCAAAACACAATGACCCACTCTGCAAAATAAGCATAAACATAATGGTTCATCCATTAAACACAAAAACAAAATCTGAATGAAAAGTAAGATAGAACCTAACCAAATAAAACAGTAACCTCAAGGTTTCAGTTCATTCTCTATAAGGAATCAACACATAAAAGTAGTTCTCCATGGATTTCAAACAAAAGTTCAACCCTAAACAAAATACAATCATTCGAATGATAAGAAATCAATGTAGAAAATGTAAAAAGGTGTAGAAAATGTAAAACAATGACAAAGCAAAAGATCACATCGTGAATAGAAGATGAAATGTGAATTCAACAAGGTCCCAATCTTAAAATGAAACTGCCCAAGCTTCAAAATGTGTAGAAAACATAAAACTCATCAATGGATGTTCTCAATAATGCGTAAAATGTGAATAAAGAATGCTAAAACATGAAAACTAGGGTGGCACCTCCATGGGTCACCATACAAAGCTCAAAAACATGAAAATGGAGTGTGAGGAAGAAGAAAGTGGCTGCTAGATGAAAATGAGACCTAAATTTCATGGTCACATCACCATTGTAACATCCCGATCGGATATTACGGATTTAAATAAAATAAGAAAAAGAAATAATTAAATAATTAATAAACCTCGTTTATAAATATGTCATTTCGCAAAAACACGGGAAATTTAAAACTTATTACATCATTTAAAGAAACTTCAAAATATAAGTATAAAACTCCATTACAAGATTAAAGTTTAGTAATGAAACGATTTATAATTTATTCCAATACATAATAAAAATCTGATAAAAACTCTTCCCAAGTTTAGCCCCGCTCCGGCTCTACGCCTCTTCCACATCACATCAATCAATATTAAATGCTATAAAGGCTCTCACTACCTGCATTTATTAATTAATTAAATTTCACGGGTCTTACAACCATAGGTCCACATATTTATAAAATATATCATTCTGGTCAGCATAATTACAAAAGTACCACTATGAGTCCAAAATGCTAGTTCAATCACTTAAATGATGTGGAAATGACATGGACAAACGTGGCAATCATGTGACAAATCTCTCTTCATCTTAAGATTAGTGTCCAAGCTCCAAAATTGCTTCACAAAATAACTAAAAATAATTTGAAACAAAATTAGACCAATTAATGCCAAATTACTCAAAATTCGGAATAATGGCACAATAAAACCCAATTGATGAAAATGCACTAACAAAAGACAATTCATCTCTAAATAATCATCAAGATGGGCACGAAAAGGCAATGAAATAAGGGAAAATAATGACTCATCACTCTTGCATAGTCAACATCACAATATCCTTGCAATGTATAACTTTCTTTTTGTAGCAAAGACCAAGATTAGTATTACTTTTAAGATATCTAAATATCCTTTTGACAACACTCAAATGTACTTCTCTTAGGAGTGACTGAAACGAGCACATAGACAAACACTAGACATGGTATCAAGCCTAGATGCATATTAAGATATAACAATGAACCAATCATCTACCTATATTTAGTGTGATCTACTAATTTAGACTCATTTTCTAATCCTAAGGATGTATTAGGATGCATTCGAGTCTTGATCTCTTAAGCATCTTCTAGGTTACATTTCTTAAGTAGTTCTCTAACTTATTTGGTTTGATGAATGTATATATTATCCTTATCTTATTTTATTTGCAAACCAAGGAAAAGCTTTAACTCTCTCATGATACTTATCTCAAACTCACTTTTCATAAACTTTTAGAATTCCTATTCATTGGTTGCACAAAAAATAATGTCATTTATATCTATGTGCTCTAGTATGAGTTCATTAGAGTAATCTTTCCTAAACAATATGGTGTCTACGTGACCTCTAGTAAATCCATTTTCTATTAGGAAAATACTCAATCTCTCATACCAAGCTCTAAGGGATTCTTTTAGACTATATAGTCTTTATTGAGCTTATAAACATGATTTGGATGTTTTAAATCCTCAAAATTAGAGGGTTGTTCTATATATACCTCTTCCTGGATGAATCCATTTAAGAATGCACTCTTTACATCCATTTGATATAATTTTATATTACTATATGCAACAAATAATAGTAATATGCGAATGGCTTTTAGTCAAGCAACAAAAGCATAAAGTTTCAGTATAGTCAAACATTTGTGTTCAGAGTAACCTTTAGCAACTAGTCTAACTTTTCTTCTCACCACATTTCTGTTAGTTTTGAAATGGTAATTTAAGCCAAGAAGAGGGGTTTAAATTGGCTATTTAAAATTTTTTTGAAAGCATAAAAACCATTCCAATTGAATAAAATAGATTGGAGAATTAGAAAGTAAAAGTTACAGACTAATACACTTTCAATCGATCAAAAGATAAAACAGCAGACTAATTTGTTCTTGAGCTATGAAACAAACGATTAAAATTTCAAATCAGTCGGCTAAAATCCTGGGAATTTATGCAGAATGTAGAATTCGCATATTTAACTCAAACAACAAACTTTTAGACACAAGACTTGTTCCAATCAATATTTATAACAAGTATACAACCTCAGATTACACAAGAACACATTAAAGCACAACAAAGAGTGGACTCCTTGGTTTTCTTGAGTTTTTAGAGTAATTCAAAGTGAGTGAGATAAAGGAAAGAGAATTGCAATGTTGTTTTTATACTGGTTCACTCAATCATAGAGCTACATCCAGTTTACCAGGACAACTTGAGCCTAGTTTCCACTATATTCAAAAGTTTTACAATTCACACACCAAGATTACACTTTTGAACAGAGAAACCCACAAGATTTGTGACTCACACAAAAATCTAGACACACACCCTGCAAGAATCACACTTACAAACCTGAAATCACATCAGGAAAAACAACCAGAGGCACAAGAACAGCCAAACCTGATGGTGACTCTCCCTAGCCAACCATACATGTGTTCTTCAAGCTAATCCCAAGCCAAAATGCCTCCAAGATCAACCAAGATCTTCAATCAACATGTTGCAGTTGTGTATTGCAAAGAGAGAGAGTTTTCGAGAGAAGAATGACAAGTTTTCGCGCTCTAAAACTTAGAATCACACTTCTACTCTCGAAAACACAACATATATAGTCTGGTTTAAATGAAATCAGTTGGTTGAATTTTCCGTATAGTCAACTGATTTCACTAGCCTTATGTGAAATCAGTCGATTGAAAAATAATTCAACTAATTAAATGCATTCATACCAGAAACTATATATTGCAAGCCTTTTAACCTGTTAAAACCCATTTTAACAAATTAAAAGAGACACACTAAGACTAACAAGACATCTAACCTATGTCATATACCCTACCAACATGATATAACACCAAATCATTATATTTAACATATTATTTCCAGATTTAACACACTAAAAACACAATCTAAGCGAATCTTCAACAATCTTCATCAATCACATAAGATCTTCATGTACTTGGCTTTATCAATTCTTTGCTTCAAGCTTACTTGTGCCAACAATTTCCTTATCTCTTTATTTTAGAAATGTTCTGGTTTTATTTTTCAAAATAATTTCACTTATTTCTTATTTTTCAAATATTTTAAAATTATGTTCTGCAAATTATAAAATTTGTCTTAAAATGTTTGAGCTACATCTTCTCTAAAGGCATACCAATACCTATATATTCCAATCATTGGTTCATCCATAATCACACCTCTCATATCCTCTTAACCTAGAGTCGTCTTATGATAATGAGTTCCAACAAAAAGGTTATTCTCTCTCATAAGATAAAATCTCCTTAAACTTGTTCTTATGACAAACCTAGTGTAGCTCAAAAGCATCCTACACATAGAAAGTCACTACCAAGAAATCTTCAAGTGAAGATACATCTACATCCTTCATTTCAGCAATTGATGAAATAAAGTCACCACCAAAATCTACTTGGTTTTTGCTTAAGTTTTTCAACCCACCAGTCATACCAAATGTGCCTTAGGTAGACACACCAATAACGACCACAATGATATATGTCCTTAAAAAGATGCTTGAGATGACCATAGTTCAAGAAATAAAATATTATACTCAAGTGCTCAACTAATATGAAGTTAGACAAAAATCGCCAAGTTGAACATGCAACCTATCACATGTCGACAATAATGAAAAGTAGGCTTCTTAAGGTATATTATCCTCTTGACAATATAGCCTATTTCTCACCTAAGCCTTCCTCATAGCAATGATGACATCTTTCCCCTTCATTCTCTTTTTGATGCTAACAAAATGGGGGAGAAACAAAGAAAGAAATGAAGACAAGAAAAAAGTTGCAATTTTTAAAAAAAGCGACAGATTTTAGTTTGTTTTTGAAATTTTCAGTCTTAGTGATTTTGGTTTTTGAGTTTTTGAAATTTTAAATTTTCCTTTGTTTCTTTCCTTCCAGCCTTGGTTTATTTCATTAGAATAATTTATTTGGTAAATTTGCATTTGATTAAAATAATTATTTGATTGGTTTTAATATTCCGTTGTGTGATGATCATGTGTTTATTCGCTTTGATATCATGATCATCTTACACTTTGATATTTAAGATTCTATTACCCGATCATAAATATTGATATAAATTATTTTATTAGTAATCTAACATATTTTTGATAATATGATTGATCAAATATATTGTGATATTTAATGGTTTGAATTACTCATGTTTGGCTTTGTCATCATCAAAAAGGGAAGATTGTTGAAATAAACGACCGCCTATAGCCAATGAGATTTTTTATGATAACAAAGCAAATCACTTTCCCAGACGAGTAAGTCGCTAGTTAGAAGTGAAGTTGTGTTAGACGACGAAGAGGGAATATCTAAAAAATATAGTGAGGTTGAATAAATTGGTCAATGTAGTTTGACTGTCAAAATATGTGATGAGTACTTACGATTGTGTATGCTCAATTGTTAATAGTCAAATGTTATGCATGTTAATGTAATTTGGAAGTCTAGTATATTCAAAGACCAATTCTTAGAATTAGATGAGTCTAAATAGTAGACAAGTCAGTGTGTTAGACGAGTACAAAACTTGTGTTCACTAGGTTTACAACATTAGACGACCTAAGTCTCTCGACAATCTAAGTCATTGAAAACTGTAAGGTGTTAAACAACTCAAAGAGTTAGATGACCTAAGGTATTTTAACCTATTAGATGACTAAGGCGTTAAACGACTTAAACAGATGAAATAATTGTAATGTTTTTTCATGGTCTTATTATTATAATCTCTTATTGATCATGTGAATTTGTATATTGCTGTAATTGTTTGAAACAGAGATTCTATGATAAGAATTACAACGTTTAAAGAAAAATATCTTTATATTAGTTACATTCTAGAAAAACAAAGTTTTGAATCAAACGTTTAAATGAAATAAATATTAGGAAATAACTAATGAACGAACTATTTGATTGAATGTAAGATATTATTGCTCTAATGATTCAAATGCAAAATCAAGTTGCACAAAGTTTCTTACAGGACAATTGTGGACATTGAAGAGAAAGCAGAATTAAAATCAAGAATGAGCTTATTCATAAAAGGAAAGAAGATATCTTGAGAGCATTAGCTTATTCAAAATTAAAGCCTTGAAGAACGACATTGAAGATTCAAACCTAAGAATCAAATTAAAGAACTGATTAAGTCATTCCTTTTTAACAAGATTTTAAGGAAGAGTTGCAATTCAAATTGTCAACAGCTAGCTAACGCAACAACTATATAATGGATATAGAGCCATACTAGAGAAAAGTAATGAAAAAATTTAGAAAAAACAAAGTGCTGAGAAATTGTCATATCAATAATGTTTGAGAGTTTGATTGTTGTAAAATCTTTCACTAAGTGAAGTTATAACCAATGAGCTAAGTTGTACACTCTTGCTGTGAGAGTGTTTTTTATTATTCATTGTACTTGAGGGTTCTTTATCTTAAAAGGAGATTGAGAACGATACTGTAGAGGTTGATACCTTGTGTAATCTGGAGAGGTTTGTACTCATGGAGAAGTTGAAACTCATGTAACCTAGAGAGGGTGATACTCGTTATTAGTCAAAAGGTCTTGATTAGTTGAATTTCTTAAGCAGGTTGCTTAAGAGACTAGACGTGGTCTCAAGTGGAGGTAAACTATTATAAATCCATTGTGTTCTTTTTTTCTATCCCTACTATTTTACTTTGAATCTATAGTCTATTAATTTGTAATTATTAGTTATACACATACTTTTTGAATTTAGTTTTAGACTCTATTCATCCTCACACCTTATCCCTTCTAGAGCCACATTACACCAACAACAGCCACCGTCTCTAGCTTTTCCACCTCATTTTCTTCATCATCTTCCTCTTTTTCCTTTTTATCTTCTTCTCACCCATTTCTACTTAATTTAAAAGAAAAAAATCTCAGATCTTGCAAGAAATTTGACACCTAGTTTATCAAAGGAAAAATCCATCGATAATAAAAATTATAGATTACCAACAAATTTTTAAAATTGTTCATTACCGACAAATTTACCGACAAATTTGAAAATTTCAATTAACGATCGATTTACCAATAAATTTTGAAAAGAAATTCATATACCGATTGATTTTACCAATAAATCTTCAAGTACCTCTTGAATCCAAACATTTTTTAAATTTTAAACATTTTTTCATGAATCATCATTTAAGTCTTCTATACTTTTTTATAAATCGTCATCATCATCATAAAAAATCTTTATTGAAGCAAACTTTTGATATTTTTTTTTGTCAACACATTTTAATCGTCTACTTTGTTTGACACGTTCCAATTCAAATATTAACTTAAAACATCATTTAACAAATGAAAATTTAACATAATTAAGTTAAAATATATATATTCATTATTTTTTTAATTTAAAAATTAAAACGCACCAACATTTAAGATAAAAACAAATTTCAGTTTTGAGTCCAGATTTATAAAATATTAAATATTAACTAAATACTTATTATGTGTTTGGAAACGGTAGATTTCTCAAATAAATATTTAAGACGAAGATATTTTCTCCTCATCTTGTAACTTATCACTTTCAAATATATTTATGAAAAAAATTTAAAATGTTTTTTAAAAACTGTAAACAAAAACATCTGATTGACCCAATTTTGTTTTCCAATTAATGTCGGTGCTTCAATCGCTTATACTAAAATAACGTTGTAAGCAACATTAATGAAAAAGCTATGCTAGTACTACACGCTGGGGACCTCACAACCCACACGTGGCCCATTTGCAACTGGCAACCTACAGAGAACACTCCGAAATCATGAGAACTGCTTCACACAGGGCACAGAGCAGTAACGGGTAATTGTAAGTTTCCGGTAGAAGCTGGTCCACGTGTTTCAAATGATATTAATCAGAATCAGCTACTTGGGGTCCCTTGTAGGGTAACGTCATCATTGTGGCTTGGGAATTTGCTAACCCACGTCAATGTGTCACAAACCTTGATATTTTTTCTTTTCGTCTAAACGACGCAAACATTTATCATTCACTGTTCTTATTTTCTCATATTATAAATCTTAACCTTTCACTAAAATTTGTAATGTTATCCTTTTTATATAAAATGGAAGTGATAAAGGATAAATAGTAAGATAATAATACTTCATTACAACGTTATTTAAATATTATAAAATATATGAATCAAAATTACAATTATAATATATATTATAAATAATATAAATAGTCAATTTAACATATTTCCTAAACGGTTATGCTCTGCATCAAAAAATTAATATTAACATCTGAGTTTTATAATTCTTAGACATGATACAAAAATAACATCTAAAATTTTAAAATCAAGGGTCATAGAAGGAAATAATTATTTTTTTATCTTAAAAATATTTATTTTTATTGATAATTAAATATAAAATTAATTAAAATATAAAATTTGAATTAAGATATGAGAGAATGTACCGCGGAAGAATTTGAAATATTTAGGACAAATTTAAGAATGATTTTTTTGAAAAAATATATTTTTTTCCCAAGTTTGATTTTAATTTAAAAATAATCTCGGATTTGGTCATTTTTTATTCTGCATTTTTAAAATTGTTTTTATCTTTGATTGTTAGAGTTGTTTTCCCTTGTACTTTTCGTAGTTAGGGTTTAGTATTAATCTGCCTTTGTCCCGTGTACCTCTTGTTTTCAGCTCCTTAGTGTGTTCTAGAACTGCTGTGCTCCTTGGTTGTGCGTCGAACGTTCTGTTGACCCTTTTTCCAGGTACGGGAAGTTAGAGTTCTTAGTTTCCAGTCGTTTTGGTCTGTGTTTGAGTTGGTTGCTGCTTGTATGGTTTAATCCTTCGGTTTAATGCGTGAGAACACTCTGTGGGTTTGCTTGGTTTGAAAAACATGGCTGTTCCAGACGAACCAGTGGCGCGACCTGTAAATCTCGCCCAAGCGGGTCCGTCTCGCCTAGGCGAGATAAACAGGGAGCTCGCTTAGGGCTTTTGCGCGAAAGGTCGCCCAGGCGACCAGCTCGACGTTTTGAGCGAGCGAGCACCTCGCCCAGGCGAGAGGGGTCTCGCCTAAGCGAGATCCCGCAAGTGCTCTTGTTCTCCTTTTCGAGCCCTCGCCTAGGCGAAGGGGGGCTCGCCTGAGCGAGCACGTCTCGCCTGAGCGAGACCCCTCAGCCTGAGTGAGGTGCTAGGCGAGACAGTGCTGCGATTGGATGTTTGTTTATGTCTTGATGATCTGTTTTGGTTGGGTATGAATGTATGATGAGTGAAATGTATATAATGGAGTATGAGGTATACGTAACATGATTCATGAATTATAAATGATGGGTTTGGTATGAAATTCGGCATGTGAATTAAGTGAGCGGTGTTGTTAATATGGCATGATAATGAGATGAGTTGGATTCTATGTGCATGGATGGATTGCGATGAGTTGGAATGGGTTGGATCTGGAAATGGGAAAGGTAACGACTTTAAAGGTTGATATAATAAGGGTATGTTTGCATGATGAATATGGTTTGGTTGTATGATCATCTTTGGTTTGTGTCAGTGCATAAATCCTTGGGGTCTCTAGGTGAGACTTTCAGGGTCGCGCTTCAGTGGTCGGGACGTAATTCCATGGCCCCTGTTAGTGGGTGTCCATGGTGGTGCCCCATCTGTATAACTAGGTAAGGATTCAATGTAAGGACTGCATCCTGACACTCTAAGGGGCCAGTTGGTCTCACTTAGAGCGGACTGACTCCTGTGGTGAGAGTAGCAGGAGGCCTGAAATTCATTAAGGGCTAACCTTGTGGTGAGGGAGATTTGATTCATCATAACACTTGTAACACATAGCTCGGGGGTGAGCAGCTCGGGGGTGAGCATAGGTATCCACCACAAGTGCAAGCGTCCGCTGAATCCGACTAAGTTATACGTATCCGGATGAGTCGAGTCGAGTCGTAGTGTATTGAATGAAGAGTCATAACATGTTTGGTTGTTATATAGATATGGGATGACGAATATGTATTTGACTGTATGATGAATATGTTGTTGGCTTTAGCTTACCCGTTTTGTTGCATGGTTGTGTTTTATGTGGTTGTTCTTTCTTGCGATGATCATCAATTCTATTGATGGGAGCAGATGGGCGAAGTTCTCGTGGTCAACAAGGGAATAGTCATTCCGCTGCTTAGCCATCTGGCTGGAGTTTTCGTCATGTTTTCCTTAGGGCTATGGCCCATGTATCTTTTTATGCATTTTTACTCTATACTCTTCGTTGGGTTTGTATTCAGCTTTCCTTTGGCATCATGGTGTGCCCGGGTTTTGGTAGGGGTTGTGTTTAAAACCCCAGACTACGCTTCTTTGATCATCCCTATGTGACATTTCCTTTAATTTCGCTTATTAATTAAATGGGACGTTACAAAAAACACACACATATACTATATGCGTATTACCACTATGTTCTTTAAAAGATTTACGATATAGTAAAACTTACAAAACTTGAATTAATATATATAGAATGACTCATGTAATAAAGATATTCTTAGTTACAACTAATTAAGACAAATTTTAGTTGAAAATTACCATTAAGCTAAATTAATTTCATGTTAAATCATTTATGAAGGGTTTATCAAGTATAATAAAAAAGTTGTTATCCTAGATTCAGTTTCTAAACATAAAATTATTATTTTTTAAATATTTATAAGTCAGTTCATAAGTTTAAAAACTATATTTTTTGACACTTTACTATTAAAACGTATTCATATGACGTAAAATTTAAGATATTAGATTTTAAATAAATTTTGCATTATAAATACAAAAATTAATAGTTTAATTTTGAAAACATCTCTTTTATTAAGAGATAAATGAAAAATATTAAAATGTGAATTTTATAATATTTTATTGTTCTTACTTGAGATCCAAGACGTGAACCTTTGTACAGCTGGCAAGATCTAAGTCATAGCTTGAATGCTCCTTATGGCTGGAATCAAATCTCTCATTATTCGAAGGGAAAAAATTCATCTGCAAAAGACTATTTGACGCTCAAGTCAGTAAAAGTGTTTTAGGATATATA
>Ga0214545_1005636_pt1 | contig 22437 bp, 11 predicted proteins | sample CNSS4metaG_FD_160064 | JGI IMG/M metagenome (GOLD analysis project Ga0214545, IMG submission 160064) | Root nodule microbial communities from cowpea collected in UCLA plant growth center, Los Angeles, California, USA - CNSS4 | ecosystem: Host-associated > Plants > Roots > Nodule | place: USA...
CAGGCATGACATTTGGTGTAGCCAGCATTATGCTTCCGCTGGCTTTATTACTCTTTCACTTCAACTGGGAACTACCAAATCAGATGAAAGCTGAGGATATGGATATGTCTGAACACTTCGGAGTGGTCATTAGCAGGGAAAACGAGTTGCGTTTAATTCCCTCTCTTTATCATCCCTGACTTCATCTTTATCAACTTCACTTTTTAGCTTTAAATCATTAGGTGCTAGGAAAATAAAACCTACTGCTTTATACCGTATTCTACCATGTATAAGTAACGTTGGGTTGAAAACGTATGAATGAGTTTAAGTTTATAAATTTATTATTTTAAAATTTTGAGTCAAAAGTGGTGTTAGTTTTTTTATGTATGGTCTGAACTCATTTCATTGCTGTTATATATTTAATTAATCACAGTATCCCAAAAATATATTTAATTTGTGGTTGTATTATTAAATATGTATTTAAATTATGTAGTTGAATAATAATCTCGTTTCTGAAAGCAAAAACAAACTTTCTCCGGTGAAATTATAAAATATGTATTTAAATTATGTAGTTGAATAATAATCTCGTTTCTGAAAGTTAAATGAATAATAAGTAAAAGTGAACTGAGCATTAAGGCGTGTAAAATCAATTAATACATAAACCCTAAGTTCTTTTATATATGTTAAATTTGAACATTATATAAGGTATTAAAACTATGGAGTCCATCGTTTGAATCAATTCAAGTCATAGATTCTTTAAAGAAAATAAGAAAAATGTAGAGATTCTATTGTGGAATAAAATGCTCCTGTCAATTAACAGTTAATAGATGACTTTTCCATGACAATTCCCAACACGTTTTCCAATTTCATGGATTAGGTAATGTTTACGTTTCCTTTACATATATTTTTTAATAAATATTGAATAAGAACTACATCTTCCAAGTTCATGAATACGACAGGGTAAATTTAAATTCTCTGTTTATTACTTTTATCAAATATTAAATATGGAAAAAATTTCAGTTTCACGAATACAATACGTTAAGTTTAAATTTCATGTTTTTTATTTTATAAAAATACTATATATGAACCATATTTAATAATTGCATATATATATATATATATATATATATATATATATATTGGTGAATATAAAAATTTAAGTCATGAGACAATTAAAAATTATTTGAATTTTAATATACCTTTTCATTAAAGTAAAAGTATAAAAAATAGGAAACAAAAATACTGGAGATAAAGATATAAAATGAGGGGAGGACAAAATGATTTTTTTATCAAATATTTAATAATTATTTGGGTTAAATATGTTTTTAATTTTTTAATTTTTATTATAAATTAAAATTAGTATTTTTTCGATTGAAACTTTTTGTTAAATTTATTTAATATTTCAAACATGTTTTAAAATTAATATAAAAGTAAAAAAATGGGTCAAATAATATAAATAATTTAAACGTAATTTTAAATTAAATTTGAATCGTAACAAAATCTAATAAAATAATTCAATCCACACTTTTTTTTTAAACTAAAGTACACAAAAATTAAAAAAAAAATTCAACTTTTACCGAAAATTAAAAACAAAAATATATTTAACTCAAATTATGTAAATATTTGTTTGTACAATAACTGCAGTAGCTATTATACCATTGTATATATACCCGTTCGCTGAAAGAAAAAAGAAAGACGATACACACTTACCAGTTCACAAAACACCTAAAATTTGATCTTAAAATATGACTCATGAAAGTGAGTTTGATAAAGACGCACTCAAAGATCATAAACAGAGGGAATCAAATACAATTCCTTTTTCTTCCCAATAGCCAATCCAAAGCGTTCAGCCATATCCATATCCTCAGGTTTCATCTGATTTGGTAGTTCCCAGTTGAAGTGAAAGAGTAACAGAGCCAGTGGAAGCATAATGCTGGCCAAACCAAATGTTATGCCTGGGCACATTCTCCTTCCTGCCCCAAATGGGAGATACTCAAAGTTATTCCCTTTGTAATCCACACAACTACCTTCGAACCTCTCAGGAACAAACCTCTCAGCATCCATCCAATGTTCCGGGTCTCTACAGATTGCCCACACATTTACCATGATTTTTGTTTTCACAGGTATTTCATACCCATCAATGACTGTTAGTTCAGAACATTCTCTAGGGAGCAACAATGGAGTAGGTGGGTGTAACCTCAATGTCTCTTTCATCACCAGCTTCAAATAAGTTAGTTGCTCAACATCACTTTCATGAATTACTTTCCTTTCTCTAAATGCTTCTCTCAACTCAGTTTGTGCTTTTTTCCTCACTCTTGGATTTCTCATCATTTCTGTCATAGCCCACTCCAGTGTTGATGCTGAAGTATCAGTTCCGGCACTAAATACATCCTAATCAAAAAATAGTTTTCGTATAATTTTTGGTAATAAGATGAATAATTTGTATTAAATTAGACAGTGTTATTTACTTTTTAGGTTTAATTAGTCAGATGATACTCACTTTCATTTGAATGTGTCGGTTTGATACCCGTTTTAAAAAATGTGTGAATTGAGTCCCAACTTTTAAAAAGATGTCTCAATCACGTTTCTTTCTCAAAAAAAATTATTAACGACAGTAACAATATTGATATTTAAAATAACTTAAATGACTTGCAAAATTAAGTATTGATATTTATATCAAAATTCAGTGGTAAAAGTCATGAATAAAGTTAACGGCGTTAACAATTTTTATCTGCAGAGGACCTAATTGAGATACTTTTTCAAAAATTAAGACTCGATTGACACTTTTTTTAAAGCGAGTACTAAACTAACATATATGAACACAAGTGGGTAACATCCGACTAATTAAACCTATTTTTTATATAAAAAGTAAACATAAACAAAAAAAAAAAAGAGTCAAGTATATATTTAGGATTAGTGCTCTCACTTGTTGTCTTCCTATATGAAAATTGTAGGACAAGTTTATCTTCGGTCAATAAAATTCTCAATGGAATTTAACGTGTATAATTTACGCTATTCGATTAATGATAAATTATATAAGGGAGTTTAAATTTAAATTGTAAGCTTTTTTTTTTTTTGGTAATGATTTATTTACAATCTTGTCAGAGGATTAATACACTTGTAAAAGCTGTAAGTTCATATTAGGAAATGAGACCAACTACACAAACTTTGTATAAGGATTAGGGAATTTTAGTGTCTCTTGTAAGTAAATACACATATTTTATCTATGTCTATATAAAGGGAATATTCTCCATCCACTTTTTTTCTCCATTTTTAATCTTTAAGTTACAGATTTATTTAAATTTAACTGTTTTTTCAAATTTGACCCTTTTTTAAAAATTTAATTAATTTTGTAAATTAAATAAATAAAAATCATCTACAAAATAAATAAAAACTACCTAATTGTAAAACTTATTTATATTTATTTTTGTAATTATAATTTTATTATTTTTTGTTATGAAAGAAAAGTAAACACACGTACACTTGGGGCACGAGATTATTATTATTTTTTACTTTAAAATAATTCGTACAGCAATAGAGAGTAAGAAAAAATAGAATAAATGAAGAGTGAAAATAATAAATGATAACAAGTAATATATATGAAAAAGAAAAAGAAAGGGAAATTAGATATAAATAAAATTAGAAGAAATTGAACGTATATTTTTTTCTGAAGAACATATGAAGTGACAATGAAATTATGATAACACGCGTGATCATTAAAACTTAGGATTTGAACTCGTCAAATTTATTTTATTCTTAAACATTAAAATATTACTAAATTTTTATGATTAAATATGAAGTAGTCAAAGACAAAAACGTAATTAAAAAAAAGTAAAAATCGCAATCGTACGTAACTCATGCATGCTACTTGATGAGATAACTGAGAAAACAGCGTGTGAATAGTTTAAATTTTGTTATACAAAAAAGGTTTTATTTTTCGAACAGACAAATAATAGAAGGTGCAAAGTTTTCATGAAAACATAGTTATCCATCTTCATAAAAATAAAAAAATTCATGTGGTGTATAGATTTAATTAAAAAGTAGGAAGTTTTGCAGATTTTACTAACCAATATCAAAGCTTTGATGCTTATCATTGTGATTTTGACGTCGAGACTGTGACTTTGTTGAATTCTGAGAAGAACATCAACAAGATCTTCGTGTTCTACTTGAGCCCCACTTTCTTTTGCTCTTCTGTGCTTTTCTTGATGCTCTTTGATAATGTTCTCCAATCCCATGTCAACCTGCTTCTGCAACTTCTCCAATTTGGCCCTCTTCCCAGTTATGAAATGCGTGAATGTTATTGAAGGAAACAAATCAACAAGGTCAAATCCTCCCGAAGCTGCTATTAGTTTTCGCATCAACGCAACAAATTCATCTCGCTCCTCGTATTCCCCGAACGCTGCCCTGGAAACAGAACCACTTATCAACGACAAAATCCTACTACTAATATTGATTGCTGAACCTTCCCATGTTCGAATTGAGTCTATAAACTTTGCTGCCTCGTCTTCTCTAACGTGAGACAGAGACTGAACTCTTTTAGCGCTTAAAAGCTCTGACGCACATATTTTTCTCATTTGTCTCCAGTAATCACCATAGGGAGCAAAAGCGATATCCATTCCCCCATAGGTAAAAATGTCTGTAGCAATAGATTGTGGCCTGTGCAGAAAAGCAGCATCATGATTTTTCATTATTTCCTTGGCCATTTCGGGGGAGGATGCTACCACTGCAGAAATTTCACCAAGTTGAAGGTGCATGAGAGGTCCATGTTTGTGAGCGAGTTTTCTAAGAGCACGGTGTGGAAATGAATCTTCCATTGCTAGTTGATGGAGATTTCCTATGAGAGGTAGCTTCTTTGGGCCAGGGGGAAGTTTGTGAGCGAAATTAGGTTTAATTAGCTTGTAATATCTTTTAAGCCAACTCAGTAGCAAGAAGAAGAAGGCAATAACCAAGAAGCAGAACTGAACCTCCATGTCTTTGTAGAGTGTGACCTCTTCAGTGTTTATATCTTTTGCCCAGAGCTCCTCCTATTTATACAATCTTTCTCTAATTTTTTCTTCTTCTCTCTGTCTCAAGAGTGAAAATTCACGGTTACTGTTTTTGTGTAAGGTCGCAGAAATTAATGCCACCAGCAATAGTTTATGTAAATCATGATGCATTTTGGGATAAAAAAATCACAACTTGCAGTCCAAGGTCTGCTTGAAGACCAAGTAAAAGTAGAAACTGTCATTAGAGTATTCTTCTCTTTTGAACAAAATGAAATAGAATAATAGTATGACTTATATTTTTTAATTTTTATCATTTATTTCTTTACGTATGTCAAGAAATAAAGGATGAAAGGAAATAAATGAAAATAATGCATTATTTTTCCGATGAAATATCCAGTGGCAGTATGTAATTAATTTTCTTCTAACGATTCTATAACAAAATACATTTTTTCATATATTCATCTTATTAATAATAATTTGTCGTCTAAGCATCTGTGTTACACTCTTTCTATTCGAAGCTACTCTTTCTCTTGAATGGAATGGAAACTGAAATGGAAATATGTCGTTTATACAATGAACCGTTAATGATGCAGATAAGGGATGTGAATAAAATTTTACTTCAGAAATAATTAGGAAACAGTCAAATCAGCGTTCATCTCACTTATTGTCATCCTTGTACATATGTACCTTAAACTGTTTGCTGAAAAAATATAAACCAACGTAAGAAAAAAAAAACAAAAAACAAAATAAAAAAGTAATATGTTTTGCAACATGTAAATAAATATGAAATGATTTTTGGCGTCTCCAATTAAGGAGAATGTTAGGATTGGTCCTTACTGAATGGAACATGATAGAGTCTATTTGTGTTGAATAAGATATCAATGATCTTGGAAAGAAAGTACTATCGAGAAACATATCTCTTCCAAAATTCAAAATTCAAAAATCGGGAAGATATCAACCAAATTCTTCCAAAATTCAAAATTACTGTAGTTGTGTAGAGGTGACAACTCTAGTATAACTTTTATTATCTTTGATAAATAATTCATCTTCTCATGCTGATTTTTTTTTCTTACAAATAAATTACGAAAATGACGGTTTTAACTTCTTTATATACCACCCTGCACAATTATTTTATAATAATATAATAATAACAATATAAGTAATATTTTAATAAGATATGTGATTATTAAGTGATCATATAAACAATATTAGTTTCTACTGTATCACTATTTAATAAATTATGCATATTGTTTAATATTTAGCAAACTTGTTTACAATTTTACGCAAACATAATTTATGGCTTTTTAAATGTGGAAAGACTAACAACATTAAAAATAAAATAAAATTAGACTCATCATTTCTTTTATCTCAAGTAAAAGTGACTTTGGAAATGTTTGCCTTTTTAATAAGATTATAATTTTTTTTAATCATCCATTTTATTAAGTATGCTTTCGTCTAAATACGTGGTTGGGTCTGGATAGGTCTGGATACTGAATTTAACATTTGAAATGCGTATTTTGAATTGCTTTTATTTAAAATTTATTAACTTTTTAACTTGTTTTATAAATCATTTTAATTTTTCGTGTTTAAATGAAGTAACAGAGAAGGAGGAAAGAAGACAGAGAAGCGAGAGAATAAAGAATAAAAAGAGATGAGAGAGAAGATATAGAATAAAAAACATATTCTTGCCGTGGTTTTGGCCGTAAGTTAGTGGTTACTTGACGTTTGACTTTCCTATTTTGATTATTAAATATAGTTTGAACTTCCGAATATATTATAGTGTTTGATTTCTGATTAAATTTATTTCGATTGGTTATGTTTCCAAAATTTAGGTTTAAAAATTTGAATGGATAAGTACAATGTAATGGTAAACAACTTTGGCCTTAGGTCATTCTTCGTACAAATATAAAAAAAAAGTGTCTAGTACTTTTCAAAAATTACTTTACTCTTTTATTTAAATAAGCTTTTTTTTATAAAAAAACTGTATAAATTTAAAAATTTAATTACTTTTTTTATTTCTCGTCGAAGTTATTAATAAAAATATTTGCTTTATTAATATATTAACATGATCCTATATTACTATATTAGAATAATTTTAATGCCAATTTTAATAAAAAAATCATTATAAAAAAATAGCATATGGAATATGCAGTCAAATAAAAACAAAAGATAATTATTTTTAACATTTATATACAAAACGATATAAATATAAATAAACAATTAATTTAAAGGTATTTAACAATGTCATTCATCAATTAAAAAAATTAGATTTAACAACAAACAAAATATATGGGTTATCATTAAAATCCTTGATAAATTAAAATTTGGGTTAAGTATGTTTTTAGTCCCTGAACTTTGATCCGAAATTGAAATTCGTTCTTGTCCGAAACTTCAATATATTTGGGTCCCTAAACTTTAAAAATGAATGAATATAGTTCTTTTAACTCAATTACGTTAATTTTTTTTTAAGGGTCGAACATATTCCTCAGTCGATATTGAACCAAGAATGTGTCAAACAGTGTAAAAAAACTCCAATACTAATATGAAAAGCATTCGACACGTCAAAAAAAGTTAACATAATTGGGTTAAAATGATTATATTCATTTATTTCTAAAGTTTAGGGACCAATATGTATCAAAGTTTCAGATAGGGACAAATCTCAATTTTGAGTCAAAGTTTGGGAACTAAAAACATACTTAATCCTTAAAATTTTGTACGATAAAAAATCAATCAACCAGTAATATACTTTTTGATAAATTTAATTAATCAATATAAAAATTTGACAATAATCATTTATGAGTAAATATTGTGATTTGGTATTTTTCTTTTTTTCTCTTCTTCTCATCCTCCTCCTTCATCGTTGCAACCATCTCTTCTTCCACCTCCTCTTACTCTTACTCTTTCTCCTCCTCGTTATTATCATTGTCACATCTACCTATGTCATTACCTCTGTGACAATAGTCACTTCATCTTCCTCCAATTTTTTCTTCTCTTATTCTTTTTTTTTTCCTTCTCGGACATCTCCAATTAACTTATAACAAATATTTGTCTAAGTTTGACGAAAAAAATTAGTGTAAATTTATTGACAAAATTACTTAGAGATTTAAAAAAAAACAACAAATTTTGCAAAGCCCAAAGCAGAAACTTTAGCATCCATTTTACTAGCAAAATTTATTGACAAAAATATTTATCGGTAATAAACATTATAAGTTAGTAAGGGGTTTCACAACAAAAATATTCGTTAGTGTTAAATATGATAAATTTCTTATGAATATTGTTGGTCGATTTTAAAAACATTAAGTTACTGATGAATTTTACTACAACAAAGTCAAAGCTCAAAGCAAAAATTTTGGTGCCTATTTTACTAACAAAATTTACTGACGTAAATATTCATTGGAAATAAACATTATAAGTTATCGATAGATGTTATGGAACCATTACTGTCGAATATTTTCAACTATAATAAAAAAATATTTACTAACGAATATTACCAATGAATTTATTTTCAACAAATATTTTCATCGATAATTAAAATTTTAAAATTCTAAAATTCATTAGTAAATTTTGTTTGATCAATGATTTTTTTCCTGTTGATAACTTTTATCCATAATTTAATATTTTCTTTGTAATGACACATTATGGTAAAAAAACTTTTTTTAAAGCTACATAATACAATTTTGTTTGTTAAAACACGATGCAAGAGAAATTGTCTAGTTAAATATAGGAAAATTGTATTTCTAGAAATGTTACTCATCATTAACATAATGTCTCCTTATATGATTTCCTAAAACATCTTCATATACTTTTGAAAAACACACAATTTTACAAGAAATTTGATAAGAAGTTGATGAATAAAGATTTGTAGATATACATATATTTGGTATACATGTAAAGTAAAAGAATATTTATTAATATCATCAACCAAAAGGCTTCGTTGTCTACAATTTTTACCAACAACTAGCATCTACACCAACTCCGCATAAACTACGTTTTTCATGAGGATTTACAAATATATCTCTACATGGTTGTTTCAAAAAGGTGTTAGTTGTTCAAAACTCAATCAAGTTTGCAAATTATTCTAGTGCTTATATGATTTCAAAAAAGCAGACACTTAAGTTTCGATAAGACCAATGTTATCAACAATCCAATGTTTATCATTCTTTGTTCACATCCCATTCTACAAACTTTATAACTCTACTCATTTGTTGAAGCAGCACATTGCAAGTTATACGAATTTAAATACAGTAGCCTCAATAATTGTTTGGATTTGTTGAATGAATCTGGTTTACCCAGATCATAGACCAATCCTAACCCACCCTTTAAATTAAAATAATATAAACGTATTAAAAACAACAAAAAAGAATACTTAAAATAAACTACCCTTATTCTCATACTCAAAACCAATGTTTACGGAAATTTTCTTTCTATATCCCATCAAATTTCTCCCTGCACTCTATCATTCCAAATTTTATTATCTAAATAAACTAAATTAGTTCTGAAAATATTTTTTCAGAAGAAACTCACTCACTTTTTCGTCCAATTTCGGAAAAAATAATTTCGAAAAATATGATGGAACGTTGGAAGAAAATTGATAAGGTAAGTAACAGCCATGCTTTCTAATGCATTCAGCCTTTGTTCATTAATCATCCTACGGCCTACTCTACATATTTTTTAGCCCAATGGGCTATCAAGGATTTACAAGCCCAAAACAGAATGCACGTAATGTCCCACTATCGTTGGGCCTGGTAAAAGAGGTTTTGATTTTTCAAGCACACCAATTGAGAAAGAAAGATTTGAGCCCGCTGAACCTGGCTTGTGTAATTCGTTTGTCCGTGTATCATCAGCTCATCCACGGCTTCGCACACCAAGTGTTTGATTATTTGCGTCACCGAACGAAGAATCTTAACGGTTCCTGGATTATGAATGGTAAGCATAAACAACCTTGGCAGTGGTGAATGCGGATGCACTTGAGGCCGTTCTTTTGCGAGGTTAACCTGTTGAACAGGTTAAGCTCGCAAGTGCAAGCTCGTTCATATATCCGTCGTCGTGAACCGTTTCTCACCAAAGTTTCTCACTACCTCAACCGTGCCAAACTCATTGACTCCATTAGACTCACTCTACGCTCTAAACACCCCGACGCCTCTCTTCCCTCTCTCATAAACCACCGTCTTTTTGACTCTTTCGTGCTCACTCATGCCCTTCGTTCTTCCCCTTCTGCAGATTCCGCTCTTTCCATTGTCCATGCCCTTGAAAAGAATTCCAATTTTTCCCACACCGACCACACACTCCATGCACTTGCAACTGTTCTTGCCAAGGCTGGTAGATGCTCCGAGCTCAAATCTCTCATTGATGCTATCCGAGCCAACCGATTCGGCACTTTTCGGATCAGCTCCATGAATCTCATGCAGTGGCATGCTGCAGCTGGGGACCTCGACACTGTCCTTCAAGTGTGGGAACAGTATACACTCGAGAGCAACCATCTCTGCACTGAATCATATAACATTGTTATGGCTCTTTATGCTCAAATGGGAAAGGACTCGGAGGCTGTACAAGTTTTTCAGAGGATGATTGATGAAGGGTCTCTGCCGAATTGCAGGAGCTGCACTATAATAATCGAGCACCTTGTGAAGGCCCGGATGTTATCAGAAGCATTGGAGGTTTTTAACCTGTTGCCTTTGATGAGGATCAAACGCACTTTGAAGCAGTATTCCGTACTGCTAGAGGGTTTTGTAGGTAGCAAACGGTTTGATGAAGTGAAAATTTTAGTTGATGAAATGCAGGTTGATGGAATACTTCCTAGTAGACGCGTGAGTTTGTTGCTGCAGCAGATGAAGGAGGAGGGAATTCTTGAAGATAAGGAGCAATTACTGCGAGGAATTTTGCCAGATGAGAGAATCAGAAGCGTAAGTTATTCTGTTGATGGTGGTGACGGGGAGGATGATGAGAATGAGATTGAGGTTGAAGACGAGAATATAAATGATGCTAGTCAATGTGATCTTGTTGATGGAGTTCATTTAAAACCGTGGCTGGACCCACGGGCTTTGGCCAGTGCCTTGCGGAATTGGAGTCCTGATGAGGTAGCAGCACTAGAGGGTGCAAACTTTGTGTGGACAACAAGGTTGGTTTGCAAGATGCTTAGAAGTTTCAAAACACCAGAAGCTGCATGGAGTTTTTTCTGCTGGGTTGCTAATCAAAGTGGATTTACTCATGACATATACACTGTACAAAGAATCATGACCCTACTAGCACGCCATGGACGTACTGACTTGGTTAATACACTCATCTCCAAGATCAGAATGGAGGGAATGAGACTACCATTCAGCACCATCAGGCTGATCATTGACTTTTATGGGATTTCAAAAAATGCTGATGCTGCTATGAAGGTTTTCAATGACGATCGAATACTTTGCGGTCCCATATCAAATGTAAACCTGATGCTTCTGTATTCGTCTCTTCTAAGAACATTGACTAAGTGTGGAAGAAACTCCGATGCCTTGGATATGCTTGATGACATGATTTTAAATGGTATTTGCCCAGACATCCAGACATTTTCAGGCCTAATGCTGTACTTTTCACAGCTTGGGGACATAAAAACAGTGCAAAAGCTCTTTGCAATGGTTAGGCAGAGCGGTCTAGAGCCAGATGCTTATTTGTTTAAGGTATTAATCCAAGGTTATTGCACGTCAAATAGAGCTGCACTAGCATGGAGGCTCTTTGAAGACATGAAGAATTCTGGTTTAGTGCCTGACTCTGCCACCAAAGAGTTGTTAGTTAAGAGTCTCTGGAAAGAGGGGAGACGAAGAGAGGCTGCAGCAGTAGAAGAGAGTTTTGAGGAAATAAATACGGTTCTTCCACTTACATTGCAGGGTCATGAATGGACTGTCAGCTCTGCAGATCTCACAAGACTTTATAATATTTATTCTAATTCTTTTGCTTAAAATGGGGGCCAGAGTTGTCCATCGGCCTATACGATAGGTGTGAATTCCTTCGTACATGAAATCTCTGCACACATTCTTACAGGTTACAAACAATTTTTAAAAAAAGTTCGCAATTGTTTTATTGCCATGACAACAACTCCTGTCACGCATTAGTATGTGTTTTTCTGCAATGTGAAGGATTGTGGTGACAGCAATCGGAATTGGACCATAATTTAAAATCATGAAAACAATAGTAGTGGAGATTGTTTAGACGGTGAGGTTGACTACAAAAGTTTAGGTTGCTGTATTTATTAGATTTATAAATATTTGTTGTAGGCTAGGACGTGGGTTGATACTCAGAAGTGAGCCTTTATTCTTATGGCTACGAAATGCTTCGTTGTATCCACTCAATCGAGCTCTTGTTTAACGTGTGGAAAGCTGCATTGAGTCGCCTGCTGACTTATACAATTTGCAGGGCATCTAATAATTATCATTTTTTAATTGTTATTGGTTTTCTTGTGGCAATTTTCAATTCCATTTATTTTTCTTACGAAACTATTTGGTTACAAATTTCAGTTATGAATAAACAAGGGATGCACTAAGGTAGTGAAAGAAACGGTCGCGGAACAACGTTAAGAGAAACAGATACGGACGGTATATGGGTGAATCATCAATTTGATCCCTGAAATATTGTTCTCTCGTCAATGGTTCTTAGAGTAAGGAAAATTACTTAAAAAGCATTTGAAACTATGTAAGTAATGCCTTAGATGTTGAAAAAATAACATTCAAATGGGTTATTGGACTTTACTCTAATACATCAATTTAAAGAGTGAACTAAGTATTCAAAATTAGTTAAACTATTTGTTACTTTAAAGACTGTTTAGAAGGGAAGGTAACAATTTGAGGACGAAATGGGTGATTTATTTTCAAGAGTAAATGGATGATTTTTTTGATGAGCTTGTGTTGCCAAGATAAACTATATTACATCAGACTTGGCTATGCTCCATTGTGGAGAACATATAAAATGATATACAGGTTCATTACTGCAACTATAATCCCATTATTTTATATTGTTTATCTCCGATTTTATCTCTAGAATTAAATGTGTGATATGATTTTGAATCAGTGTTCGGTTAGAGGATGCTTACTCCAAAACAAAGAGTGTAAACTGCAGCTAATGACATTTTTTCCTTTTGTTTAGTCATGATTATATATTTTTTTTTATTTCATATGAATAAAAAGTGGTATTTCATTATAATAATGAAATTATTTTTTAAATTTTAAAAAGATGAAACATAAATAAAAATTATAAAAATATAGATCTTATAAGAGATTATTATTTGAGCAAAATTTGGTAGGTAGTAATGTGGTAAAATATTATAAAATGGTCTCCATTGGAGATCCTTTGAGCTCTTTTGGAGTCATCTTAAATTTTGCATTATTACACTACCCAAAATCAGTTTTGTTCCTTTGGTGTGAAATTGTTGCTTTCTATCCTTTTACCTTAAACGATAACATAATTTGATAAGCATTTTAGTTAGTCCAAAGTCTATTTTCAGTTAAGTTTTACAATGTCAAGACAATGAATTTATGGATTTTCGTATGGTGTTTAACTTTCTCATTTTTACTCAATATAAAATTTATATTTATATTTGGATTCTCTAATGGTCTTGTAAGTCAAAGTAAACCTATCCCCATCCCAAGATATCAGCAAGTTTAGTTGGTATATTGGTGTCGGGTTGCTGGCTAACATCGTGCATAGATAGAACTGGTAGGAACATTAACTGGCCGTCCAAAGCTTTGATTTGACATTACAGTACCCTATTGCCAATTTTTTATATATCATGCGCATGAACTGCATACAATTTGTCTAATTTAAATATTGACGTGTCCACTGTGTCTGGGATTCGGAGAGCCAAAAGGAAATATAGTTAAAGCTAATGAAACAAACAGGACCATATTTTTATATTAAGCCAAAGGAAATTTTATTGACAAAGAACTCTACATATCAATAACCACTGATAGTAGACTGCCTCATAACTTGCATTTGATCACAATTTCACATCAATGGCTGCCTCGTTTGTTTCTCTTTCTCTCCGTGCTCAGATTCTTTATGTTGTACTCATGTTTTTCAGTTTTATTGCAGCTCAATCACAACAAACCAATGGAACAAACTTTTCATGCCCTTCCGATTCACCTCCTTCTTGTGAAACCTATGTGACATACATAGCCCAGTCTCCAAATTTTTTGAGTGTGACAAGCGTATCTAATATATTTGACACGAGTCCTTTGTCAATTGCAAGAGCCAGCAACTTAAAGAATGAGGAAGACAAGTTGATTCCAGGCCAAGCCTTACTGGTACCAGTAACCTGTGGTTGCACGAGAAACCGCTCTTTCGCCAATATCTCCTATGAGATCAACCCAGGTGATAGCTTCTACTTTGTTTCAACCACTTCATACCAGAATCTCACAAATTGGCATGTAGTGATGGATTTAAACCCCGGTCTAAGTCCATTTACTTTGCCAATAGGCATTAAAGTTGTAATGCCTTTATTCTGCAAGTGTCCTTCAAAGAACCAGCTTGACAGAGGGATAAAGTACCTGATCACTCACGTGTGGCAGCCCAGTGACAATGTTTCCCTTGTAAGCAACAAGTTTGGTGCATCACCAGAGGACATATTAAGTGAAAACAACTATGGCCAAAACTTCACTGCCGCAAACAACCTTCCAGTTTTGATCCCAGTTACACGCTTGCCAGATCTTATTCAATCTCCTTCAGATGGAAGAAAACACAGAATTGGTCTTCCAGTTATAATTGGTATCAGCCTGGGATGCACACTACTGGTTGTGGTTTCAGCAATATTACTGGTGTATGTATGTTCTCTGAAAATGAAGAGTTTGAATAGGAGTGCCTCATCAGCTGAAACTGCAGATAAACTACTTTCTGGAGTTTCAGGCTACGTAAGTAAGCCTACCATGTATGAAACTGGTGCAATCTTGGAGGCTACCATGAACCTCAGTGAGCAGTGCAAGATTGGGGAATCAGTGTACAAGGCTAACATAGAGGGTAAGGTTTTAGCAATAAAAAGATTCAAGGAAGATGTCACGGAGGAGCTGAAAATTCTGCAGAAGGTGAATCATGGAAATCTGGTGAAACTAATGGGTGTCTCATCAGACAATGAGGGAAATTGTTTTGTGGTTTATGAATATGAAGAAAATGGATCTCTTGATGACTGGCTTTTCGCCAAGTCTTGTTCAGAGACTTCAAACTCAAGGACCTCGCTTACATGGTGCCAGAGGATAAGCATAGCAGTGGATGTTGCAATGGGTCTGCAGTACATGCATGAACATGCTTATCCAAGAATAGTCCACAGGGACATCACAAGCAGTAATATCCTTCTTGACTCTAACTTCAAGGCCAAGATAGCAAATTTTTCCATGGCCAGAACTTTTACCAACCCCATGATTTCAAAAATAGATGTATTTGCTTTTGGGGTGGTTCTGATAGAATTGCTTACTGGCAAGAAAGCCATGACAACCAAAGAAAATGGTGAGGTGATTATGCTGTGGAAGGACATTTGGAAGATCTTTGATGAAGAAGAGAATAAAGAGGAAAGGCTCAGAAAATGGATGGATCCTAAGTTAGATAATTATTATCCTATTGATTATGCTCTCAGCTTGGCCTCCTTGGCAGTGAATTGTACTGCAGACAAGTCTTTGTCCAGACCAACCATAGCAGAAATTGTACTCAGTCTCTCCCTTCTAACTCAACCATCTCCCTCGACACTGGAGAGATCCTTGACTTCTTCTGGATTAGATGTAGAAGCTACTCAAATTGTCACTTCCATCGCAGCTCGTTGATTGAGTAAAGCCAATCCAGTTTCTCAAATCCAAGATGGTATTTTTTTTACATAATGATTTCACCTTAGTCAATACTGATGAACTTGGTTTACGGGGAGTGTTCAACATTTAGTTTTTCCGTCCCTATTCTTCTTTAAAGTTTGAGGTAGAGTTGGCAAAACGAATAGCAAGTGCGGCTCACCTCAGACTAAATTTGCTAATTTCTCTGTACTTTGTACTTTTTATGACAATTGAAATTGAATCAAACAATGGAGTTGTTTATTGCATGTACAAACAAATTCAAGAGAGAAAGACAATTAAGTTTAAAGTATATGTTTCTGTCATTTCACTAAGCTCATATTTCATACCTCAATCACAATATTGCAGAGACAGAATTCAGGATTTTATTCATCCATTCTTTTTGTTGTTTGGTCACGAGGTTGGACACAAGACCCAACTGTGAATGTTGAAACTTGGGGAGGATTAGCATTAGCAAGAAGACCTTAAAAGGCTTTTACATGCAATAAAGTTACCGATAAATTAAAATGGTAGTTGCCTTTTTGGCCAATCTTAAAACAGTTAGCTAGACAATTGAGAATCTTTAGAAAGACTGTATTTATCTTAAGCATGTCATAGTTGATTTGTGTAGTGAAAATGTACTTCTTAGGGACAGATGCATTTTTAACTTAAGATGATGCATGAAGTGACTAAGCAAATTTGTGCAATACAATAATATGGCCCTAGGTTTACAATATTTTATAAAACAGCGCCAAAGAAAGCAGACTAGCTCTACCCTTAGAAGATGCTGCTGCAAGTCAACCAGTTATTCATGTAACAGGAAGGCCATATTAAATAAATAAATAAATATTTTTTATAAAATAAAAAATAAAAGTTTTCTTGTTGCTCCAATAATAGACGGAGCTACCAAACTCTAGTTGAAAAAAAAAAAAAAAAGTACCAACGATAGGAATCAGTGAGAGTTGTGGGTCATGTCTCTATGGAGAATCTTGGGTAGACATTACTGCTCATACTTACTTGGCTGTGACAATATTTTATATAAACAAAGATAGATTGGGAGACTTAATTTGTAATTTACTCTCTATATTTAGATTTTTAATTCATTTTGGTTTGTATAATTGTTTTTAATTCAATTGAGTTCTAATATTTATTAAATAGAGTTGATATGATCTCTTCTATTAAATTGACATTAATATCATTTGAAAAATTATTATATGTGGATCTAATAAAAGTCTTAATTAATAATTTGATTATATATTTAAGTCTATGATTCATTTTTGTTCGGATTTTTTTTTTTTAGTGAACTAAGTTTCTATATTATTCACATAGAAACAACGTGGTTCCTTATGTAAAATAAGCATTAACATTATTAGGAGGTGACACATGTTAATCAAAATTTCTCCTTCTCCAACCCCTTCTTTTCCGACCACACAATCCCACCGATATCATCTCATTTAGATATAAGATTGCATCCTTCAAATCCAAGATAACATATTCAAGATCTTTATTGTTGTCTACTGCATCGTCTGAGATGGACATCCAATTATGACTTTTGAGTTCATTCCCAACATCCGTGGAAGACAAAACTACATGAATCCAGTTGTGACTTTTGAGTTCAACGTCTGTGGAAGACAACACCAACAAAAAATAACCAAATTGTTTAAAAAATATAAGAACTTGAGTAAAAAAAAAAAAATATAAAAACCAAATTACTAATTAAATATTTTATTGGACTAATACATAGTCACTCACCAAGTAACATGAATATTAATTTAACAGAAATGAACACATTAACCTTATTTAATAAATATTATGACTTAATTTTATCAAAAGTATAGAAACCAAAATGAATCAAAAATTTAAATATAAAAATTAAATTAATATATATATATATATATATATATATATATATGAGAAATCATGAATCTGGTGAAACCCATCCATAGACGACGAACCCTCCATGGTATGATGTTCATTTTTGTAGTCATTTCTGAATTGGAAATAGAGTTTTTCTATTTCATAATTTTGGGGAAATTCAAATTAACCAATCTAAGATGAGTCTTGACTTTTTTGTATTCAACATCTAAAAAGTCGACTTCAATGTTGTCTCTATCACATATCTTATACCACAAGAGTTGTTCTGGTGGACTTCACTTGCACAGGACTCTTGCTGTCTGGTTGATAGCACCACCACTTAAAATATTTGTGGTCTAATATTAATAAATATAAGTAAATAAGATTTTTTTTAATGTTTAATTTATTTTAAAATTAAATATATATTTATTTCATTTTTATGTTTTATGAAAGTTATATAAATTATTCTTCCAAACAAACTTTACATAAAATTTATATTATAGTCTACGATGAAATTTCGTTTGTGACATTATATATTCCGTACGATAAAATATTTATTTCACCTGCTTCAATCACCATCTCCAATATGATCCTTTCTCATTAGAGATAGAATTATTATTTAAAAATTTAATCATGTTTAAAATCATACTCCATTCATCATTTGTCAAATTAAAATCCATAGCACTTCTATCTTGAGATTGTAAAAAATGGTGAACGAGAAGAGAAAGACACTTTAAGTAAACAACCTTAATAACAAGTTTTGCCACTATAGCGCCGTATGATAGAACCATTGCCTTTTCCGGCTTTTTCCACTCCCATATATATAGTATTCCACTATTTAAGATAGCTAATAATTTTGAAGCAAAAAGGCATCTCAAATCATTCTCTACCACAGTTTGTGTGGACCACTTCCCTGGTTTTAGTTTCACTCGTGTCCATGGAAGCAATTCCATGCTATGATGAGGGAGAAGGTTGTTTCTTTAATTTTTTGGTTGTTTTCGACCATGACAAAAACCAAAATATCAGAGAATTTATTGTCTTGTTATGATATCATAAAAGAATAAGTATGCACCACACTGTCATTCACGTTCATATTTCAAAAATTACTGAAACTAGTCCAAATTATACAACTGAGTTATTGAAGATAAAACTAGAGTTCCAAACACACGAAGACTACTATTCTCCAGCATAGTTGACGAAGAAAACAACAGAAGTAAACGGAAATACAGAAAATCGTTGACTGATAGAAGCATCTTGTTTCAACTGCTGTAACATCAAGAGGCGGCTGCCACCGAAACTTTAGCTTCGTGGGACATTCATTGACCTTTCCCAACTCAGTGAAGAATTCAGGGTTCTTGACAGAGATTGCACAATTTCATGCACACTAGGACGACTTGCTGGATCATTCGATATGCAATTATCAATCATCTCAACCACAAACATACCAAGTTCAAACGGAAAATTTTCTCGCAAAGAAGGATCCACAAACTCCTTCAACCTCTCCTGGCCACTTTCCTCACCAAGCATGACGCGCAAAACATTTGACAAGTTTGTCTCGTCTTCTGTTACAATAGCAGCAACCTCTTTTCCTGTCATCATTTCCAGCATCACTACCCCAAAAGCATACACATCAAGCTTTGTAGACACAAGACCATGTTCCAAATACTCGGGAGCCATGTAGCCTCTTGTCCCAACAATGTGCCTAGTGGCAGGAAACTGGTCATCCCCTCCTTCCACACGCCTCACAAGGCTTAAATTTGCGATCTTTCCCCTGAAGTCAGCACCCAGAAGAATGTTACTACTCTTAATATCCTTGTGGATATAAGGAGAACTGAAACTGTGAAGATAATCGAGTCCTGTGGCCACATCCAATGCAATCTGTATTCTCTGCGTCCAACTCAGAAACTTCCCATCCACGTTGTTGAAGTAGATCCATTCACTCAAAGCCCCATTAGCAGCATACTCATAAACAAAGTACCAACGCCCCTCGTGGAAGCTAACCCCGGAAAGGCGTATAACATTCGAATGGTTGATTCTGCTCAGTATCTCCATCTCCTTTGTCACATCACCTTCTATCTTTTTAATTGCAGCCAAATCACCGTTAATCACACCGCGATAAACAGACCCTTTGATCCAGTAGCTAGGACTGAAGTTATCTGTTGCTCGCTTTAGTTCCTCAAAATCATACACCTTGAACGACTGAGCTATGCCAGACATGACCTCTGACAATTTTTCATTTACACTCCTTGGTGCTTTTTCCTTACCTTCCTCAAAACTCTTGGACACTACCATCGACCCATCTTCGTTTCTATTTTTCCGACAGCGTGTGAAGAAAACGACAGCACAGAGAGCTGATGTTAAGGCAAGAGCTCCTACAACAACTCCAACAACAACAAACACCCATTTTTTCTTATGATGAGAAGAGGGGGGTGATGAGGGTGATGGCGTAAGTTGAGTTGGAGAAACGGTTTGAGAACTTGAGGGCTTATCGTGAAGGGGAATTAGAAGTGTAGTAAAGGGATAGATCGTGGATTGTGTCAAAGTGAGGTTATTAGCTTCAAGAGTGGTCGAAGAGCGAACACCAAATTTGTCAGCGATGAGTGAAACAGAATCACCCCAATTCACCAAGTAGCTTAAGAGGTACCTGATGCCTTTCTCGGTTTGGTTTTTTGTGGGACAAGCACATCTGAGAGGCACTAGAAGTTTTCTACCTGGGTATATGTTTGCTGGGTTGTGGTTTTGATTCTGCAAAGCTTGACATGTTGTGAGGCCCTCGAAAGTGTTGTTAGCAATCAAGAAGTAAGTTTCTGAATTCTGGAACACATAGGATGTGTTTGTTTGATAATACTCACCTCCTGCACAGGAACAGTTGACAGGAACAAGCACCAATTTGTTTGTTTGGAAGGTGTCATTGAGGGAAACGGAATTTATTTTGGCAAGTTGGGAGGGGTCAGAACCCAATAAAGTTGATATTGTGGAGACAGAGTTGTAAATGGGTTGAGATCTGAAAGTAAGGAATGCTTCGCAGCTGTTTGCACCATTACAAGTGTAACCACGAATAGAGTTTTTGTTACCACTTCGAGGGCATGCTACTGTGCCTAAACCAATGTAAGGTTGCTGCCCCAGAATCAGAGAGAAATTGTGAATCAAAAGGGTGAAAAGGATTATGGGAGTGAAGGGAAAGAGATGCATTTTTGTTGCAGACGGATTTCTCGGTGAATGCAATAATGAACAGCTTATTTTCCTTTTGTACACACGCAGGCCTAATAATCCTAGAAATTATGTAGGACTTTTATTAAATGGTTTTGGGAGTGCATTTTCAATTTTGTTTTTTGGAATTATTTGATTGATTGATGATGATTTCTGAGAGAAGCTAAATTCTGAGAAATTACCAGTATATTGTTTTTTCTTGTTGAAGTTGACTAGGAAGTTAAAATATTTTCTGACATTGGATTGTTGTTGACTACACAGTGGATAACAGTATTAACAAAACTTGGATTGGATGATACGATTACCTTATTGCCTGTCTTATCACTTCACGGGAATAAAACTAAAAAATCAATTAAAAAGGGAAGAAAAAAGACAACTTCAATTGACTGAGATGCTGAATCAGTTGTCTGAGTTTTTCTTATGTATTCTCTTTGCGACATTGTTGGTTAACCTCTCACTGATAATATTTTATCTTATAATAACATCTTAAGCAATCCATTTTTGTGTACACTACCGCAATTTCCACCGGCTAACGCGGATATGAGCTTTGATTACTCTAAATTAAGTTTTGGAACAATTTAACTAATTATAAATTGTGTTCAAGCAACAATTACGAAGTTCAAACTGAAAAATTGAAGAACGCGTGCGTCGTTCCAAACCTCAAAACTTGGAAGCTGCTTTTATTTGATAGTATGAATATGAATGAGGCAATGGTACATAAGTTTAGTTCAGACTTCAAATCGAATATAGATTGAAAGTTGGTATGAAACTGGTTTGCGTATGTGAAATCTAATTTGAAGTTAAGTCCCAGCAAAATAATTACTCCCACCCTACCATACATCGGAAACAAAGAAACAAAGACAACGTGACCAAGATCATCATTCCTCAGACTCATAATTAAATTAAATAAGATAAATTTCTCTATAATTAAAAAAACGGTAAAATATGTTGAATTTTTCTTAACAAAAATCAACATTTTTTTTAAAAAAAACTACATAATTTATATCTATACTAAATATAAAGAGATTCTTCATTTTTTATACACAATTCTTTTTCAATTTTACTTTTAAATATTTTTTTTTAAATCTAACTGTTTTTTCTGATTTGATTTTTTTTTAAATTTAACCATTTCTGAAATTAAAATAAATTTTTATGATTAAAAACTTACCTACGAAATAAATAAAAATTATTTACAATAAAATCATAAAAATTATTTATACTTGTTATTATTATTATAATAATAATAATTTTAGTATCTTGTTATCATAATAAAAAAATATATAGACACAATGTGTGTGGTGCATGTGTTTTCATTAATTATAAATAATAAATATGTAAATATATTTTAGTTAATAAAATACATCACTATTTTCCAAAAATTATGTCACTATAGTATTGAATTATCTCAAAAGTAGGTCGCTTAATTACTTAAAATTGTAATGTATTAACTCGAATAATTTTTAATCAGGCTTATAATCTGTTGGAGAACAAGCTATTGGAATTAGAATTTTGTTATAAAATAAAGGTAATAAGAGAGACAAAGGAGAGGAAGAATAGAGAATGAGAGAGTAGGGAGCAACTTCTGGTTTTATGTGTGTCTAATTACTGATAGGACGAGTCCTATTTATAGGTAC
>Ga0214545_1005638_pt1 | contig 22435 bp, 10 predicted proteins | sample CNSS4metaG_FD_160064 | JGI IMG/M metagenome (GOLD analysis project Ga0214545, IMG submission 160064) | Root nodule microbial communities from cowpea collected in UCLA plant growth center, Los Angeles, California, USA - CNSS4 | ecosystem: Host-associated > Plants > Roots > Nodule | place: USA...
ATGAAAACGGAAAATAATCGGTTCAAAATGTGTAAAATCAACCCATAATTAAACCCCAACAAGTTTGATGGCGAAAACCTTTCGAAACTCACCTGGAGGGGGTCGGAAATGGCGTCGCCGGCGGGAACTCTCGCGGAAACGATGAACAGCGCGAGGGTTTCTGCGTTTCGCGCAGAGATAAGCTGAAACTTAACGTCGGGGGTGTTATGTCCGACGTTAAGTGACGTCGGGGGTGGGAGGGGCCGACGTTAAGTGACGTCTGGCGCGCGCTGGTCCGACGTCAAGGGACGTTTGTCGAGCTGGGGGCCGACGTCCTTTTTTGAGTGACGTCGGGGTATTTTTTAACAGACGTTAAGTAACGTCTGCCCGCTCCACGTCAGATGTTAAAAATGTCGTATTATTTACAAAAATGCCACCGCTCATTTTTAACGTTGGACTTTTTTTAGGCAGACGTTATTGGGGTGACGTTAAAGGCCTTTTTTGTGTTAGTGTTTATTTGTATATTCGTATACATGATGAGTGAAACACTCTCGAGAGCAACTATTATCTTTATATCATAATTGTGTAATTTTGCAATTTTACTACTTTTGATACTTATCCAATTTCCGCAACTTTTTTCTTGAAACTTCGAAATGAAAACTAACAAATAATTTTAATTTTGAACAATAACATATTAAAGATATGTAATTATAATTATTTTTAAGATTGGATTGCTCATTCAAACAATCTATACAGTGACTCAAGCTTTCATATTTTAATTAGGATGGAATCATAATAATAAAATTAGTTGTATGATTAAAAATATATATTATTATATTTTTATAAAAGATAAATAATAAATTTATTGGTTTTACTATTTAAGATATATATAATTTTAAGAAAATATATGTACATTATATTTAGTTTTTTAATAATACACGTCTATTTTATTAATAATATCAATTTTCTATGTAAAATAAAAAATAAAGTGAAAAATATTTTAGATAATTTTTCTAAATGGACTTATTTTTGTTATTTTTTTTTATTTTTCTAAAATACGGAGGAAAAATAAAAAAATTAAAACTAAAATAATGAAAAAGTAATTTAAAATAAATAATTAAAAGTATTGAATTTTAATTTTAATTATTGTAACAGAAAGAATAAAATAGAAATTAATTTATGATTTTTATTATAATTTAAAATTATTCATTATTAATTTTTGAAAAATAAAAATATTTATGATAAATAATAATAACAATAAGCATAATAATGTTCTAAAACCTAAAATTTATGTTTTATTTATGATTTATCTTGTCCTACAAACCATTTTTATGATAACAAATTTTATTCTAAATTATATTACAATCAGTATTAGAAAATACAACTTTCATTCTTAAATTTTTTATTTTTTATTTTTTATTTCTCAAAGTAACTAAAATTTAATCTTTGCATTTTTAATTAATTATTATAAATTATTTTTCCCTTATTTTAAATTTCAATGTTTAATTTTTTGTTTTTTTTTTCCCTTAAAAAATTATTCCACAATTCAGTGCCGAAAAACTGAATTCCGAATAAACTTATGAAATTGGACATCAAACAATCAATTAAAGAATTCGACTTCGATTCATGTGAAGTAATAATTTTCTACTAACTTTATTTGAAGATTTTTTTTAAACAAAAATCATTATTCATGAAAATTTTTAAAGATATTAATTTTGTAATGTATTTGAAATAAAAACTATTAGTGTTATAATAGTTTGTAGAAAAAGATGAATGAGAAATAAAAGATAAGTTTAAAATTTTAGAATATTATTAGGGTTGTTATTATTATTGATCATAAATATTTTCTATTAAAATATTTTTATTTTTCAAAAAATTAATAATAAAAAATTAATATTAAATTATATTAAAAAATTATAAATTATTACTTTTTATTCGTTTTCTTAAAATAGTTAAAATTTAAACTCAATAACTTTAATTATTTTTTTTAAATTATTTTTTCATAATTTTAATGTTAAATATTTAATTTTTAATTTTTTTAATTTCTCCTTCCTATTTAGAAAAATAAAAGAAATAAAAAAAATAAAAATAAGTTCATATGAGAAAATAATATAGTTAGCGAAATAATGTTCCCCAAAGGTTTATTTAATTTTTTTTTTAAAACGGGGATTACTTGGTGAAGGAAAAATTCTACACTAAACACATCTACTTTTTGAAGATAAATTTGTCATTTATTTTGTTTCCCTCAAATACAGAAAATTTTTTATACGGTTCAGGACAGCATTTTGGAGATAATTTTCAAGATATTGTAATAAACTTTTAATTGATGTTTAATATTTTTTTACAATATTAAATAATTAAATTTATAAAAGGAGCTAATGCTACAGAAGAACATGCTTCTATCTTTGTTTTAATTATGGAACATGGTCCCACATTCACATAGTAGTTTTCCTATTAAAAAGAATCTGATGAAATGACGAAAACAACCGCATCATCAAGTGTCGTGTCGGAGCCACAAATTCACGAGCCACACTAAACGACAAAAAAAAAAAACTGGTGGCTACGACGCAAGAAGTATCTTCTTCAACTGTCACCAACAACATCGCTTAGCTTCCATTTCCATGTATACTCAAACCACCCAATGGAACATTCATTTGGTTAGTCCCACCAGTCATGATCGCTTCCACCTCCGCCATTGCAACTCACCCTTCGTGCTTTCTCTCAAAACCAGCCGCACACACCACAATAGGGTTTCTGTCTCTCACACTAAACTCTCGAGGTATTTCTGTTGCACTTTCCTCGTCGTCAACTAGGACCACCCAGAAGCTCACGTGCCACTTCAACGCCAAAGATGGAAGCTTTCAGCAGCAAGAGGAAGAGGGTGACCGTGAAGTGCTTTGTGAGGTCCAAGTAGTATCGTGGAGGGAACGCAGAGTCAATGCCCAAATCACAGTCGATGCTGACACTGAATCCGTTTGGGATGCTCTCACTGATTACGAGCGTCTCGCTGATTTCATCCCAAATCTTGTATGGAGGTAATGCAAATGGTGATGCTTCTATACACATTCAATTTAAAAAAAAGGAAAAGTGCTTTTGCTTTGTATTGACGATGATTAAGTTAAAGGTACAGTTTATAAGGCACATTTTTTTTTTCTGTTAGTGGGAAAATTCCTTGTCCATACCCAGGAAGGATATGGTTAGAGCAAAGGGGACTACAAAGGGCTATGTATTGGCATATAGAAGCTCGTGTTGTCTTGGATCTTCGAGAAGTCATCAATTCAGTGAGTGTCTTTTAACGCTATATGAATTGGCCACTGTAGCGAGCCACTAGCCTTACTTGATTGGAATGAAATTGAAACTTTTGGGTGTGTTTGATTTCTCTTTTTAATTTCTTTTTTTAGTTTTCATAAGGCTTGTGTGTGAGATTGTTGAGACAACTGGTAGATGATGGTACAAGACATAGAGAGCAGGAGAAGCTGAACATGATGAGAACAGAAGAGGAGGAGAATTTTTGTTTCTTTAGGTTTTAAAGCACTTGTTTCGGAATTAATTTTCAAAACGTAAGTAGATTTTGAATGAGAAATTGATTGTTCAATAGCTGGCAATTGCTTCAGAAAACATTTTTTAAAACCGGAAATGAGAAGAGAATCAAAGATACCCTTAATCTCTCATACTCCAACCCATGTTATCTCATACAATTTGCCACATGAGCCTTGCGCAAGATCATGTCAAAAATAGTTGATTGATTAGTTTCCATTAGCAGTGGTTGGCTAGTTTAGTGGACAGGTTAGGCAGTCAATAGGAAAAAGTTAGAGAAGTGAATTAGTTAAATTAATACTGCTATATTTGATTGTTTTAATTCTTCAGGAATGGGATCGAGAACTGCACTTTTCCATGGTTGATGGAGACTTTAAGAAGTTTGACGGTAAATGGTCCGTAAAATCTGGAACAAGGTATATAATCTATTTCATGAAGCCATCTTTGCAAAGCAGCTTTAAATCAATCTAAATATACCAATATGTATATATTTAGCATGATATGTCATATCAATCTCGAACTATCAAATTTGGTTTAATGAAGTTCTGATTCTGATTAATGAAATGATTCATTTTAGTTAAGCCTGCATCAACTGTAAACAACCCACACACAAGAAAAGAACGAATGACAGCAATCTCTGAATGGTATTATGATATAGTAAGATAACGGTATTTCTTACAAATGATAAGAAGGCATTCACTGGCTCAGTGAAGCAATACAGAGAGAAAAAAAGTATTCCCCTGAGGGCCAAGAGAGGGAAGACAGATCACAAATTTCACATGCACCCCTACTCTTTTTGTATCCTAGTGACCTCATTCACCACACAAAATCCTTCAAGGTCTGATTGGCTTGTTTTTTTGCGTTCACATTTTTGGATAGCCTGGTTGGGGTAATAATTATCTTGAGTATATAACAACATATCAGTATGTTGAGTGTGCTCTTCTTTTGTATGGCTCTCCAAGAAAGGGACTTGCTACACAACATAGGGTCTTGGTTCTTGATGTTCATTTTAAGAAATGTAAACACAAAACCGAACCAGATACAAATCCAAAAATCTCGTGGTTGCAGCTTAAGGGTACTAAACAATTAACTTTTGTGAAGTTATTAGAAGAAGGTAATTGGGAACTATAAGATAGTGCTAGTCAGAATTGGAATGAAATGTCTAAGAAGGTTAGAGAGGTTGCTCAAGAACTCTTAGGTAAATAAAATGGTTTTGGATTGAGATCAGAAATCTTGATGGTGAAATGAAAATGTGTAAGGAAAGGTAAGAAACAAAAGGGAGAATGGGTGCAATAACGTTGAAAATTAGGTAAAGTACCAGAAGGCTGGAAATAAGAGAAGAATTGTGAAGCACAATCCAAAATTTTAGGAGAGTTTTTACGAGAACTTGGGACAAAGATCAATGGATGAATAATCTTGTCAAAAATAGGGTAAATAAATAAAGAAGGAAAACTTTGTTTAGAGATCAAGATATCAAAGGAGATAGGAGGACTATTTTTATTAGTTTTTCAATATGATAGGCAGAGTTCGGAAGAATAGATTGCACAAGTTTTATCCTTGTAAAAATTGGTGGAGGGAGGCCAAGCAGGAGTTTAGAAGAAATTATTAAATAGAACTAAAGGTGATAAATATCTGAGTAATTGGTTTTTCACCAATTGCAATTAAATCATGTGATCCATGTAGCCGACTTACCTGTTGGTATAAGGCTATTGTTGCGTCTTTCGTCTTTTTTTACATAAATCAAAATGTATCAAAGTATACTTATATGTTAGAAAGAGAATGAAATAACTTGGCTAATTTTCCATATGCAATAATAATTCTACCTGCAAGACAATAAAACTTTTCCAATTGCCATCCTAAATTATTTCACTCATAGTATGTCTCAATTCTTAAGGGTTTTTATGGTATAAGTATCTTCATTTCTTTATAACATATGGGCTGTTCTTATTGAAATTAATCACATTGATATATTACATATGTAGTTTACACGAATTCTGGTTTATGCAGGTCATCAACTGCTATTTTATCGTATGAAGTCAATGTAATACCAAGATTTAATTTTCCAGCTATTTTTTTGGAAAGGATTATCAGATCTGATCTTCCTGTGAACCTTCGAGCTTTGGCATTCAGAGCTGAAAAGAATTTTATGGGATATCAGAAACTTCCGGTGTCAGAAAATCAGTTGCATAAAACTTATATGGCCATTAACGGGTCATCTGTTAAAAAGATAAATGGTACTTTGTGTGAAAGTGTTGAAAAGATAAATGGCTCTTTGTGTCAAAGTGATAAGTTGCCTCCTGCAGAGAACAAAAAAGAAATTGCCACCTCTGTTTCCAGTTCGATACTCACATCTTCCAGTGAGATGAGAAGCAACTGGGGTGTATTTGGAAAGTTTTGCAGGCTTGACAGGCCTCGGATGGTGGATGAAGTTCATCTCCGCAGATTTGATGGCCTTCTGGTAAATTTTATGTACTAATTATTATGAGTTGACCTGGATTCAGACAATTACCTGTTTTTACAGCAATTAGTCATACATACTTAGTAATGAAGTGATTTTGATATGAAGGAAAATGGAGGTGTTCATCGTTGTGTTGTTGCAAGCATAACAGTTAAAGCTCCTGTTCGGGAAGTATGGAATATTCTAACTGCCTATGAGACTCTTCCTGAGTAAGCCACTTCCTGAGTTACGCTAGATTTATCGGAACATTGAATATGAAATTCCCGGTTCTATTGTTTCATTCTTCTAATTTGATTCCACATAATATGTTACAGGATAGTTCCAAATCTAGCAATCAGTAAGGTTGTATCACGAGATAACAATAAAGTCCGTGTTCTTCAGGTATAGGACAGTGTATGTTAGAGAAGTAAAGTCTTAAAAAAGAACATGATATCTATTTATATGCTGAATTGTTTCTTAACAGCAAGTGCTTTACCATCGTTATCTGCAGCCAGTTAAACAAACTTGTACCCATTAGCACAAACACCGATACAAGAATGAACATGTACGGTATATTTATCTATAATTTTGTGATTTCCTGATTTTTCAACATGCAGGAAGGGTGTAAGGGCCTACTTTATATGGTGCTTCATGCTCGTGTCGTGCTGGAGTTGTGTGAATATTTAGAACAGGAAATCAGTTTTGAACAAGTTGAAGGGGACTTTGATTCTTTCCGGGGAAAATGGATTTTTGAGCAACTAGGAAATCATCACACCTTGCTGAAGTACTCTGTGGAGTCAAAAATGCGCAAGGATACTTTCCTTTCAGAAGCCATCATGGAGGAGGTTTGTCTAGTAATTCCTTAGCTGACTAAAAACACTGTTAAATGAGTGAAAGACAAATATCATTATTTTTTAATCTTCTGAGCTGTCCTAACTCTCCATTTGCACCCTGAAATGTTGTGAATTTTTTGCACAATGCCATTTCAGGTCATTTATGAAGATCTCCCATCAAACTTGTCTGCAATAAGAGACTACATTGAGAACAGGAATGCATTAAAATCTTCAGAATTTTGTGAGCAGAATACAAATTCAGGGCAGCAAATTATTTCATCAAGCTTTGAAAATGATGACAACCCTGGTTCAGCCGAGGAAGTTCCTAATTGCGACGATCGATGTTCATCTCAGCAAAGACCTAAAGTGCCAGGTTTACAGAGGAATATTGAAGTGCTAAAATCTGAACTCCTGCAATTCATCGCAGAACATGGACAGGAAGGATTCATGCCAATGAGGAAGCAACTTCGTTTGCATGGTAGAGTGGATATTGAGAAGGCTATAACTCGCATGGGTGGATTCAGAAAGGTTGCAACCGTATTGAACCTTTCTTTGGCTTACAAACACCGGAAGCCAAAGGGTTACTGGGACAATCTTGAAAATTTACAGGAAGAGGTAAGCTGCAAAAGTTGGTTGCTAATGTTTATATAAAATGTTGAGTGTAAGAAAATTGATAGATAAATGAGATTATTGAGATGTTGATGCAGATAAGTAGGTTTCAGAGGACCTGGGGAATAGACCCTTCATTTATGCCGAGTAGAAAGTCATTTGAACGTGCAGGGAGGTATGATATTGCGCGTGCATTGGAAAAGTGGGGTGGACTACACGAGGTTTCTCGGCTTCTGTCGCTGAAGGTAAGACAAAGGAACAGACATGAGAAGCTTGGTAAGGATACGAAGAGTGATGATGCAGATGGTGAGATGAAGACACCATGTATTTCTCAAGACACACAAAAGTGGCTTACAAAACTAAAACAGTGGGACATAAATTGGTTTGAGTAAAAGAGGAAACTATAGCTTTATCTGTCTATACCTGTCTCGGTGTGTGCTTCTACTTATAGTTCAGTCCAATGATTCCACACCTGCTCTTCGCATGCGCTGCTCCTATTCTGCAGGGGTTTTTCAGTGTTGTTTTTCTGCTGTGACTTCAACTTCAAGATATACGGATGAATATTTATTTAGATGTTTTAAAATATATTAAAAATAATTTAATATATCAAAATCAGTAATTTTTAATCCTCAAGAGGATAATGTTAAAAAATCCAACAGAAAATCTAGATTTCATTCTTCCATTCCAATTTCTCATATATGATGTTTTTCAAAAATGTTATAAGAATTTACAATAGAGAATATATCTACTATAAAATAAATTCTTCTACTAACACCGATAATAGTGAGAATAAAAGGAAAATTAACAGCTGAAGACACTATCTTCAAGTGATAGATATCTAGAACACAACATGGCCATGGACACTAATTGTGAGAGGTGATTTATGAATAGGTATTTTTTTTCAATACTTAACGTGATTTCTTTATTTTTCCTACCGTAAAAAGTCCACATTGCAAGATTTGTCGAATGTTATACAACCGTTAGGTACAAGAAAACTCTTCTCTCTTTCATATCTTTGAATAACCGTTAAATAAAATCAATGTTATATTAATACTATGAAATAAATTTTTATTTTCCAAAAATAGTAATAACATAATATTATTATTATTATTATTATTATTATTAGGAAAGAAAGACAGTTCTTACCTCTATATATTTTTTTAAAATAAATAAAAATTAAAAGAATAATGATTAATATTAAATTATAAAAAATGGTCAATTCATAATGTGTTATAATTTTTGTAAAGACATAGTAAATGATATTTTAAAATGGATAGTAGTTTAAAAATAGTCAGACTCGATTATTTTATATTAAACTAGTATGAGACTCGCCTACGCACGGGTCATATTTTTGTTGTTGTTTTTTTATTTGGATTATTTTTTTTTAATAATTATTGTTTTATTTAAATAATTATTTATTTATATAATTAATATATTTATTTTTATATTAATAATAATAATAGATTATCATAATAATAATGATAAGATTAAAAAATAGTAATTAGATATGAATTTGTTTGTTTTAAATCATAATACTAATACTAATCGATTAGTAATGTGTAATAAAATAATATTATTACACGGTTAAAATTTATAATTATAGTTTTGAGTTATATACTATATTAAAATAAAATATGCATACAAGTCATTGTTAAAATAAGATGTAAATATATTGTGTAATATGGTCCTGTATAAAATAAGTACAACAAGACATTTGTTAAATTTTTTAAATAAAAACACATGTAGAAGTATATTATTTAAAATTAAATGTATATGCACGGGTTATTGTTAAAGTAAAATATAAGCATATTGTGTAATCTGGTACTGTACAAAATAAAAAATAAATACATCATGAAATTGATGTTAAAAAAGTAGCTATCACATACAAAGTTTAAGTTAAAAGTTGAACTCTCATCTCAATTCAAAGTGACGACTTATAAAAATACTTAAACTAATAATAATAATAATAATAATAATAATAATAAATTTAATATCAATGTTAATCCTAATAATAATAATGTTAATGTCAATGCTAAGGTTAATAATAATAATAGTACTAACATTACTACTACCAATAATAATAATACCAATAATAATAATGTTACTAATACTATTACTAATATTAATTGAAATAATAATATAATCATTTAGAAAATATGCACATAATCAAAATATGGTCCCGTAGAAAATAAAAACAACATGAGATTGTATTAAAAATTTTAAATAGAAACATATGTAAATATCCACAAACACATACAAAACAATTGAAATATATTTATATATAAAATCAAAGATATTATTATTTTTTTAATGAAAAATGTTAAGATTAAAAAATAACATTTCAATCAATAGTTAAATATTAAAATAGTTAAAATTAAATACAAAACTACCACTATAAATGTAATAATAATAATTAAAAAGTAATTAAACATAAAAAACAACTACCAAAGTAACACATTAATAAAAATTACTAAAGACCATTTAAATAAAATAATATATATCACAATAAAAATTATTAAAAAGTAGTGGATATGGATTGCTAGAATTAGTGTTTAAACATATTTGAAGGTATTATATATTAAAAAATAAACTTAAAATTAAAATTAAAATTTAAAAAATTTACGTTATTTTTAAATAAATATAACATGAAATTGATGTTAAAATTTTCAAATCAAAACACATGTAGATAAAACACATGTATATTATATTAAAATGAGATGTGTACGTATGAGTCATTATTTAAGTAAGATGTATGCATATTGTGTAACATGGTCCCCTACAAAATAAATACAACATGAAATTGATATTAAAAGTTTTAAATAAAAACACATGTATATTTTATTAAAATACGTATGGACGGGTCGTTATTAGAGTAAAATGTAAGCATATTATGTAATAGGATCTCGTACAAACTAAATATAACATGAGATGGATGTTAAAATTTTTGAATAGAAACACATATAGATATATATAAACACATGTATATTATATTAAAATGAATGTAGATGCACGATCATTATTAAAGTAAAATGTAAGCATACTATATAATGCGATCCCGTGCATTTGTTTTTATTTTTTTATTTTTTAATTTGTACTAAAAAATTAATACAATTATTATTAATTTAAATAAGTTATTTATTTATATAATTTTATAATATAAATCTAATATTTAAATAAAGAGTTGATTGATATGAAAAATAATCAAATAATAATTATTGATGTTTTTTTATAACAAATTAATTAAAATTAATAATATTATTTTAATATTGAATTTTTATGATAAAGTAATAGATTTAAAGAAAAATACAATTGTCAAGAAGCAGCAGTAGTAGTAATAATAATAATTATTATTATTATTTTAATACTAATAATAAAATTAAAAAATAATATTTAAATATAAATTTATTATTTTGATGATAGCATGTAATATCTGCATTATTATATTAATTAAAAAATGACATCATGTTCACTACAAGTTACCTATCACAATAGTAAAATCAATTGATTTGGATAAACTACAAATCCATTTTACATTGAAAAGAAAATTTGAAAATACCAAATATTTGTCAATTATATTGATAATCACATAAAATACATAATATTGTCAATATCTTGTAAAAATCATATATATCATACTTGATTTTAGATTTCCTTGCGTATCATGCTGTTAGGAGTAGAAACATTTCCTTTTCTATAAATTTCTACTTCACTTTTCATTAAAAGTTAAAGGTCATTAAATAAAAAAAAATGCATATCAAACACTCAGGGTTACAAATACCATCATGCAATAACCTCTTTTACGATCCACCCTTCAAAGTATGTACAACATTAAAACACTTTACTCCATTGCATCAGTCGAATTTTCAGCAGCAGGAACATCACACTTTTCTTTGTTCTTACTATACAATGTTATCACAAATATTAAAGTTAAAATACATGTTTTATTAAAAACAATTTTAAGGTTAATTCTTAAAATATCCACAAAGTATATACAATACTGTTGTATACTTACATTAATTGATAGGTTTTGTTGTGTTTGAAAAATTCTCTCCTAAAAGCTAGCAGTTAAAAGATCAAGCCACTTGTGTAGTCAACCGAGTATCTAATATTATTCAATATAAGGCTTATGTATCCCATAATACCCTAACATTTATCAAGCTCATATATAATATTACTCGTATATATTTATAAGTTCAAGGACCCAAATTTAAAGTGTAATTGGACCTGTTTAAACATTTCAAAGAAGTATGGGACTAACAAATTAATTTAAGCTTTATTCCATGATCTTGCAAGAATTTCTAGAATGGATCTTAAAAAATTAATCAAATGAGTAGGTACTCATCTATCAAAGATTAGGAAGTCTGCCATTTTTTTTATCTGTGAGTTCCTAAAGTAGACTTAGTGGTTAAGCATAGGGAACCACTTTCTTTAAATAATTGTTAAATCTGAAAATGATGTTGGTTTTAATCTGTGATATGATTTCACCAATAAGTTAGGAATTGGTACCATAAATTAAGAATCCATTTATTATGCAAAGACTTCCATAAATTAACTACTTTTACACAAAACATCCTATAACAAATGCTTATACTTTTATACAACCTTATCAGAATTAGCATCATGCTTCCGAGGAGCTTTCCACATACTACCAAACCATGATTTTTCAACCATTGGTTTTATCGAAAAATAAAATTGCCTTCTTTGAGATAAATCTAGCTCCATAACCCTGCAATGCCTAACAAATAAAATATAAAATGAAATAGTTAAAAAAGCCTTAATAATCTTTTACTCATTTCAGAGAAAGTTCAGCCTATATAAAAAATGTTCAAAGCTCAACTAATTGTCTCTAAATAATACCAAGGAAACTATTAACACCATATATATACATGTATGAAAGGAAACAAAATAATGTATATTGCGTTGCTACTTGACAATAAAAAAATTCAATAAAAAACTCTTGACATGATAATGCACCAAACATTTCATACCACACGCTAAAATTAAACTTAAGGTTAGAAATCTACTGACTTTAAAGCATTTCATCGACATAATCGTACTTCACCATTAAGAACCATCTACATGCACACAACTGTTCTAGTTAGCATGCTCACTATTTTCTGTCTTAAAATTTGATTATTCCAACATCCCAAATTTCTAGAATGTCTAAAAACTCAAGGGATACTTTGGTAGTATTACAGGGATCCAAATTCATATCATTGTAGCATTACAAGATACATTGACCCAAACACATTTTCTACTCATCCTTAATCTTCAGTAGACTATCAAAGGCAAAAAAAAAGTAGAAAAAGTAGTACAACCTATAGGACATATTGCAATTTCATTGTCAAAGTAGAAAAAGTAGTAATATATAAAGGTCATTCTATGATTATTTTAATATAATCCAGATCTTTATAATAATAATCGGGCAATCCTCATCATAGCAACTCAAGAAAGGTCACAGTGATCACAACTTTGCTATACTTTCCTTGATATTTTATCAAAGGCAGAATCCGACATGAATAGATAATTATGATTATTTCAGTGTATCATAGTTTTTTATGCATTTACAGTAAAACCCAATAGTAATGTCTATGTAAAGTATTCATATTATTTGATGGAATTAGAATTATTATGAAGCAGAATAGGGATTAATACTCTGTATCAAGAATTAGAAGAATTATCTTTCAATTTTTTGACTTGGGATTGGGACCCACCAATGTCTCCATTGTCTTTATGGATTGAATGATTAAAGGAAGAACTAACCTTTCACTATTCTAAAACAACAAAACAATATTGTGCATCTTCGACAATCAAAATTTCTATACTGAATCACATCATTAATCATTAAAAAAGACAAAAAAAATCAAATATGAAAACTATTATGATTATCTGATAGCTATTTTTTGATTAACTAATTTAGGAACATTCTAAATTTCAATGAGCTGAATGAACAACAACTACTAACAGAAACATGCACATAACCCAACTCATTATTCATTTTTTAAGAAGTTAGACTTATTCTTTGTCTGCATGTTGCAACGTCTTTCTTTTAACATCCAAACACAAATGTGAGATACTGGATGCATAGGCATGCGACTTCTAATTGAATCTAAGCAATAACTATAGTTAGTTTTTTAATATCTTTTACAATGTTCAATGCTTACTGAGAGTAAAAAACTAAAGGAAATAAGACTTCAAAAATTTGGATCCTGCCATGGACCCTTATCAGACCTCATACAACCACCTTGATCTATTTAGTATAAGAAATTATAGTCAAAGTTAAACTCCTGATTTAAATATCAACAAATAGCTACACTTAGTCATTTACCTAGTTTATATATTTAGTTAAATTTAGTTCTATGATTGAATGAAATTATATTTATTGGAATGAATAAAGTTTTTTTTTTAAATTCACTAAAAAAACAATAGAACCCCTTCAGCAACTATGCCAATCCATTCAATGAAGGGTGGGGTTAAATGCTTACCTAACTTGGTTTCAATGAGAATTATTGAACACCAGGTGCGTAATGCCTTAGTTTAGGGATCCACTGACAAAAGAAATAAAAAAGAACAACTTCATCATTTATATCATAATAAGTGCACAAGTTGATTTAAATGGAAACCATTTTGACTGAATTTTTCACATGAAAGAAAAAAAAACAAACCTTCTTAGCAATATTTTCATGGCTAGCCTGATCCATTTCATTTCATTAGATGTCCATAAATAGCATAACCCACTCATCTGCATTCATATATTCTTGCAAGGGACCATCACTTCCATGTGCATCCACCATAGAAGATACCACATTCAACAACTCACTTGACAAAGCTTTTGCATCATCTCATCACTAACATAATAGATAACAAACTGAAATATCCATATAAATTACTTTAAGAGCACAAATTACACATTTTTTGTCAGTTGTTCTCACATTACTTCATACAGCCATGTTTTTAATTTGAATTCAAAAATATTGTTAGGTGGCTTGAGTAGTTAAGTTCAAACCATCAGAAAACAATAAACCCAAGACAAAAATAAAGTCACAGAATAGTTGTAGAGTCCAATAATGTACTAACTTATGAAAACCATGAAAATAAAAGCAATACACAAAACTATTCATATATGAGCCTTAAAATCGTGAAAATAAGCAGATTAAACATTTGTATACTCACCTCTAAAGCCTTTTTCCTCATCATATATAAACTTTGGCAAGTTTCTCACCAATCCCTTCGTGGCAGTGCTAATTATGGTTGTTCCCCATCATATATAAATACTGATCTGTGGAATAATAAAATAATAATATACTAAAGCAATAAAAAACATATTTCGTTCCCCATCATATAAATTTTGAAGAAAAACTTACAATGCACTTCTTGATATCTTTAAATTTTTAAACATGTGCAAAACCAACTATTTATATTTATGTTACATAACTGCTTACCCCAACAACTTCAGATTCAACAAAACACAAAATTGGGACTCACCATGTGATAAAACCTGAAATGTTGGTATAAGGGTAGGATCGGGAACTTGGAATATTGGCTAAAATTAGAACTTGAGTTACTTCCAATTTCAGTTTCAATAGTGTTAATAGTATGAAAGAACAAATTAAACCACAAAAATAAATATAATAAATAAAAGATTAAAAAATAGTATTGTTTGTTTAATCGAGGTTGGGAACCATTGAATACCAACACCAAAATTTTCTGCATTCAGTCTTGAACCATAAAAACTCCTCATCAAAAGAATAGAATGTTGGCTAAAATTAGAACTTGAATTACTTCCAGTATCAGTTTCAATAATGTCAATATTATGAAAGAACAAATTAAACCACAAAAATAAATATTATAAATAAAAGATTAAACAATAGTACTGTTTGTTTAATCGGGTCAGCAACCATTGAATACCAACATCAAAAGTTTTTGCATTCAGTCCTGCACCATAAAAACTCATCAGAAAAATAAAATAAAATATGTAAAAGCATAACTTTAAAAAAGCCCAAAAAATTGAAAAACAACATAATAAAGCATAAATAAATAAACTATATAGAAAAAAAAACGTTACCTTTTGTTCAATCACAATAATAATCTGTAAAACTAAACTTTCAAGAACATAGTAGGCAGATGGCACTTTCAACACATAAACACGAAATGAAGGGAAATTAGAGAAGAAAGGAAAAAGGTAACCAATAGAAAAGGAAAAGTATAAGAACCTACTTTGGTTGGAGGGTCGTAGAAAAAACTTGAAGAACGAAATAATGAAGGCAAATAATAAAGGCGTTGTATCCGCATAAATTACTTTAAGAGCACAAACTACACATTTTTTGTTAGTTGTTCTCACATTACTTCATACAACCATGTTTTTTTAATTTGAATTCATAAATATTGTTAAGTTCAAACAATCAGAAGACAATAAACCCAAGACAAAAATAAAGTCACATAATAGTTTTAAAGTCCAATAATGTACTAACTTCTGAAAACCTTAAAAATAAAAGCAATACACATAACTATTCATAATAGAAGTTATTCATAATAGAGGTCGGGAACCATTCACCAAAAGTTTTTGCATTTAGTCATGCACCATAAAAACTCATCAGAAGAATAAAAAAAAATCTGTAAAAGTATAACTTTGAAAAAACCCTAAAATTTGAAAAACAACATATTAAAGCATAAATAAGTAAACAATACAGAAAAAGAAACTTACCTTTTTGTTCAATCCACAATAAGAATCTGTAAAACTAAACATTCAAGAACATCATATATATTTAGATCATTATATGAACTAATTTGGAGTACCCAGATGACACTTTCAACACATAAACACGAAATGAAGGGAAATTAGAGGGGAAAGGAAAAAGGTAACCAATAGAAAAGGAAAAGTAGAAGAACCTACCATGTGGTTGGAGAGTCGTAGAAAAAGCTTGAAGAACAAAATAATGAAGGCGTTTTTAATCCAAAACCATGTCAACTTCAACGAATGAGGACCCTCATTTATGCTTTAGGGATAAGAATGGAGAAGGGTGGGAGAAGGTTTGAAAAGTTTTTGGTAGAGGAAGACGAAAAATTAAGGGAATGGATTATGAAATAAAAGATTAATTTTTTGAATGGAGTTGCGAGGGGTTGAAACCTGGAAAGAAGAAGAAGCAAGATCCATACATTGGAACCACCCAACAATGCCCTTAAAATTAAAAAATCATCCCAAACCATCAGACCTCAAAATGCATCTAACATCAATCAAATCATACAAAGTATTCTCTCCATCCAACACTCAAATTAGCGGGAAAGAGCAAATTACTTTTATCTCCAAAATTTCAAACGAAACTGAGTTTGGAGAAAAGGGTTACATCAGTAAATACTCAGTGTTTCAATTCAGATCACGGGTTCTATTTAAAATAAGATAAAGTTACGAAAAAACCTAAAAAAAGGACACGTGTCAACGAATTAAGTTGGGGTTTTGGGTAATATCCAGAGGTGTTTATTTTCTTATAGTTTAGAAGGAGGATTTATATAAATAAGAAGTTTAATAAGATTTTTTAAAAACGAGTTTCATTATTTTAAAATACATCATATTTTTAGAAACTATTTTTCTAGAGTCCTCTAATTTCTCTTTAGGTGTTCTTTTTCTTTGCTAATTTGTTTGATGATCTGAGACTATCTTTGTGATCAAAGCATTAAGTTCTATAAGGGTAGCCGGTCAAAATCACAATAGGGTGGGTTGGTTTTCTACCCTTTTTCTTGGTCCAATCAATCTTTCTCTTTGCATGTAGGCTTTACTTACTTACATGTGACCTTTGAGTCATTAATATGAGTCTCTATTGATCAGTAATCATGATGGTATGTTCTGATTGTTCTTATGATGTTTCTATGTGTAGATAGAGCACCATGAAGAGTTAAAGGAATTTTGGTATTCTTAGAGCTATTTGGATAACCTTTTATAGACGAGGAAAGCTAATTCTAGCTTTTGCATGTCAAGATTATTAATATGACTCTCTATTGATCAAAGATCATAATTGTATGTCCTGATCATTCTTGTGATGTTTCTACGTGTAGATAGAATATCATGTGGAGTTAAAGGCATTTTGGTGTTCTTAGAGCTATTTGGACTGCCTTTTACAGGTGAGAAAAACTAATTCTAGCTTTTGCATGTCAAGATTGTTAATTTGTTGTTGTCAACTCATAATTTTGATGTGATAAATTATGAATTTGTGATTTACTTTTGTGGTGATGAACTGCATGTTTTAGCTGATAAGTTGATATTGAATTGGTGTAGTATGTTGGATTGTGCATCATTTTGTTTATTTCATTTGAAATTTTGAATGGCTTGTTAAAGTTGCTAAATTGAGGTTAAGCTTGCGTTGTATGTTGATTTTGTGCAAATTTATTGTTTTGTTTATGAACTTGGATGCCTTTGTGAGATTCTTTAATTTTAAGTGTTTGAAAGTTTACTAAGTGGAGATTAACTAAAGAGGAGTCAAATTGCTCAATCAAAACTTAAAGAGGGAGTTGTGTGTATTGATAAACCATCGGGTGTTGTTAAAGCGTCATTGAGACAATGACCACAGACTTGGGAATGTCAGACGCCATTGTTAGACCGTCAACACACTCAAATCAGTGGGTTCCAGAGGGTTGTAGCTCCAAGCGCCACTTTTCCAGCATTAGGCGCCACCATGTTTTTCTACTCTGCATTATCTAGGAAAAAAATGGAATTTCCGTTTCGTTAACTGTCGAATCGAACTAAAATTTTGATAACATGTCCTAGACACAAGAATTATTACTTTGAATGGTGAGATCTTTGATTTGAGGTCTATAGTTAGAAAATTTTATGTCTTATGTTTGGCCTATTTTAGGTTTCTCTTTTTGTTAAAAACATGCTTACTTTTGGTTTTAGTTTGATCTTGAATAAAATAAGGTATATGGTTTATTGATGTATATGTGTGTATGGATGTTTGTGTATTGACATTATGAGTGTTTGAAATATGTTATGTTATGGTTTGTGTAGATGAATGGATTTTTGTATGAGATAATGGTAATAAGCATGAAGTAAAGTGTGATTTGTTTTGGTGAAAGGAATTCCATGGGAAAAGTCCACTTGTTGAGTAGTGTATGCATTGATATAGGAGTTCAAGATTGGAAATTATCCTAATACTCTACTAATCATTCAACTCATATAGAGAAAAATGGTTGAGGTGTTGGGAGTTGTAGGAAGTCCTGCTTTGAAGAATTTTTTGAAGTTCTAGTGGCTTATATAGGATTAACCTTGTGGGCGGAGGTTATCCATTGCAAGTGTTAAAACCTCCCGAGATTTGACATCAGTGTGTATTGAGTTAAGAAGAGTCATCTATTAATAGTTATGAATCTGTATGATTAGTTGGAATGCATGGTATTGTGATACAACATGTTTTTATTAAAATATGATATTATTTTGTTAATTTGCTTACCATATCTTGTTTGTTTGTCTATTACATGTCGTGTTCTTTTTTGCAATGATCACCTTATTTGTATGAATAGGTGGAGTAACATGTGTTAAGGCACCTCTTATTGTTTAATGGTCGGTTGTTTGGGTGGAGCAACAATATTAAAACATTTTAGGTGGAGTCTTGTAATAGGATCTTTGTCTAATATATGCGAATGTATATTAGTGATATTACTATAATCTTATCTTGTAAGACTTTACTAATATATATATATATATATATATATATATATATATATATATATATATATATTTTGAATTATTTGACTTCTTAATATTTATAATGAAACATTTCATTTCAGTAGTATTATGCTATTAAATGTTACAATTTTAGGATTATGAAAAAAAAAAGTGTAATAATAGTCAAAAGATATAAATTCACATAAAAAATATGTATTTTAAAATAATGTATCTCTCATTAATTTCGAAAGGGACTAATTTTAATTGTCACAAAGTAGAAAGTTAAGGGACAAAAACATATTTAATCATTTAATTTTTATATAAATGTTATACTAATATTTTTATTAAAATTTACACTTTTATTAATAATTTAAATTGAATTTCATAAATAATCAATAAAAATGTTAATTTTAATAAAAAAAATTTAATATACAATTTATATAGAAAATAAACCGTCTCAAATAAAAAATGACAAAATTATTTCATTTTAATAAAAAATAGAACTAAACTAAAAAAAAATTAGCAAATATAAAAACTAAATTAAAAGAAAGAAAATGACAAGTAATAAGTGACATGAGAGAGTGATAATAACACGTGATAGTTGATTTGATATGTACATAATTTTTTAAAATTAAAAAATTAAAAAAAAAACACAAACTGATATCTTAACTATTTATATGCTATTAGCAAACATATTCAAATTGATTAAAATTAATAAAAATTAAAACTTAATTAAACACCAAAATAAAATTAAATAAATCCGACGAAAATAGCACTCAAAAGAGTATTTTAGTGGATATTTTAAGAGTACAAACATGTGATATGAGAGTTTTAAAGAAGAGTGTGATTGGAAAACAATAATGAGTATTATTGTAAAATATTTGATTAATTTAAAGTATAGAAATTTAAATTTCACTAATATAGAATTCCTTACTCTCGCACCCAGAGCTTCCTCCTCTCCCTCTCTATCCTTCAGAACTCTCTTCCTCGCTCGCTGGTTTGTCTCTTTCGCTCTCTAATCTCCGTGCATTTCCTCTCTATTGGATCTAGGGTTATTTCAGTTTGTGTTTCGTTTCTATTCAATTGATTTGGTGTTTCGATATTGATTTCATTCATTCTGTGCATCCTTCTATTTTGTTCTTAAAGTCTTATTCTTTTTGTGCAACGTAATTGATACATCTACTACGGGAGATTCACTTCAATCAGGACTTAGTATGTGTATTACAAATCCCGTTCCACTATCAATTGCTAAAACATGGGCCTACTTTGGGTTCGATTCCATATGCCAATGATTTACTAGATGGGATCAGCTTGCAGAATACTGTCGTGGTATTTGCAGCCAAATGCCAAAGTAATTAACAGTTATTTGGCCATTTGATAATGTTGAAGAGAAATTAAATTTATTTTCTTTTTGTTAAAACAAGAGTTATTATTATTAAGTGCTGTAGGATGGTATACTAAGATTGTGGAGATACTGTCAATACTAAGAGTGAAATCTCTGATAGGGTGTGTTGTACTCCTGTATAGATACGGAGCCTAGAAGAGGGATAGGGTATAACAAGCTAGCTGCTATTTTGAATTTTTTTTTATATGGTTTGTATGATGCATGTTATTACATACAAATTCTAAAAAGTTGTAAACATTACTCAACATTATTGGTGTTCATATTTAACAATAAAAGTCATAGGTGTCTTAAACAAAACATGTAACTGTAAGTATATACAGGCAACAGTCAAATACAAGTTTACTATAATCATGAATCACAATTTATTAAGTCCAGGTCTTGTTGATCAGTTTCAATATTATTACCGTTGTAAATTTCATATTTGGAGATTGAAATCCCAAGCATACTCCCTAAGAAAGCCATAAGATCTTTGTTTAGAGGGATTTTCTGGAATCAGAGCTTAGCACCACTATTCAGCCCGATATTTGGCCCGCTATGGCTGCTACACTAAACTCAGCCCCTGTAATGGACTCATACCGCTCTATACCACTTTAGTGATTTCATCAAGACCTTACCCAATAGAACTAAGTTTTCCGAGGAAGGGGCTAGGTGTTTTTATTCTGTCTTAAAATTTCCTCCTACTACCTATTGGCCTTTGCATATAAAGCTGCTCATAAAATATGAGCACCAATATCTTGTAATTTTCCATTATAATTGCCATCATAGTTTCATGAAAATAATATGTATATTTTAAATAGTATGACATACTTATTTATAATAGGTTCCACCATTAGCTAGTGCTACTTTTGATCGTTAAATATTGATAGTTCTATATCAATTTTTATTTTCAATTCGTTTGTCTTGATGTGTATGAACTTTTAGGAACTAATTTTCTGATATGCAATGTAATGATTTATCTTATGTTATGCAGTTTGTTTAGTGCTTATGTTTCTAGCTGTCTTTGACATTAGCCAATATGAAACTCAATTTTCCTTGTTGACTGAAACTGCAATAGCCAGGCGCTGTTAAGCATTGTCTTAAAAAATTGGCTTCCTAATTGTAAGTCAGTCTTCTTGGGTGCAATTTTTACTGTAAATCTTTTACATCGGTCCCTATTATGGAGTGTTAATATTGTCTTGGATCTAATTCACGTGTCAGTAGTCTTGGATAGGTAGAAACCCATGATGATGCAACTGTGTCCAAATCTTTCAGGATAAGGATTTTTGAAATTATAAAGGATGCCAATTTTTTTTTCTGGAAAATTATAATGCTTGACCAATTTCTGTTAAACAAACCCGTTTTAGCCATGTTGGCTTTTTTCCATGCTGGATAAATTGGTGGAATATGCCCCAAAGAAAAACTGAGCATTATCTATTATGTCATGTATCTTTGCTTAGAATTTGATCTGTATCTTGAAACATGAGAGAGCCTGTAAAGGGTAAGTGAATGAGGGATCTTTTGTAGATCTCCCTTCTGTTTAACTTGTGGTTCTTATTGATTGATGTATGGCAATTGGGTTGGAAGTGCGCTTTTGAATTAAAATTTCATGGTGTTTGATGTACCTGAATGAATCGAAACTATCTAACTTATACTTAGCTATCCTCTGCTCAAACCTAGTAAGCAGGTAGCATATTTACTACTTAGTGGAGTGGAATGTTTTGTAATCCTGTTTCCCACCAATGGTGAAAAGTATATTAATTAAGTGGCAAATTAAAGAACTGTTGAGCATAACAGATAATCAGTCACATGGGTGGAGGATAACTTCAAAATGTGTTATTGATATCGGATAATAGAAAATATAGGAAACTAAAAATTTCCTTATAAAGTTATAATGGAAACATAACAGGTTATGGTGGAAACATTACTTTCAAAAGAAATATAATCCTCCCACATGTAATTCTAATGCAAAAGTAATAATATTATAGTGAAAATAGTTTTTTTTT
>Ga0214545_1005639_pt1 | contig 22429 bp, 14 predicted proteins | sample CNSS4metaG_FD_160064 | JGI IMG/M metagenome (GOLD analysis project Ga0214545, IMG submission 160064) | Root nodule microbial communities from cowpea collected in UCLA plant growth center, Los Angeles, California, USA - CNSS4 | ecosystem: Host-associated > Plants > Roots > Nodule | place: USA...
ATTGTACCTATAAATAGGACTCGTCCTATCAGTAATGAGACACACATAAAACCAGAAGTTGCTCCCTACTCTCTCATTCTCTATTCTTCCTCTCCTTTGTCTCTCTTATTACCTTTATTTTATAACAGAAAACAATTATTAATATACAATGTATTTTAATTAATTTAATAGAAAGTAAATATATTTAAATTTCTCGCTTTATATATAATTTTATTCAAATTTTTACTTTAAACGTGAACAAAAATATATGAACGATATTTCATGACGTGTAGCCCTTACATGCACTAATTTCTGTAATATTCTAGACGCTACGCGAAGGGATTTTAATGTGATTTTGACATTGAAATGACATGCTTATCCTTTACCCTTTAAAGGGTTAAGCCGTTCTTTGCGTTAAGTTGAGGAGGGGTTTTTAAGTCTTTTTACCATTAATGCCAGGAGAGAGAGAGAGAGAAACCATAGTAGTTCAGCGTCAAGACTCGTTCTTTATGCAGTGATTAAATCCTCATCTTCCTTCTCCATCATCAACCAGCTTTCGATTCCTCTCTTCTGCTCTCATTTGGGTACGTTTTTTTTTCCTTTTTTATTTTTTACTTTTAGTTTTCCATTCTCCAGTTACTTATTCTCTCTTGTTTTTCAAAATCATCTCTCCCATTACCCTCTTCCCTTTAATCTTGAAGTAAAAAGGGGATTGTGGGTTCTTTTTATTTCTGTTCAATTTTTCTTTTTAGTGTTAAAAAAGTTGTCTTTATCTTTCTTATTGTTATTGTTTGGAGATTGATTCGAGTAATTTGTTGAAGGGTTGAAGATGAGAATTTGTGGAGCAGGTATGAGTTGATATTGGATTTCATTTCATTTACTATTTGGTGGGCATATTTCCTTCATATTCATGTTCCCAATTCTATTAAAAATTCTGGGCCATGTGAGTGTGGTTTTGTTTTACTGTGTTGTAAGTGATTCTGTTGCAATTCCCAATTTCTGTGAAGCATTGGAGCATGAAGAAGATATAATATTTATTTGTTATCACAATGTTTGACCCGATGCGAATTTCCATTTGTTGCGCAGCTAGCCTGACGGAAAATTCTATGAAATGATAAGCTTATAATAGTACTATGTATATCATTTTATCTTCCCCCAAGTTAGTGGTAATAGTTAAACCATAAATAACTTCTTTATTTTGTAACAAAGACTTGTTTTTATCTACATGCATGAAAGAAAAAACTTCAGCTAATTTTTTAATTTGAATAAAATAAAGTGGCAATTTCAAGTGTTAAATCAATGTTGAACAGTAGGCACAGTTGTATATGAGTCTGCAGTTTGTGGAGTTTGTGGTCCATTCTTGGTGTCATTCGCGTACATACAGATGATATAATAAAAATATGTATATAAGATTAGGACTAAAACATATATTGGTGGGAGTCTTAGTTTGTTTGGTTTGAGTCTTGAGAAAATGTTTTCTGCCTTCAATTTTTATTTTCATAATTATAAAAATCTTGCATGTTCAATGCTCAACAAATTATATTTGGTCCTAGCACAGTATTTGATGATATTTTTGTAATAATGGGTAAGAATTCAAAAGAAAGCAGAAAATATTTGTTCAAGTCAAAGGTATCCACTATATTTTCCCTGTTCCTTCCTATATAAAATTTGTGCTATAGTAATAAAATAACCCCCATATGGATCAACATAAGTCATTCAAGATTAAGAAGTTTTAAGCTTTTGATTATTTGTTGAAATTTGTAACTTCAGTTTTGGCATCATCATGATTTGGTGGCTCTTTTGTTTCTTTCATATATACAAACGCATTTTTTAATTGGTTATTTATTCTAGAAAAGAATTCTCATGTTACTAAAATGCTTAGCAGCAATCAGCAGCAGCTATACCACCACGTCCAATTCCCTTTCAGTGTTTGTTTCTTCTTCCCTCTCCGGTCCTTCCAAAACCAAGTTCCTGCCCTCACTTTCTAGGTTTTCTGTCAAGCGTTCTGGCTTATTTTCCCAAACTCGTCCTAGCATTGCTGTGAACAAGCCCTCCATGAACCTATTGAACAAACTTGGATTTGGCAGCGCAAGGGCACCAGAGAACTTGGATTCATCCATTCCTCAGGGTCCAGATGATGACATACCAGCACCAGGCCAGCAGTTTGCGCAGTTTGGTGCTGGCTGTTTTTGGGGTGTTGAGTTGGCCTTCCAAAGGATGCCTGGGGTGACCAAGACAGAGGTTGGTTACACCCAGGGGCTTGTGCATAATCCAATCTATGAAGATGTGTGTTCGGGGTCCACAAACCACTCAGAGGTTGTAAGAGTTCAATACGATCCCAAAAGTTGTAGCTATGAGTCTCTGCTTGATTTGTTCTGGGCTAGACATGATCCTACTACTCTGAATAGACAGGTATATATAAAGTTTTTGGTTTGTGTTATTAACCATGTCATGTTAAATTGAGGTAGTCAAACTGGTTTCTGATTGATATATCTAGACTTTGCCGATTTGAATAAGTGTGGACTTTGTATCGCCAATGAAAATGTTTTCCCAACACTTTTCTGATTCCATGGTTGATTTGTCTACAGTAATTTTGGTTTTCCTCCCTTTGTTGCACTTGCCAGTATTTAACAGATACGTTTGTATTTTGCTATCTAGTTGAGTCTTGTTTTGTAAATTCTGTTCTAATATGGGTCAAATAAAATTCCAGGGGTCTCTTTGTAATAGTTGTTTAGGCAATTGTAACCTTCTATTTGCTCTTTGCGGATGTTTATTCCAAGGGTGTGAAATGGACGGATTGGAGAAGTTTATTTTCAAATCTTCTGTTCTCTTTTTTCAATATATTTTATTTATTTTCAAATCTTCCATTTCAATGTGCATGCATACTTTTGTTTCTTGAATTCACTCTTTCATCCAAATCCATGCATTCTAATGATATGCAGGTGCACACACATGAATTGAACATTCTAGTTCTTGAGCACTTACTTACAATTTTTTTATTTGATCTTGTCCTCTGTGGCAGGGGAATGATGTGGGAACACAGTACAGATCTGGAATATACTACTACACGGAAGAGCAAGAGAAGGCTGCCAGGGAATCGTTGGAACAACAGCAGAAGCAGTTGAACAGGACGATTGTTACTGAGATTCTTCCTGCCAAGAAGTTCTACAGAGCAGAGGAGTACCACCAACAGTACCTTGAGAAAGGGGGTCGGTTTGGTTTTGGGCAATCTGCTGCTAAAGGTTGCAATGATCCAATCCGATGCTATGGTTAATTGTTAAAGAGGGAATCACCACCAAAGATCAACGACACCGGTTCTTCAGATGCTGAAAGTCCATAATTTTTTGTAACTTTTTTTAGCAAGTAATACATCAAGGCTTGTGCATGTTGAAGGTTGAAGATGGACATGGCCATAGATTCTGTTGTAGAGCTGTATATTGTCCGTTATATATGAAATAATTTTGCTTTTGAAGTATTGTATTTTAGGGTGTCCTAATATAACTTGAAGCTATCCCTGCATTGTAGCTAGACATTGATTTCTTTCTTGAGCTACAGAAATTACTAAAGTAGTCTTTGTTGAACGAAGTAGTTTTAATTATTTATTCCTATGATACCTTAGGAAGTGATGTTATGAAAAAGAAAGGAAAAGTGTACTGTGGAGGAAGGTTAGGGAATAGTGTTAAATGTGTCCTATTGTTTTAGTGGTCTAGAAACTAGAAACTGCAGGAAACATATAGGGTAGGTCATAAAACTGACCTAACAAAATATCTTGTTCAATTGTAATTAATTATTGATGCACATGCAGATGCAGCAGTATCACATAACTTGTTATATTCTCTGTAATTTTGATCTCTTAGATGAAGAAGCAGAGCTAGAAAACAAAAAGAAAGCAAAACATTAAACGAGAAAGTGGGGGGCAGAAGAGGAGGTACTGTCATCACCTTGCATTTCCATTAAATTCAGCACAACCATTCCTTTCTTTCACTGTCACATGTGCTGCTTTTCCACTACTCAATGAAACTTTATTTCTGAAACAAATAAAGGAAGAAAGTTTTTTGTTGGTATAATTTTCTAATTTTGATAACAACAAACCAACCTATCTCCTCGATGTGAAAAAGGTTAAATCTTAAATTCAATCCATATACTTCTAAAATAAAACTCTAGCATGATGAAAGTCCAATTTTTAGTTCACACATTCAGTTAGTTCGACCACATTTTATGACATCTAATTATATTTAACGTATCAGTTTTATCAGGTTGTTTTTCTTTAAACTGAACAAAAGGTGATACAGAAAGAAGAAAATGTATAGAAGTTTCATTTTTTGTCTGCTTATATGAAAAACATGTACTGAAGAATACTAAACACACTTTGACAATTACTGAGCTGAAAAAAAATACTACTGTCAGCAATTTTCTTTAAATTATATATCAGTCATCAATATTATTCTTGTACAACAAATTATAAAATACTTTGTATTATTTTTCTTGAGGTTGATTGTTATCGTATTTTTTTTATTCATTTTCTTATATTTATCATTACAATCCCAGTTTGTAACGAAAAGAATATTATGATTGCAATATATAAGGACATGAAGTCCCCACTGAACGTGCCCTCTTGTCATTTCCAATTTTCCATGCATGCAGACAACATATACTGCACACTGCATTTTCATCATATTCTTTATTTTCATAATAAAATAAGAATATAATAATTTAAGACTCAGATTATATGTTTTAAAAGATAACTGTTCAACCATGGTATTTACATCAATTCACTAATTTTTGTTTTTAATATTTTATTATAAAAAAAATAGACAAAAACATGTATTCTTGCACGTAATCGTCATCGTTATACAGCTATCTTTTATTCTGTGTGAACTAAAAAGACGTCAGAAAGTTAAATACTATGATGTGAAAATAACAAAAGTAGACTAATAATGGAACCTTTTTAAGTCAATAAAGGAATGATGAAATCAAGTATGTATTATTAATGATATCAAAACTATATAAATAATATTGATAAGATTCGAGATATATAGCTATGCAAGTTGGGTAAAGGGGTTATCATATATTGTCAGTATTTTTCTTTCTAATTTATATGATACGTAAAATATTGATTTTTTAGATGGTATACTTTGATTTTGTGTACGTGTCATATCTTACAACAATATTAGATATCAAATGTTAAAACTCAAATCTATGACTTGTAATGACATTGAAAAAGAAAAATATCTTAAATGTTGGGTGGTCAATTTCATTTAAGTGTAAATAATCTTATTTACATCATAAAAGAGGAAAAATTTAACAATGTTAATAACATTATAATAATAATAAGACTAAAACGTATTTGCTTCTTAAAAATGCAATGCATGCAAATTATACGTATTTTAGAAAGTATTAAACTTATGGGAGTTAAATGACCAAATGATACACATATATAACTTATGCATGCAGGATCTTTATCCAAGTTAAAGTATAAAATAAAATTCAATTTTTTTACTGAATTTTGTTGATGTTATGGTCTGTTAAACATTTTGAAATATTTTTTACTGAATTTTTTACTGAATTTAAATATTTTTTTAATATATTTTTAAATTTTAATATTTTGAAAGCACAATAAAAAAAACGCAACCAAAAATCCAAATTCGTATAAAATATTCATAAACTTATACACCACATTTAAATTATTATTCAGTACATTCATTTCAAATACCATTTTCAACTAAAACCAATATTTTAAATTCAAATACCATTTTCAACTAAAACCAATATTTTAAATTTGTCTCCAAACTTGCCACCAGTAGGTTTCATTTTTAAATTTACTAAAAAAATTGAAAATAAAAAAAATAAAAAGTCTAGAACTTGTTATAATTGTGTCTGAGATAACCTTTTCCTAATTATGATGGCCGTGTCTAACGTGAAGTATTCTAGGAGTTTCTTCAACCTGTTTCCTATGTCATATTACTCATTATAAAAATAAAAAATTAGTCAAAAATATTTATAAATTAACCTGGTCACAAAAATCATATTTAAATTTAAACAAAATTCCAAATATAAAAGTCGAAAATGAAATAGTAAATAAGCACGAGGGTAGTGCCCCACATTTTAGGGACTACCCCATTACTAGAACATCTCTCTTTAGATTCTCTCAAATCTATCACTTTTTATCTCATTCTTCCTTCCAAAATTCAAATTTTCATTATGTATTTTTGTTAAACATTTTTCTTCTATTTATCCTACATCTTAATTATTCAAATTTTGTCTCAAATTTTAAAGACTACATATATTTAACTTTAAAAAATATTTAAATTATCTTTAATAATTATAACTTGTTGTAATCAATATAACATATAAAAAATATGTATTAAATTATCTTTAATCTAGACATTAATTTCTATTTAATTTTGATACTCAAAACAAAAAATAAAGTTAGATAATCATGGTCTAAGAATTTTATTACGTTATCCAGATAGATCTAGTTCTCTACATTGAAGTTATCGTAGTCATGAAAATGAAGTTTTAATTAATTACGTTATTTTGGTTATTAAAATAACCAATAATTTGAACCCATGTGGGTGCATATTTTAGTATGGAACGCACGTTTTGTGTTTGTCAACGTGGCAGCTTGTGAGATCGCCACGTGGAGTCTCCCTCGGATGCCTTTTTAGGTAGAGTGAACGGAGTGTGGAAGCAACAAATAGATGAGACAGTGACGCCACCACCTTTTCGGAAAAACCAAGGCAGCGCGTGTACTACACACTCCGTTTCTCGCGCGTACCGAGCTTTGGTTTCAGCTCATCACGCCATGCCAAATTGTACCCTAATGCTCCAACAATTAGGTCTGAAAACTTTTTATTTTTTTCGGTTTCGCAATTATTTCACAATGAGACGTTTGCAATTAAAAAGTTTGCATAAACTATTTTAAAGATGTTATTATCCAGAATCTAACATTTGTCACATTAATTCTTGAATTTAAATTATATTATTATATATAGTTTAAATCGTCGTACTTTTAAGTGGCATAATTTATAGCGTACTATTTTTTTTTAGTTTAAATATTTATCAAAGAAAGTAAATTAAAGGTTTACTTAATTTACCATTCTTTTATTCATACTTTTTAGTGATAACGACAACATTCTTTTATAGTTCGATTTTCAATATTGCAGAAAAAAAAAATAATCAATGCAGTACGGTTTGTTGTTTAAAAATTTCTATTTGTTGCTTTTAATTTCACTGATTCCTGGTAAGAAATTATATTTTTTTTTCTGAATTGACCGTAATTAAGGATGTTTATATAAATGCTTGATTTCTTCGTTAATTATATCTGTTACAGTACTACTGAATTTTTTTTATCGTACTGTTCCTTTATTCATTTTTATTCTTCTAATAAATTAAGTAAGTGAGATTTCATCTGATATTATTATCATCGGTATTTAATACGATTATTCGTGGTAGTTAAAAGATTTTATTGTTGTTATATTATTTTGAAGACTTTGACCTTTGTGATTTTGAATTTTCTAGTTTTCTTAATGCTGTGTATAATAATGATCAAGTGACACAAGATTAAAAGAAATACACAATTAAATCAGAAAATTGTCTAAAAAAACGGTAAAATCAAGTTTTATCGAGTGTTTAATACAATTATTTTTTAAAGCAATATAAAGTTAAAATTTTAAAAAAGAACCCATTGATTTCCAGATATAAATGAATAAGTTGAACGTGATTTTTCTTAAAAACAGAATAAAAATAAGAAATAAAAAAATAAAAAATAAAAAATAAACCCCCACCCACCATGATCATTCAAATCACAACGTCTCTTCCACCAGCAACAATAACAAGCATAGCAGCTTATAAATCAAAGTAGGGCCAAACGACACCGTATAAAGATTTCACGCGCGTGGAATCATCGTGATAATAAATACGTTGACCGTATAAACATACGGCCCGACATACACCTCACCCGTATATGTATTTGTATTATCACTGTGTCCGTTCGTCCTTTTCTCAGCAAAATCTCTGAAACAGTGAAACTCTCTCTCTCTTCTGTACTTTCCTCGTGTGTTCTCTCTCTCTCTCTCTCTCTCTCTCTCTCTCTCTCTCTCTCTCTCTCTCTCTCTCTCTCTCTCTCTCTCTCTCTCTCTCTCTCTCATACAAACACTTCACGAACTTCATTACTTCAACAACACACAGATTTTATCTCTCTCTCTCTCTCACTGTTTTTATTTTATCTTTTTGGGGCAGTCATTGTTTCATTTTCGCAAGGCGGCGAGTATTAGCATTTATTTAGTAGGTAACGCTGATGGCTGAGACTCGCCGGCGACGATGAAGTATTCCGGCAAGGCGACTTTCCCGGCGAGCATTGGTTCCAGGGGCGTGAGCAACCCTTCGCCGGACTGGGATCTTGAACCGGCGCGGCCTTTCCAGCGGCGGAAACCGAGAACTCCGGGGACACGGTTGAGGAGACACGGTGGCAAACGGAGCAGACCTGAAACCCCTCTGTTGAAGTGGAAGATCCATGAGGATCCACTCGAAGAGGACCAGAAGTCTTCTTTCTCGGGGTCTCGTCGGAGAACGTCCCGAAGCGCCAAAAAGCAAACGGAGGTGGCCGTGTCGGCGCGGAGACTGGCGGCCGGGCTTTGGCGGTTGCATCTGCCGGAGACTGTCTCGGGTGATGGCTGGAAGGGGTTGGAAAATAAGGTAGAACTTGAGTTTCTATACTAAGACTTACTTAACGGCAAAAACTATTGTTTCCCTCGTTTGTACACTATATTTTTCATGTAACGGTCAATGTGGGATCTCCGTCGATGACCCTTTCGTTCTTAGTTTCTCTCTTGTTTGTGTTGAGATCCCTTGTTTTTCTTTGTTCCCGTGTGAGTTTTGTTTCATCTTGGATTCTTTTGCGGTTTCTGATTTAAAATTGATTTTGCAGCAATAGGCTACTAGGTTATTCTATCTACTGTATGGTAGGCCCTCCCTCGTGGAGGGAAAAGAATTATAGTTTATTGTTTGGGAGTATTTTTGTATGATGATTTTGCTGTTGGTTGATTGTGAATGGTGGGTTTTCAGATTCTATCTTTGTTTCGTCGTCATTATTGTCCAGTTTCCTGTTTTGGTGTTTAGAGTTATGGATTAGGCTTTCTATGAAAGCAAAAACAACTGTCTTTTGAGGCTTCAAATGTTTTGTTTTTTGTTTGCTCTTCGGTGTGGTACCAGTGGAAACCTCATCATCAGTTTTTGTAATTATCGGAGAATTGATTTTGAGTCGGGTTTGTCAGTGTAAATAGTTGAAGTTCTGTTGTAGTTGTTTTAAGATTTATTTCCCGAACGCAAAAGTGTGCTTGGTGGCAGGATTGATTCTTTGTCCGTTCTTGCTTGATTAAATCATACCCATCCAGATTGCATTAATATTGTGTCTTGTTTGACAGAACGTGAGAAACAAAATGCTGTTTCTGACGTGTTAATATTATTGGTTTTACAAAGTCGTATTCTTTTATGCTTGTTTGAAAGTAAGTTTGGACTTTAATTGGATATTCATTGTATACGATATTGGGTTATTTGTTATCTGTGCATTCCAGTTGAATTAGAGAAGTGATTGTCTTCCATCTTTATTATTGTCTCATTACTGATGTGATGTCACTTATCTGCAGCATGGAAATGGCCACGCACGGCACCGGTTCCTTGGTCATCCCAATGGCATGATCCATGAATCTGATCTGAAGAAGAATCCATTGCAAAGTCCCCGTTCCATATTTGGGGCAAAGAATGGACACTTCTGTGAGGTATGAATTTTCTAATTTCTAGAAGATTATTGAGTGAATGTCATATACATGTAATAACTCAAGTTAAAACTGGACCCTGTACCTGCTTTATAGAAAAATGGCTTATTTGATGGCAACTTGGGAATTAACAAATAAGGCTGATTATTGCATTGATCCATGCTATGTATAGAAGTATAGATCTGCATAGGAATGACTTAGACAACAATTTTTTCATGTAGACATACTCGGTGTAATTAGCCTCTACATTCTGAATGAGCAATGAGTTTCAAAGTGTACTTTTACTTATTAAAGTGAAAGTGCAAACGATGAAGGTGCTAATATTAAACCTACTTTGTGCTATTCAGCCTGAACCTTTCCGGTTTTCCAACACTGAAAGGGAGGGTGCAACAAAATGGGATCCTTTATGTTTAAAAACATCAGATGAAGAGGCACATCATATCTACAGGCACATGAAACTTCTTGACCAAAAGGCAAGTGCAGTATCTGTGGTATCTGCTCTCGGAGCTGAACTAGAGCAGGCTCGAGCACGAATTCAGGAGCTTGAGACTGAACACCGCTCCTCCAAAAAGAAGCTTGAACATTTCCTGAAGAAAGTCAGTGAGGAAAGGGCGCAATGGAGGAGCAGAGAGCATGACAAAATCCATGCATACATTGATGACATTAAATCAGAGTTGAGTCGAGAAAGAAAAAATCGCCAGCGGATTGAAATTGTCAATTCAAGGTTGGTAAATGAGTTGGCGGATGCCAAACTCTCTGCAAAGCGCTACATGCAAGATTATGAGAAGGAAAGGAAGGCCAGAGAATTGATTGAGGAAGTGTGTGATGAGCTTGCCAAGGAAATTGGAGAAGACAAGGCTGAAGTTGAAGCATTGAAGAGGGAATCTATGAAACATAGGGAAGAAGTGGAAGAAGAGAGGAAGATGTTACAAATGGCAGAAGTATGGCGTGAAGAACGTGTTCAAATGAAGTTGATAGATGCAAAAGTTTCTCTTGAAGAGAAGTATTCACAGATGAATAAACTTGTTGCAGATTTGGAAAGTTTTATCAAGTCAAGAAGTGCAGATCCGATCACAACAGAGCTGAGAGAGGCACAGTCACTTCAACAGGCTGCAGCTACGATGAACATTCAAGACATCAAGGGATTTTCATACGAACCCCCTAACTCTGATGATATTTTTGCCATTTTTGAAGAAGCAAATTTTGGTGAAGCAAATGAGAGGGAGATTGAACCACTTGCTTCTCACAGTTCCGCTAGTCATGCCTCGAATATTCACATAGTGAGTCCTGAAGCCAATGCAATAACAAAGGATGGCATTCAGAGGTGTTCTGATGTATTTGTGGATGATAACGGGGATGTAGAAGGAGATGAAAGTGGATGGGAAACTGTGAGCCATGTTGACGATCAAGGCTCGAGTTATTCCCCAGAAGGGAGTACCCTATCTTTGAACAGGAATCATCGAGACAGTAATGTCTCAGGGAGAAGTGTACTTGAATGGGAAGAAACTGCTGGTGAGGAGACACCAATAACTGAAATAAGTGAAGTGTGCTCTATACCAACTAAGCAGTCAAAGAAGGTATCATCCATAACAAGGCTTTGGAGGTCATATCCAAACAACGGGGATAGTTACAAGATAATCTCTCTGGAAGAAATGAATGGGAAGCTTTCTAATGGAAGGTTATCTAATGGGGTCATAATGTCTCCTGATCATGGATCAGGTAAAGGTGGATTGAGCCCCCAAGACCTTCTATACCAGTTGAGTCCTGATTCGGGAAGTCCACATGCACATAAGGGTGGTATGAAAGGATGCATTCCTCGCGGTGCACAGAAGAATAGTTTGAAAGCACGACTTTTGGAAGCTAGAATGGAAAGCCAGAAGGTTCAGTTGCGCCATGTTCTTAAACAGAAGATTTAGTTAAGGGCATAGGCATATTGCACAGATTGGTAACCAAATGATTGACGAAAAGCAGTTCATTTTAGATTGTGAATGTACAAATATATGCTGCTCACGGAAAATCTGCTCAAAAGTGCTGAGGGGTCATGAATTGTTGCACATTTTCTGCCTCGTATTAGTTCTTATTTCAGTTCTTCATCATTCATATTAAGCTTTAAGCAGATACCCTTTTCACTCTTGTGCCAAATGCTTCACACCCTGAGATATCTGGGCAAAACGCTCATTCTGTATTACTAGCCTTAGGTAGGGTCTTGAGAAAAATTATGAGGAACATGTAAGCTTGTGTTGTACTTGTATCAATTCTAGTCAGAGGACAAATGTGAAGGGAAAAAAGTATTGTCATAAGGTATAGATGATAGCATTATCTACTGCAGATTTTGATTTTCTATCGTTGATTGATGTTGCTTAGGATTTGTTGTAGATTGTATTTTAGTAGGTTCTGGGACAGAAAAATATAACTTCATACTTTTCTGCAACATTTACCACATTTTATAATAGTTTGCACTGTAAATTTAAACAATATTGTTGCAATTATACAAAATGACTCACAAATAATTAAGATTATATATGAGATTAAATTAATTAAGACCACTTTGAATTAAGGTAAAATACGTAATTAGAATGAATGAAAATATCAATTTCTAATAATTATTTTAACCATCTGGAGTTATTATATATAATCAATTATTTCCATTCAAAAATAACTACTTATTTTATTCTTCAGAGATGAAAACATGTGACTATGTTAATTTAATTAACTACAGTCAACATATATTTTGAACTAAATTAGTTAAATTAACTGAGGCCAAAATTCATATTTGAATTGATAAAATTAAAGTAATCTCCAATAATATAATTAAATAATTACTTGTAATTATTATATGATTATTTCAATTGATATGCAGTTGAATTTGTTGATTTTCATTAATAAAGAAACAATATTTATGTGAATTAAAATAACCAAGACTAAGATATATGCGATTTTTTTATCAATACAGTGTCATTATGATTAATACATACATTAAGATAATTAAAAAGGATTTCAAGTTAAAATAATTAGATTATTTAAAACTAGGCAATTAAAATAATTGATTACATAAATAAATGTAATCATAATAACTTAAATATGCAATGAAATGTGAATAAAAAGAGCTTACTGTAAATAAAAACCAAGAGACAAAAAAATAACTAAATTTAAACATGAAGAAAAAGAAAGAGTTGAGAGACATTGTAAGAGAATCTTCGCCACACTTCATGTTCACTCGCGCCAGCAAGAAATTTCAATTCCCTCCATTTTCCCCCAAATTGGAATCCGCAAACCCTTATTTACTTCAATCTAAATTCAATTCCCTTTCTCTTTCTCTCTCTCGTTCTCAATTTCCCTTCCAATTTCCATGGCCAATTCCGAAGTGCCCTCATTTTCCCTAGGTTTCGACACGCCCCCGCATTCCCCAGTCAATCCACCTCCTTCTCCGATCGCCCATGTCTCCGACTCCGAACCCGACACCCGACCCGACCCGCCGCGCCCCCTTCTCAAACGCCTCCGCCGTGGACCACCTTCGCCGTCCCTCGACGCCGACGTGGATGACGATATCGAGGAGTTCTCCTCGCAGGAAGATCCCGATCAAGGTAATGTCAGCTAAAACCTTTTTTTTCTTCTCTCTCCGCTTCTCAATTTTAAGTAATACAATATACTCTTTTTCGTTCTAAATTGGTTATTTTTTTTGCTGGAATATCTATCATTAGTGCCCACGCTTCCATCGGGATCGAATCGTTCTGTGTGTAGCAGCTCAAAAGTTTCGTTGAATGGTAGTAGAGTTTTAAGTTTAACCCCTCATCATTGTAGTAATTCTTCCAGAGATGGGAAAAGAAAGGAACATTCGGATGATGTTCCTGCTTCTTCTAGGTTAGAAACAGGGAAGAGTGGCTTGATGTTTCCGAAGTTAACGACCAGTCCTCTCCGTAGGTTTCAGTTAATTGATTCCGATGATTCCGATGTGGATGTTGGTGGTGGCGCCAATAATGTCAACCCTAACGACAATTTAAAACAAGATAAGAGATTATCTTTTGATAAGAACAGAAATGTGGATCTTTGGAAGGATTTTTCGCCCCTGAAGAATGATTCTGTTCCTGGGTTTCGACTAATTGATTCCGATTCTGATGATTCAGATGTTAATGTTGTCGGGGCCAATAAAGTTTACCCTAAAAATCATTTAGAAAAGAACAAGAAAGCATCTTTTGATAAGAATAGAAACGAGGATCTCTGGAAGGATTTTTCGCCACTGAAGAATGTTTCTGTGCCAACACCAGCTTTTAATGAGCTGTATGAAGAGTACTTTTGTTCTGATAAATCCAAGGAAGTCCGGGGTGATGTGAATGAAAGTCACAATGAGAGGTATCCTGGGGTCAGTTCTAGCTGTCAAAGGAATCAACAACAATGGGAATCTGTGGACCCAGTTTATCCTGCTCATAAGTATTTTTTCCATGAGGATCCGAGAATTCAGCAGTTAGTTCACACTCGCTTGCGGAATTTCAATCCATTAGGTGCCATAAACGGAGTGAATCAACAACCTAATGCCTCACACATTGATTACATGTAAGTCATAGCCCGTGTTCGTTTTTAATTAATTACTGGTAGTGATTTAAAAGGAAAATGGTTGTCGTTTTGTATTACATATTGTTTTTGGTGTACTTTTTTATTTTAGGGGACAATTTGGCAATGGAAGAGCTTCAAACACGCAGGGGGTTCAAAATGCTTGTGTAAACAGCTCGACAAGGGGAAAAAACAAATCAAGTAATTTTGTTGTTGAGGGATCTTTCAATACTTCTGGAGGTTGGGTGGATCCCAAAATTGTTTCCCCATTTAGCCATGGGGAATCTTCTAGAAAGAAAGCAACAAAGAGGAATAGCACTAAGAAGAATAGTGTCTCAAAAGGTAAAGGTAAAGCTAATAAATCAAGCCCTGCAAACCAATCACGTGCTTCTGGGGATTGGGTGCAACCTAGGAGCTCTGCCAGTTCGCCAAAGGATGCTAGCAAGAGACGGGTCCAAGCAAGTGGTCAATCTGCAGGTCATTGGTATACATCTCCAGAAGGAAGAAAGGTATGTGAAAATCCTAAAAAATGAAGTTTAATGATATTAAGCATTAACTTGTTAAATTTACTTAGATTCTCATGTTAGACGATGGTCATTAGAAGATGTGAGCCGTTCTCTATTGTTGCGTAAATTGAACTGCTAAAAGCTCATACATGATGTTACTGAAGATTTATATCTTGTTTTGATGCATGATTTGATATGCATATTAGATATCCGATATGTGCCTTGCATTATTGTTTTTTAAAATATCATCAGTATTTTAATAAATATCTCTTGTAGTCTCAAGTTTTGCTGCTAGTGTCAACGTATTAAGCTTGTAGCATACTGTGTTATAGTATTTCAGTTTATTCTTGAACATCAGTTTTTAACATCTCACGACAGAAACTAAAGTTACAAAGTTATTATTGCAATGTGGAAAGAGGCTTTTATCTCTGTAGCTAACTTTCGAATAACCAGAGTGTGAATTTGTTGCTTTTATTGATTCAGTGGATTGCAATTTATTCCATGAATTGTCTTCCAGCCATGAAAATAGAATACTGATATTGTGAATGCTGCTGTGACTTACTTGTCTTATAGATGCTCTTTCAATTCTTGATATAGTTGTGTTGAATCTCCTATTATTCTCTGAAATGTATCTTCCAGTCTAGTGACAAAAACAGAATAGCAAAATCCTATTGGAATCTACTCACTCTGTAGTCATTCTTACACTTTTTGGTACAGCTGTCTAGAATAGCCTTTTAAAGGTTAATATTTAAATTAATTTTGCAGGTTGATACCTATAATTTCTCAAATTTGTTTTGATCCTTAAATTTGATACCTATAACTACTAGGAATTGATTGGTCCTTCCTTAGTGTCGGGACCAAAGTCAAAATGTACACTAGAGGACAGGGACTCATTCCAAGTGGTTCTGAAATTACAAGACCTCAAATCAAACTGTTATAAGATAAGGTCAACAACAAAATTTGAGAAAAAAATTTAAACCTTTCTCCACCTAACCTATTTTGTCATTGTATCATCGATCAGGACCTGATTCTTTTTTCCCCGCTGCAGGTGTATGTCAACAAAAGTGGGCAGGAGTTGACAGGCAGGATTGCTTATGGACAATATCGGAAGGTACATGTACTTGCATACCATTCTGTGGTTGTTATCCTTTTGGTTGTGGTAGCACTAAATGACTAAATGCCTTTGACTCTTTCAGGAGAGTGGAACCGGATTCAAGAAATCAAAAAAGAAAACAGGTTCCAAGACTACCAAAGCCAGGAAGAAGAGAAACTGAACACTTGAAGGCTAGACATTTATTACTCGCCTGGTCCACATCCAGTCATTTACTTGTGGATCTTTGACTAGCATTAACCCATAGATTCAATTCCTGTTTAATTGCCCGAAGTTTCCTGTATCATGTTTTGGATGGGGACAAGGAAGCTAGAGAAATCCAGTATGCAGCATCACATGAGGAAACTGATTAAGGGGGATTGTTGATCAGTGAAAGTTTTGATGCTAAAAAATCGTTGCAAAGTATATATAGTGAGCCATGAATGTTTACGTACAGTGCACACGAACCTAAGGTGGTCACCATGAAAGTGTAGCTTTAGATAATGTTTCGATTCACACTTGATTCACCACCAGGGTTTTTTCATTCTTTTTATCGAGCTTGTTGCTTTGTTAATTATACTTAATTTATTTCTGGTATTTGTAAATGAAAGAATAATAAATGAATGATAGAAATGATAAGAGCAAATTTTAAGACAAGATTTTGTTTCCCCTGTATCTTTGAGTGGAGTAAACGTGATATTTCGCCCAATTTGTTTGGGTTTTCTGTTTGCTGTTTCTATGGGCTCCATTTGGCGCTATTTATTGTATGGTGTTTCTTCCTGCACCATATCAAATTTCTCTCCCATCAAATCGAATTTTGCTTTCCTGAACACATTAAACCAATTTTGGAAAAATTAAACCGATTTTGAAAATCTTTTCCGAAAGACACTCATCCCACCCTTTATTCTGGATCAAAAATTCCAGAAGCCTGTGATGAAGTACAAGAAGAAATTTGATGGAGCAAGAAGAAACACCGTTTATTATATTGCATTTATATGAACAAATGTATAGTAAGCATAGTTTTGTGTACAAAGACATTCTTAAACAATGAACGAGAGATTGGCATGCGTGTACAGATTCTAAAACTGGGACTTTCCACTCCATGATTCCTAGGAATTTAGCTTGAAGAAATCTTGATAAGCGATCTAAATTTTTACTAAACGTACAACACTGGGCTTTTTGTACCCTTATACCACATGTGCATTTTAAAAGAATATATAACCATTGCTCATAAATATTTACTCCATGCATGGTACAGGATCAATTTGAAGAGTAAGTTAAATAATCAAGATAAAATCATTGTGTGCCTTCAGTAGAAGGTGGGACAAAAAATAAAAAGATTTCCCTTTCAACTCCTGAAGCGGGGAACAAGTGTGAAGAATAAAAAATGTTCACGTTTGTAAGAAGCCATTAGCTCGAATAAAATGTTATATCTTCAGTTCATGGAGTATTCTGTTCGTCGTCTTTACCCTCGTCTCTTGGAACTGGAGAACCGTTGGAATTCAAATTCAATATCTTTTGGCATACTCTGAAATCCATCAAAATATAACAGTCATTAGTTACAATCGGATTAAACTGGAGTAAATCAACAATACTTTGCTTCAGCAGGTGCATAATTCAGACCCAATTGAATGATCATAGTACCCTGCAATTATGAACATCTGAAAAGGAAAACAGAAAGGTAAAAGCCATACGAGTTTAACTCCTCTGTCTTGCTCTGTATATCAATTGATAATAATACTGGATCAGAGTTTTTAGGGTAATAATCTTGTTGCTGCCTCATCTCTCTTAGCCACTGCTCTGCTTTATTGCACTCATTTATGACCTGAAAACAGAGTTGTCACACAAAAGCTGATATTGCCACAATTACATTCATTCATCTATTTATTATTTTACCACTTCTTTATCTTGGGGTGCAAGAGAATCTGCTGACAATCGATATTCTACAATGCAGCTTAACAAGTCTCTTGTAGCTTGTGGTCTTGCTTCTCTGTCTTTATATCGATACTCAATTGGATCCACCAGCTACAGTAGATCAAGAAGAATGTAAACAAGAAGTGTGGCGTGGGAAACATGTTTTGCCAAAGATTAGAGAAACAAAAGTAACCTCTTTTAGATCTTTTAGTTTTGCAGAATAAGCATCTACGGTTTCATCACCACCATCATCATAGAGCCATTCCTCAGTCTCTTTCAGGCTCTTAGATACGTCCTTCTTCTCATGTTCACTCGAAAAGCTCCGGTATGTGCTAAAGATCTATTCATGCAATCAGATAATTTTAAAAAACCAATTCATCAATGACAACACATCAACTTACTCATACAATGTATCTGAATCTCACACAAATCCGCCATGTCTACATATCACTGAGATATTGAATGTGTACCTTACTCCTTGTTTCATAAATATAAGACTCCAACTGATTCTTGTTGTCTTTGATTAGCTCAGTAGCTTTGTCCTGATCGGCTAACTGGAGTTCTTTTTCTAGAGCTTCTGATATCTCGGCCTTGGTCATTGCACCATAAATGTTTTCACTCACTGGTACATGAAGCCTTCGGTTAGCTTTATCATTTCTTGTACCATCAGCCTGTAACAAGGCATGATAGTAACACTTTTATTTTCTCAAAACACCAACATGAATCATATCTGCAATCAAAACAATCTCAACAAGATAAAAATGTACAGATACAACATCACAGACATCATAAAAATGAATTGCACGAGTCTGGCAGATATGGTACAGAATTCAGCATCATAAATAATCAGATAATAAAATTTATCAATATAATTTTTCACGTTTAAAGGACAATTTACTAATATCTTCACATCTTCCACTTAAAAAAGGTGTTCAGGGAGAAGAGAGAACAGCAGAAGAGAACTTACAGAATGATGAGAAGCTTCACAATTTTTATTGATACTATCATCTGAGGCATTATCAATTGTCTCAGAAACAAGTGAAATATTGATTGCTTCAGAATTTGAATAAGAATCATCTGCTGCACCTGAATCATCCACATGATCTTCAACCAACTAAAAGACAAAAAAATGTCCATCTGCTTAGAAAGATCTTTCGAAACTAATAATGCAATATGAAGAGATAAAAATAAGGTTTATTACCGTAACTGATTCAATATCGATAATGCCATGCAAATTTAGATGAACTTGAACTTCAATTCTTGCCTTACTTGCATGGGATCCGTGGAAAGGACCAATCTGAATAGAAGTGACAAACAAATGGATAAGTGTACATAAACAAGGTGCAGATATAAGCACACATAAGCATGCATAACACTTCATGATCACTGGCACAAGGAATGGCAGCATTGAACTATTTATCATAACTTGTTTGTCCTGTGATATTTAGATGTTTTCTATGATATAATAGACATAAGCAAATGTTAACCAATTGTCATTACTAAAGAAGTAAATATTGTCATTTCTCTCAATTTTAGAAACTTAGAAAATAGATATATGGGTCTTAGATCCACCATATCTGCTTCCCCTTCTCCTAAGAACATGATGATTTGTTCAAGCATGTGCACATCTAAAGATTCTCATTGCTATAACAACTAATACTTTTACAACAATGACTTCTTTGAGAAAAGAACAAACGATGGTTGCAATGCTATTTACTAATGAACCCTTTCTCTCCAAGAAAGTGGGGTGTCTATTGATTGTCTCAAGATTCAGCAACAAAAAACAGTAGCCTTTTACCACAAGATGGGGTTGGTACATGAAGCACACAACAGAAGAAGCAAGAACATAATTAATAAAGAAAAGTGAGGCAATATAGATAACGTGGAATCATGGACAAGATGATCTAAACTCCTTCACTACATAGTAAAGTTGTAAAGCAGTCATACTGTGAAGCAACAAATTTTAGGATATGCCTCGAGTGGTAATTCATCTGGATTTGCATAGAATGCTTCCAAATGGAGCAAATCACAATACTCAAACGTCAGAATTTTAACACTTGGAATAGGTTGGCCTTTCGTGAAGAGTACACTATCCAATCCTGCAGGAATTGCCTTTCCATCAGATGAAAGTCCAATGGAAAAAGGAATAGAATCGTGGACCTGAACAAACACAGGAAATTACATTAACTCTATATAGACTAATACAAGCTAATGCAAAATTCCGAAAAAACAAATATATCTATGAGAAATTAAAGTTAAATATATTTCTACATAGATAGATAAAAGAGACATGGACAATCTAAATGCAGAAAATAAACCTAGAACCCAAGGTAGCAACTTAGTCCATTTAGTATTTGTTACATTTCGAACCTAACAATCTACACAGACACAATAACCCACTCTCCTACACATACACATATTATGAAGATAGGATAAGGATCAGTGTTTTGTTTCAATATTCAAACCTCATATTCTTTGACACGGAAAACAGGACTCAGCATTGCACACTGGAGAGCACAACCACGAGCTACACACTCACTTGCATTCAGTCTGCGGCTGAGCTCTTTCTTAAATAGAGAAGTTAGTATTCTAGTTATAGCTGGAATCCGTGAACCTGAACCAACTAACTCAACGGAACTAATCTCTTCTACTGTCAAGTCTGCATTAGCCAATGCTTTCTTGCAAGGAACAGAAATTCTCTCCAATAGTCGTGATGCCAGATTCTCAAATTCTTCCCTCTTGATGTAGCCCTTAACATCTTTTTCATCCATCAAACACTCAACGCTCAGAGCTGCCTCTAGATTTGCACTCAAAACCTTCTTCAACTTCTCACATGCTACACGCAGCCTCCTACATGCCCTGTCATTAGAATACACTTCAATGTCGTACTGTTCTTTAAATTTTGCAGCAAAATGACTAAACAGAACCTCATCAAAGTCTCTCCCCCCTAAGCTCATGTCATAAGCATGTGAGAGTATCTTCATTTCACCATCCTGAAATGCTGCAATACAGACCTGAGTATCACAATGACCTATGTCAACAAATGCAACATAAACAGGAGCTTCACTAGCAAAATCTGTTTTGTAAACTCCATAACTAAGAGCAGTTGCAGTGCAATCATGGATCAACCTCAAAGGCTTCAATCCAACAATTGCTGCTGCGTGGAGATAAGCTTGTCTCTGCAAGATGGTGAAGTACGATGGAACCCCAATAACACAGTCAGAAACGGTGGTCCCTAAATTTTTTTCTGCTACGGACTTCAAGTGCGCAAAGAGCATTGCTATTATTTGAACCGGGGTAAAAGCATGACTCTCCTTCAAGTATTCCAAGTGTATCAGAATGCCACCATCTGCACTTTCCGAGCTTTCTACAGAGAGCATTTTCAACTCGTTTTGGACATCAGGGTCCCCAAATCTCCTACCTATTAATCTCTTCAATTGAGATATTGCAGACTTGGGGTGCATCATGGCAGAAGCAGCACCAGCTGACCCTACAAACCTTTGCTTCTCTCCAAAACAAACCACAGCAGGGGTTTCACGTTCGGATTCATCATTCAATAAAACATCAACCCCTCCTTGCTTCACTGCAGCAATCACACAATTCTCATTTCCAATATCAATCCCAACTCCGCTCATCTCAATTCACCTTGTCCTTGTCCCAACTACAAAACACTAATTCCAGCCAATTTACCCTTTCTACTTCACCAACAACCCAAAAGCCAAGAACTTTATATAAAGCTGGCCCACAAATACAAGCATAACATTTCGCACAGGGCTATTACAACAAAAAAGAAGGTTCGGAAACATACTCATCAAAATGGAAACTTTATTTGCATATCATGAAAAAATACAAAACCCAATTACATGGTGTAACAAGAAATGCTTTGAATAAAACAAAAAAAATAATGAAACCCAAGAAATGCTTATAATGTAACAAGGAAGTCCCAGAAAGAAAGAAAAAAAAATGAGATACACCAATATGAATAGTGAGAGAAAATGGAGAAAAAGCTGTTTTGGGAAAGGGTTTGCAGAGAGATGAATGGTGGAATGCAGAAGCAGTTGGTGACTGCATAACTAGTTTGTGATAGCAGAGAGAAAATCTCCCCTTCATTCGCTGAAGCCATAATACTTAAATAACTTTTTATCTATTCATTTTCTGTATATTCTTAATAAATAACATGTTTTCGTTCTTCATAAAAAAATATTGATTTGGGTCTCCATTTTTTTTTTATATGCATTAAGACACAGGTCAATATCCAAATAGACTGAAATGTGATTTTGTTTTTCTTTTCTTTTTGTCCGTATTAATTTTTTTTTAATTTACTTTTCTTTCCGAATAATTTATCACCATTTTCATTTTCAATAAAAAAAAAACATTTGTTTCTGTCATTCACATATTTCACTGATTAGTTTGTTTACCCAGTGCCTTCCGTTTGTAAAATAATATGAATATTTTAAAATTATTTTATTCAAAATGAATTAAAAAAAAAAACAATCAACGTGATGATGAAGACGATGTCATTTATCTTCTGATAAGATTTGGGTTTTTCTTTTCATTTCTTTTTATTCTCTTATTTAATGATCAAGTTCAAAAAGTATGTAGGAAAGCATATATAT
>Ga0214545_1005641_pt1 | contig 22423 bp, 9 predicted proteins | sample CNSS4metaG_FD_160064 | JGI IMG/M metagenome (GOLD analysis project Ga0214545, IMG submission 160064) | Root nodule microbial communities from cowpea collected in UCLA plant growth center, Los Angeles, California, USA - CNSS4 | ecosystem: Host-associated > Plants > Roots > Nodule | place: USA...
TATGATAATAATATATGAGAAACTAATTATAACTTATCTAAATATCATTTTATTATACCTTTTTAACACCAAGGACAATTAGGTCATTCTACATTTTCATCTATTAAATTTAATTTTCTTTTAGTCATATCAGTCAAATCTTTCACAAATTTTCACAAAAATCACTCTCAAATCCACTTCAATATCACCCCCAAATCCATAAAAAAGAACAACATAAATATCACCTTCTAATTAACCCAAATCAATCATCTCCCTCTCCCTCAAATCATCATCCACAAAAGAACACATCCTTACAGGCATTTTCTGATGGCATTACTGTTTATAATTCTTTTTATCACATTTAAGTATTCATATTCCAAATCGAAACTTTTCAAATCATTTTCACATTTAACCACAAAAAGTTTCTCCATGTGATGTTGTTGGCGTGCAGATATCAGGGAAAAAAAAAGAAAAACATGAAACAACAAAATATAGTTTTTAAACCATTTGTTTGGAAAATAGCTTTATATCATAATGGATTTTAATTTAGAAATTAATTATTAAACAATATAATCATGTTTACAAGATAATATATTTAAGAAATAAACTGATCGAGAAGAGAAACAATCCAGCTACAATTTTTGTTATGTATGAAAATAAAATATTTGTTTGCATCGCCACTAAAAGATTAGTGATATAAAATTTTTATAATAAATGTAAAAATACATTACACAAAGGTTAAATATTTTTAAATATAGATTCAAACTTAACTAAAACATTTTAATTTTTTGTCTCAACGATGTATACATCACTATATAAAATATTAGGACAACATTTTTAATCTAGAATCTCAAGAAGTTGATACTTTAGAAATCTTTTAATAAATTTTAAAATCAATGTCCATCAATGTGTTTTAAAGACACATTAAAGACACAGCTTATGAACACCACAATAAAATGCAATAAAGAATTTAAAAATGAATTTATTGTCATTTCTACTTATATACTAGTAATTAATTATCTTATTAATTTTTATCCAATATAAAACTTGAATTCACCTTGAATTCTTAATCTTAATAATGTATAGTTTCACATTCAAGATGTATATGCCTTATAGGTAAAGTAGACATGTTGAAGGTCTTACCACAACTAAAACAAATTTACAAAATATAATTTGGTGCAAACCTCACCTTACAATTTAGTTTCATAAAATTGAGTTAGGTTTAAAGTCTATTTTTTAATATTTTTAATTATAAAAAAAATTAAAATTTTAAAATATGGTAGAGAAATTATAACGTAAGTAATAACTTAGAACAATTCAAATTATAACATATATTAGAATATTTTAGTACATTTAAAATAAAAAATTACAATACTAGTACAAATAACGGAATTTAAATATTGTTCATGGTATAAATGGACATATATAACATATTTTTTTATAGAATTAGACATATGATATGATTCTATGATAATAAAATAAAAAGGCGTATAATATGAATAATCAATAAATCCCTGCAATGAAAAATAAAATGTTAAAAATTTAAGTGAATTAGTTACATAAAAAAAAAAGAGTTTATACAAAATGGAAAACATTATAGAAAGTTGAATGAAAGAGTCTTTAAGCAAATCATGAAAACCATATCATGAAAAAGGTTAGAAGAGGATAATTCGTTATGATCTCAATTATTTATTCATATCTTGCACCGTTAATATAGGCAGGTGCCAGACTCAAAGTTTGCATGTTTTTTAATAATAGTAATCGTTATAGTTTATCGTTAAGAAATGAAATTTAAGTCTAAACTAACTTTACAAAATTAATTTATAAGAAAAAGTATACATTTACTTATATATTATAAATTTTTTATTTTTAGTTAGTATGAGATTTTTAATACACTCTCTCACACACACACACCAAGGTATATACATTTCAAGACATGGTGATGAAACAATAGATTTAATAAATATTAAATTTAACTAAGATAGACTTTAACCTATTAATCCAATAGCCGATGGAATAATAGATCCAACAAATATCAAATTTCATTAAAATAGGCTCTAACATATGATTCTGATACTACACTAAAAAATAAATTTCAAATCTAATTTAACCTTACAAAATCAATTTGTAAGGTGAAATTTTCACCCAGTTATGTACTTTAAATCGATTTTATTTCTAGTTAATATAAAACTTCTATCATCTATCATTAATGATTTATAATTCATACATTTAGAGTGTTGTAATTTTTTTAGTACATCCTAGAGATGGTGAAGTAGTACTCTTTGTTTGTAGATAAATGATTTACTTATTGAATTTAGTTGTTCAAAAGTAATATTTTATTGGAAGTTTTTAATTTACTTCGTAATTCTCTTACCAGTAATCTTTCAAATCTTGCACTTTTAAGTTTTGTTTTTTTTTTTTTTTCAAATATTCTTTATTTCTATATTATATTTCCACATTCTTACCTAATTAAAAATATTCAAACATTAATATTTTTTATAACTATCTTCATCCAACGCATTATTGATTCTAGTTTGCTTATAAAAAATTATATCGATTTTATCTTATACTTTTTTTTCTTGTTCCCTTTTTTGAGTTGTACCTTTTATTATTAAATTTTCATCTGATAGCTGTTAATTATTATTCTCTTTTATAAAATTTGTGTTAGACATTATTATATATTTTAACATCTAAATGAATACTCCAAAAAAGATTTATTATTTGTCATTATATAAAAATGTATTAAAAAAAACAAATAAATAATAAAAATCATGAAGGGGAGCAAACCAAACCTATGTAAAAAGTAAATTTCCCAAAAAAATATACAATTTTGAATATGGAAAGCTTAAATATATTATGAAAAAAATTAAGGCTTATGACTAGAGTTAAACTATTATACCAAGTAAGTTTTTTCCTATTTACAATATTTCTCCTCACAATGATTACCCTCTTGAAATATATGAAAGAATGTTTTTACACAAGTGCAAACATTTTCTTCATCCAAAAACCACCAAAAAAGAAGAGAAGGCCAAACAAATCAAGAAAAAGTCACTTCAAATCCACACTTCATAAAATCAACACTATAAGCATATTCTACTACTAAAATCACACCCATTAGCTCCGCATAAATAAGATTTTATAAACACACAAAAAAGAGAGAAAACTATCACTACACTCTTCTCTGTATCCTTTAAAAATACTAACAAATAACACATCCAGTAATAGCATTTAATCTCAGCAATTTAACTAAAGGACTTGCTGCCATTTGAAGAAAAAAAATGAACTACAAGCAGTGGATCACCCAAATGCATATCAGCAAAAACTTTATATGACCATCACCAGATTTTTCTAACAGCACATTCAAAAAATAACACAGACTCTTCATCGTTACCACATATGAAGAAGCACTTAGAACACACAGAAATCCCTCTGTAAAAGTTTCAGATGCTAAATCCAATCTTCACACACATTTTAATAGCTCTCCGAATTGAAGTACCCTGCTTCTATTCTTCATCCGAAAAACAGTAAAAGGATTTTCAATCATATCAGCAACAGTAAGTGAACAGAGAGCAGATAATTATTGGCTAAAATTTGAGCTGAACTTGGAGGGTAACAGACAAATAAGTTAGCACAAACGTGAATATCTTTATTTCTGTGGAAAGTGTCCACGAACTCATTTTAGGGCAAGCAGAAAAGGGTGATATGATATGCACATTACCATTGTATTACATTATTACAGGTACCGGTTATCTGCCATTCAATTCTTGCATTAAATGATAACCAGCCAGTGATTACCTACCATTCCTTACTTCCAACTTCCATCACATTTCATAATCTAACAATCCCATCTTCAATCCTTCTTCTCTATAAAGACCCCTTCAAATATTCACAAACCACACCACAACACAACACAACCTCAACATGGCTACCCCTCTGGTTTTGCAGGTTACAAGCGTGGTTCTGGTGCTGATTCTAGGTTTTGGAGAGATTATTCCGTTGGCAGAAGCAGAGATTCCATGTGGGTCGGTGCAAATAACTGTGGCACCATGCGTAGCCTACCTAACGGGTCCTGCCGGTAGACCAATCCCAGCACCATGCTGCAACGGTGTGAAGCGCATCAACGACCAAGCCAAGTCCACCCCAGATCGACGATCGGTCTGCACCTGCCTCAAAAACACTTCTTTGAGGATTCCTGGACTCAATCTCCCACGCCTTGCAGCCCTCCCTACCAATTGTGGGGTCAACTTGCCCTACAAGATCAGCCCCAACATCGATTGCAACAAGTAAGATCACTCACATCAACGTTCACCACTCAATGCTCTTCATCACTGTGTTTATATAACTCTCTACTTTTCATTCCATATATGAAAAGTTCATGCATATAGTATATTTATACGGATACTGACATCGAATTTTGGTTATTGTAGGGTAACTTGAGCGGCTCGCACAAGGGTTCATCAACCCTTGGTGATGATAAATACTTATTCGGCAATAATAAGCAACAGAGAGGGAATAAAGATGGTTTAAGTTCCTCCATTGTCTGAATCCCCCCGCTAGGGAGAGTATTTTATGCTATGGGTGATGAACTCCATCTCCATCAATGTTATAACCTTGTTGTTTGTCCAATGAGATATTGGATTTTCTATATATTTATATTTACATATCATCATCTCTAGCCCTTTTATTTTTAATGCTTTGTTTAGTTAAAAATTAATACAAAACCACTCTTCTATACCTAAGATTACAAAATTTCATAATATTTATTATTGATGACTAAATATTCAATTAATAATATTATAATGTTAAAAAAAATGAAGAATGAACGGATATCATGAGTTAGACCGAGAATATATTATGAGTTACATAATCAAGTAATTAATAAGTGTATTTGACTTGTAATTTACATGTTACAAAAGTGCTAATGGGTGAATGTTAATGGGAAATAATATCTAACAACAAAAAATAGCAAAGTATACAGCAAAAATAATTCCTCCAAAGTTGTAAGAATTTATGAGAAGTAACAATAAAAGAAAATGAAAACAATAATCACAAAAAAAAAAACAAGTTCCAACTTCAACAACTTGACATCCAAAGCATCATCTGTCCAGTAATGATACCTTACGTCAATATATTTGGATCTATAATGAAAAAATGAATTTTACTAAGATGAATAACACTTTGACTATCGACAAACAATGAATAGTTGTTCTACACAAAATCAAGTTATAATTGACATTATTATGTTTTACTTATCAAGTTATAATTGACATTATCATTGTCATTATCATGTTTTACTTTGTTTGTTTTTATCTTTTATTGGTATTTTTATTATTATCTTTTTAGATAATTAGAGTTTTTATTTAATAATTTGAAAAAAAAAGTATGTGGTTTATATTTTACATATAAGTGAAAATCTAAAAAATTTAAGAAGATTATCAACATATATGGATAATTCAGTTATCAATAGAGTCAGACGTTGGAACTTCTAGTAATACTCATGTAGTTGTTACAACATATGTCCACATACCATACATTTGCTTCAATATTGTTCGCATCTTGAACAACCATCAACTAAGTTTTCCTCTCTTTAATAAATTAATCTACCTTGGATTTATCATGCTTCATATCTTTGCCCTTGCTTTGAAATTAGTCACTATTGTTTTCGTATTTCCTACTGGAATTTCTCTATTTCCTCAACCTATACGCCTACCCCTTCCTTGAGCCTCTAGAACTAGTATTGGTAGAAGTTTTAAATGTTTGCTCCTCCACTATATATAGCTTGATTTTGTTCATCTTTTTCTCAAGCACCACCGAAGAATTTTGTAGTTAATCAAAGAAGAGTTTATCTTTAGATTCTTCAATTGCGAACACAACATAATCGAGCTTTGATGTCAAAGAGCATGTAATCATAAAATAAGAGGAGTGTTGTGGTTATTATGTGTCTATTCTTAACCCTTATGTGGTATAGGAACAACTACATCATATGTCAAAAAATCAATTTATTGTTGATACCACATCAAAGAATAATGTATCATTAACAATATTTACTTCTAGATTTTGTTGGTCTAACATTTGTTTTTTGACTTTTTGTTTGAAAAGTGTTACTGATATCTTTGTCACAATAAAGTACCTAACAAAATACTAACACTAGTACATTATATCACCTTATCTTAAACTTTCCTTTTACATTTGGGATTCGTCTGTAGGCCATTGTAAAGTAGTAGAGACACAACGTTAAATTTATTATATGTCTTCTGTATAGTATTTCATTTGAATTTGAAAACAAAATAAAACAAAATTGGTTGTCTTAACGAGTTTGCTATTTATTTGTAAGCAACTACCATGAGATACTTTTATTTATAATTTATACACATGTCTATACAATTTTAGGTGTCATTTTATATTTTTTATTCTTCGCCGGATGCCTAAGGAAAAAATTACAAATATAAAAATAAAATAAGACATGTGACGTTTTAGGAAATAATCACTCGATAGAATATAAGGAGTTATAATAACTTGTAGATTTAATTACTCGTAAGATACCCAGTTTGAGTCAAGAGTGTCAAATTGGTACCCCGCGAAAAAAATGTGTCAATTTGGTACCTAAATAAGTTTAAGTGCATCAATCAAGTCCATTTTCATTAACGTCGTTAAAGTCATTAACGTTGACCAATTAAAAGAGTCCGTTGACACAAAAATTTGACACGTTGAATACCAATTATTTGTGACGTGGTAATTTAAATAAAAAATAGGAATATTTGAAATGAATTAAAAAAAAATATAATGTTCAAAGTGGCCCTGAGTCAAGAAAAGCATAAAAGCATAGTGAGAAGTGAGAAGATGATCGAAGTTCATGCGATTTGGGGATTTCTGCAAAGCGTAGGTGAAATCGTTTTGAGAGGTGTGATTGAGCTCCCATTTCCATCGATTTTCATCTTCTAGTTTTCATCATCGACGTTGAATTTGTGAGTCCTAAATTCCCATTTCCTCTCCCTTCCGATTCATGACACAGTCACATTAGACCAAGCTTCTAATTTTTTCCTCTTTCATTTTTCTGTTGCTTTTATTCTTTGAACTGTACAGCGACATTTGTTGCTACAATAGGGTAATTTCAATGCCAATGCCAATTTCTAAATATTCTGAATCTTTTATGTTTCTTTTTAGGTTTGGAATTTTAGGGATCTGAAGTTTCTACACCAGGGGATATTGATCGAGAGGAGTGGGAAAGGAACCCGGGATTAGGGTTTCCTTGGAAGCTTTGTTTTTATTGGAAAAATTAATAGGGTATATTTGGGACTAGGAAGAGGGTTAGGTTTAGAGGATACACTATTTTTTTATGCCCACGAAGAACACGCACAACCCTTTGCAAAATTGATTGGAAAGCACCTCTACAACTACAAATCACACACCACGAAACCACCTCATTAGGTCTGAACCAATAAGCAAATGGAGAGGAAGAAGAAGATAACAACCACAAATGACTTAGGACAAATTCAAACTTCACCATTACCATTCATTCAATAATTTGTACACGTAACACTGTAAAATTGGTTTTTTACACATCTTCTTCTTTCAATGACACATATCCGTTATGCATTGCCACATCACCACAAATTTAACGCCGTTTTTGACAATTTAACGGAATGCACCTGATTGATGTACTTAAACTTATTTGGGTATCAAATTGACATCTTTTTTTCGTGGGGTACCAATTTGACATCCTTGAACCAAATTGGGTACCTTACGAATAATTAGACCTAACTTATATTACAGCACACCAATGATAAAAAATGTTGATTTCATGTTTTTTAAAGATAAAAGTAAAATAAAATTACAAGAGCTAAATCACGATTAGTTAATTCCAGTCCAGACAAAAAAAATTCACAACTTTAATTTTATCTTTTAAAGTATCATTCACTTTGTAACTTATATGTACTATTAAAATATTTTACACTTCGTGACATTTTTATACAAGCATTTTTCAAAACTTTTAAAATTCGCATGAGAATTCATAAAAACGTTTTTACAAACTTTTATAGAAACAACTTGCAGAAGATTCTGATAAAATATTAAAATTCTAGTAATAGAAGGAGCGTATAGAAGAGTCCTCAATTTTACGTTCTTGCTAAATCAATCACCAACTTTTTAGAGGATCAAATATTTTCTCCTTAAAAAGTGGTTAATAAATCAGTTGAATTTTTCATAGACAAAAATTGTATATAATCATTTATAAAAGAAAAAAAAAACTTTGAATATATAAATAGCACTGAGAACGATAAAAGTTTAAATGAATGTATTATGATAGGTTAGGAGTGTTAAAATAATCAATTCTGTTTATACAGATTTATTCATTATGGATTGAGTCAAAAATGAATTAGATTAACTTGACTTACATATTTTTTTGGTAAATTAAAAATATTGTAATTTGTCATGATCTACCGACATTAATAGATAAGAGAATTGACTTATTTGAGGAGGTTTTCACTTATTTTTATTTATTTTATGTATTTATTCATCAAATGAATTGTTTTGATTTATTTATTTTTATAATAGTATAATTAAAGTATTTAGCTATTTTATTAGTAACTGAAAACTAAAGTTTCAATTTATATAACATAACAAATAAATTAAACATTTAAATTATTCAAACATTATTAAACAATATTATAGTATTTACAAAATTAAATTATCAACTTACAAAATTAAAAATAATAAATATATATAATAAAAACTTACTAAAAAATTAGTAAAATATTCTTATTGATGAGTTACAAATCAATTCATTTTCAATCTATCTCAAACTTGTTTAGTCTCTAGGTTAAATGAATCAGGTTTAATTTAATCCATATTTAAACAAATTAAATATTTTTTCAAGTCAGGCTTAAATTTGATGAGTCTGATTAACTCACATGTTAGAACCATTTCACATCTCTATGCATGTATGGCGTTACGAACCCCATTTCACATCTCTGTGTGCCGCTTATAACCCCCAATGCTGCAACAAATTAAAAGTGGAATTTCAGATTAATAGTAGTCCACATATTATCTATATTCAAAATATGTGTTCTTTAATTAATATATCAAAAGATAAAACGTAGATGATATGCTTTTATTGCAAAAATGGTACAGTTTTTAATAGATTAAAAACAATTGTGCCAAGTACGAACACAATCTAGAAATCAATTTTGCTTTCGTAAAATTAATTATAGACATTTCCCCTTTCGCGATAATTTAGAAAGGTCACAAATTTTCATTAAGAAATTGGTTTTACAAAACCAAAATCACTTCCTATATAATCAAAGATATGAATTTTTTTTATCAAAACTAGTCAGGTAACTTTAGAAAGCTAATCACACCCTTCTTATGAAAAAATAAAAAAGAAAAAACAGTATTGTTTTCTTAATTGAAAATTTTACTTAGATGCCCAATAGTCTTTCATAAATTTCTGTGTTGGAGAGTTCTTATTATTTCCAACTCAAAGTCTTGTAAAAGAAAATACTCACAATATATGGGGATTTTGTTAACAATTATACACAAGATCATATAAGATATTATAATGTTACTTTTGTCTCAAACAGAAAGACTAAAAGTTTATGGACCTATGAGAAAGTTGAACATCCACTATAAAAAATAACGTTAACAAATTTATAGTTTTAAAATTTTGAGTTAAAATAATGTCAATTTTTTATATAGGTTGGATTCATGTTATATTGGTATTATCTCTTCCTGTTAAATCTTTCTTCGAAAGACTCATTAATGATATTGGTGACCAGTTCAAATTGTATCAAAAGTCTTCCTAATCAAGTGTCAAATAAATATGTTCGTTATGATAAACGACGATATGTCTTGTTATGATAAATAGTAATACGAGGAGTAATCACAATTTAAAATGATTTCGATTGAAAAAAAGTATCAATGTGAAAAAAATCATACTTAATAAAAGATCGATAAGAATTGAAATGTGTTACTTACACTTCGCAATCCATGTTGAGGGTGAATTGGTAGGGCAAGCTAACGCCACACCTTGAAGGAACGATTTCATATGCTGTGGCGTTGATAGGCTCAGTGGCATTCTTAGCAGCTTCTTGAAGGCAATGGCAAGCTATTCTCTGATTGTGGGAAGAGTTCATGACCTTGTTTCTCAGGTTTAACACCTCCATGCAACAATCTATAGGGATCGTGTTTCCTCCTTTTTTCACGTAACAACCGCATGCTTTCACCACAGGTTTCACATCGCAGCACGTTAGCTCGCTCATCGCCACACCCAACAACACCATCACGCACACCATCACACTCATGCAGTAACTGCTCGCCTTCTCAGCCATCGTGTTTTCCTCAGACTATTGATCGCTTTGCAGAAACTTGGTTTACGAAGAGATTGATCAACTTCATGATTGTTATTGGGTCAAACATAATATAGGGTTTTTGTTGATGAACATGGTGAAACATGGAACTAGGGATTCGGGAAGCCCTAGACATGTTGGTGGTTCTTATGTTTGTTCTGCCTATATGTTTGGAAGTTCCTATGTGTATGAAAGGAAAACATGTAAATATAGTTTGTTTTTATAGATTTTTGCATGTTTAGACAGATAATCTATTCCCATCTTTTTCTTATGCCACGTGCATCAACTATCAGAAAAAACCTTCTTCGAGTTAGATAATAGACATTAATATAAAATATTACAACATTATTTTCCTTTAGATTTTCTATTTGGTAATCTTCTACATATAATTTTTATTGTAAATTTAAATAAAACACACATTTGGGAATTGAGGAGTGCATTTAGATATTCGGTATGAATTATGCAAGAGTTTTCACAACATACTTAATTTTTGTCAAATGCTTCTTGCAATCCTCACACTCATCAGTTTCCTCTTGAGAAATTCATTACAATTGCATGAAGAGTTTTAATAAATCATTCCTAAAGAATTCATATTAGTTTTCAAATCATCATTCACATCTTGTAATAGTTGTAATTTATTCTCAAGTCATTTATTCTCTTCTTTAAGTCTATTTCAAATAGGATAGATGATTTCCTTCCTCATATAACTTTTTAAAAGGCGATAATAATTCTTTTTAGTTTGAAATTAAGAACTACTTACACTACTTTTTGCTGAGAACAATTTCTCACTTTTGGTTGTCATAATCTGTTTAAGCTCTTCATGATTTGATATTCAACTCTTCTATCAAAGGTTTTTTTAAGGGTAAAAAGGTGATATATTATCTGATTAAACCTATTTTGCACATTATAGATGTTTTCTCTTGGTTGTATTATAAACATTTCATATTATTGTGTTAAAGTATTTTTCATTGCTCTTTTGATTTCATATATCCCTTTATGGATAACTTCCGATACATCTCACATCTCCTTTAATGAATACACATTCATCAATAGTTAAAGAAAAAAAAATAATATTTTTTGTTCTAACATCATAATGAGTTTTTTGATTTTCATCAGTCAAGAGAAACCAAATTTTAGTTTTTGTTGGTTGAAAAGGGTCATCAACAACCACTACAAGAAAATTTTCAATTATAAACAAATTTTAAAAATAAAAAATAATTAGTCATTATAGTGGCCAAATAATAATTTAAAAAATTAAAAATTATTAATTACTAAAATAGCCACTATTATAAACAAAATATTATAATTGATCATTAAATTGGACATTAATTAATTAGAGACTAATTTATAAACTAATTCATTTTGGTAGCCAAAACTTAAATAATTAACTTTTAACGACCAATTTTCTTTTAATCAATTTTAGACGAAAAAATTATCCATGTTAAACTTAAAATTTATAACAAATAATATTATAAGTGAAAAAATATTAATAATGTTGATAAAAATTTTAATAATTCATTCATAAATAAAGCATACTAAATAAAAAACATGTATCCAATAGTTCTATTTACCATATTTTATAATTGAATACTAATATTTATTCATATCCAAATTTATTTATATAACTAGTTGCGGAAGAAGAAAAGAAAAAACATGCAGATGGAGCAGATTGATTAACCGAGTAATGAAGTTGAACTTGGTTGCAAAAAGAGCACGATAAATGTGAGGTTTGAAGCCACACATCGAAATTAGCGTGAGCCACGCGTCATAAACTTATGTAACCACGCATTTGCATTATTTCAAGTAACCAGACTTTTTCCTCTTAGTTAAGTTTTAATTTTTTTTGTTTTAATTTTTTTTTATGAAAAAATTGGATGTAAAATGTGTAAAAACTTGTCATTTGTGATCCTGTTATTTGTATATATTATAAATTTATCTCTTATATAATCAAGGAAAACAAAAATAAAATTGTAATATTTGATTTCACTTTTTTTTTCACCCTTCATTTCAATTGACTCTGGTTGCATAACTCATTTGATTTAGAATTTGTTTATCATCCAAAATCTAATTGTTAATTTACATAACTCTTATAATTGTATTTTATTTTTCCTAAAAGTAACTATAAGGAAATTTTCGTAAGCAAATAAAATGAAAAAGGATACATGTGTGCCAAAAAAAGAAGTACTATTTATTTTCCCAAAAACATAATAAAAATATAAAAAGAAAGGGAAATGAAAAATATTTTTCTTTCCCTCAGCAATAAAGCAACAAGCTTAGGGCTACATGTGGGAATTAAAGAAGATTGGTGGTGCAACTAACAAAAGAAGGTCGTATATCAATTGGTGAAATCCCTTTTAAGCAATTAATAATAAATTACCCTTGAAAAAGTTCTTAGAATTCTAATGCAAAATATTTAAAAACTGAAACAATTAAAATCTATAACTATGATTTTTATAAATATGTGTTACTGGTGAATGAAAGAAAAGATAACTCTGAAAAGCTAAAATAAGATTTCCGAAAGGAGATTCTCTGTAAAGTAATATGCGCAATAAATGAAAATTGTCAGAAACGGTTGTTTGGATCCAAACAATACTTACTGTGCATCTTTCAGCTCTTTCTGATGGAAACCAGTGTGCAAGATATTTATAGGGTGTCGTTATGTTGTAATCAATCACGTGACAATTCACTCATTAAAATACATTATATTTTATTTAACAATATAAAAAAATACTAATTAAATCAAGAAATATGTGCCGCTTAAAAGCATAATTATACAGATAGAAAAATAACAATAAAAACTGGGAAATTGAATTTAAAATCTCTATAAATCTTATTTTATAACTCCTTCAATCTTTGTGATTTTTTAAATTTAATTTCTTATATTTATATTATGTAGTTATTTATGTTAGTTTGTCTAAATATTATTGTAAACACTAAAAGAATAATTTTAAAATGAAAAATTTTATATGAACACCATAAAGTTTCCCTACCCTATTTCACACCTAATAAAATTTCATTTTTTTTTTCAAACTATTTTATATTTTAAAATAAAAATATAGTTTTATTAATAATGTATAGGTGTAGAATAGAAATAAGAGTGTGCATATATCATCACCCTTTTAAAATAAGAGATTTAATTTTAAAATAAAAGTAACTTACTTTCACAAAGAAGAATCTGAAAAACTTAAGTATGAATCTAAAACTTACATTAATTAAAAACAAGAAAATTGATCATATAAAAAACAAATAAATTCATTATCTTAAACAAAAAACAAAAGTTCAATCTCTTATAAAACACATCAATTAATTTCTTATGTAGGTTAGTCTTTATTCTTTATGTAGCTCATGAATGTGGATATAGAAGCAGCATAATTGGCCAAATTAACGCAAACCATCCTCTGGAAACAATCATTTTACAATGAATCACTATTGCACAGCAATTAATGACCTTTCTCAGAATAGTAAAATGTCTAAACTAATCAGTTTCTTTACAGCAAGATGTAGTAGATAATGTAAACAAATCCTATTTTCTTTTCCTTAATCTTTCAGAAGTCTATAAACTACATTCTTTTCTTTTGTAGAACATGTTACATCCTTTGGGTCACCTTAGAGGGTTACTCATAAATTTACTAAATTTGTATACCATATAGAATATGGCAACTCTTTTCATCTACAACAAAAGGGGATTTTAAAAAATTTAGCACTTAAAAGTTAGTTTTTGGTCCTCTTTGAAGAAAACAATTGGCGAAGAAAACCAAACCTTCCTTTGTTTCGGGCAGAAAACTCAGTAATGGTGCCATTGCTGGTTGTAGCCACCTCAGGTTCATGGTTAGGTACTGGCAAAGGAGGAGATGGTGGTGAGAGAGTGAAGAGAAATGCATTGAGCATGCGAATGATCTGACTAAAACTCGGTCTCAAGTTAGGATCTTCAACCCAGCATGATTGTATCACAAAAGCAAGTTCAGGAGATATATCATCTGGTATGCTGGGCCTCTCTTGCTGCAATCTCAAATGCAAACCATTTCATGATTAGCAAATAGTAACATTATAACATTATTACAATTGACATCAATTGTCCGGTGACAGAAATCAAGTAAACTCTGGATCCAACAAACATATCAAGTTATTCCCAGAACAAAAGGTAGCTTTTGGAAGCTAACAAATTATATATCAACCTTAATGCATCAACAGCATATATGGTATGAATAAATGAAGTATGCATGATATATGCACATATCATAGAGAAAATTGTATCACTTATTTCTGACTTTGAACAAATGATATTTGATGATAATGCCAGAGTGATATCGAATTTAATACCTTAAATGCAGCAGCATAAGCAGCCTGTAAATTGGACATCCCTTCAAATGGCATGCGATTTGTTAGTAGCTCCCATAGAACAATTCCAAAGCTATATACATCAACCTTGTTGTTGTAGTGCTTTTTCTCTCCCTGACGCAAAGTCACAGTACTGTACAGCTGCAAAATTTGTGTAAGTTGTCAAAACAAGCTCAATGTATATAAACAAAACCTACCGACTTATAATAGGATTATATATGTTTTTAGTCCCTGAACTTTAATGCGAAAATTAGAATTCGTCCATGTCCGATAGTCATTTTAACTTAATTACGTTAAATTTTATTTTTTAACGTGTCGAACACGTTTCCAACTGACATTGAAGCAGGAATATATCAAACAATGTAAATAACTCAAATGCAAGAGTGTACAAATCGTGTTTGAAATGTAAAAAAAAAAAATTCCATAATTGGATTAAAAAGACTATATCGATTTATTTTTAAAGTTTAAGGACCAAAATATATTAAAGTTTCAGATTGGAAAATTTCATTTTCACGTTAAAGTTCAGAAACTAAAAACATATTCAACCCATTATAATAATACATTCTTAATATGCAGATTTTGGTGCCCTAGAGGATCCTAAATATGTGCATTACTGTACTAAACAAATTACAAGAGACTGGGGGTATTTACTACATGGCTTTTAGCTATTCAGAAAAATGGAATCTGTTAATCGGTCTTATCTGCTCAGAAAAACAATTAAAGCTCACTTGATGATATACACACACACAATGCCAATGCAAATGTTCACTCATAAGAAATGCAAGGACTACACAAAACAAAAAATGCAGCAATTATGAGATATAAGCAAGAACTGGATGATATTAATCAGTTTGATGCAGAAAATTTTTTGAAGTATACATCATTCTAGCAAAACACATGTGAAATTAAAGTGTACATCATTGCTGGTTTTAGTATTAAATTCAGTCTCTACAACTTGATGATTTCAATTGAGTCTCCCATTAATCTTATATCATGTCAGTGCAACAATTGTCATTTTATGTTAATGGTGGCATCATGAATCAGGAGAATAAACAATAGCATCATAATCCCAAGATAATAACATACCTCTGGTGCCATCCAACGGTACGTTCCTGTTTCTGCAGTCATCATTTCAGTCACAGTTTCTTCTCTAGCGAGGCCAAAATCTGCAAGTTTAACAGACTTCTGGTCCGCTGTAAGCAACAGATTGTCTGCATTTGTGACAATTTCAAAAACGTAGTTGAATAAGGATACACGTTTTAATACTATAGTTATTCATCAATATATACTCAGATCTCAACTATGACATCCATGTCAAAAGCTACCACCATTTTCTGTAAGAGTTAAGTTCCAACAAAGAATTACTGGCTAAGGTATGCTTTAACATGGCATTAATCGAAGAGAATGTAGCAAAGATAATAAAAAAAGTGCCTAAGTTGATACCAGGTTTCAGATCTCTGTGTATGATCCCATTAGCATGTAGCCAATCCAAGGCTCGAGCAATATCAAGAGCAAAGTTGATAGCCAAATGAAGGTCTAATAGTTTAGGACGGATACTCATTAAATATTTACGCAGTGACATCCCTGGTAATAGCTCTGTGACTATTACCATAAGAGGATCCTTACACGCTCCAATAAACTGCAAAAAAGAATAATAACGAGGAAACAAAACATACTTAGATTGTTGTCTTACATAAACCATTAATTATACCAGCATGATGGAAAATAAACTGCAATACTTAACATAATTGCCAGGGATTCAGTACTAAAAGATAAATTTGCTACAATGGAACTGACCTTAACAAGATTGTCGTGGTGGACACGAGACATCATATTAACTTCTCGAGCAAAACGATTTTCAAGAGAAGCTCTTTCTTCAGAAGTGCTCCCACGATGCAGAACTTTGATTGCCACAATTTGATCTCCATACCTGGAAAATTATTAATCTAAACCCACATAAACCATAACTCCAACTTCCAGCAAAATCATTTGTTGCAAACACACAAGCATAGTGTTAAACAAGCACTCTAAAACCAGCAACGGTTAAACCATCACAACAAAGAAAAATCCAACACTCTATAACAAGTGCCAGAAATCAATTGTTCTCAAGAAAAATCAAATCAATACCAACCCAATGATGTGCTTCTTGGTGTTGTGGAACCTCATGTCAAATCAGTAGAAGGGGCAAATGCAACTTTGTTGGTGAAATTTGTGACAGGTAGTTATTTACTGCTTGACCCAACAAAGGCTCAGTTCTTACTTACTCAACGACAAAAGTAAAAAAAGTGATTTAGCTGAAACACCAGAGCAAACATTTGACTTCTTACTTAGCACTTAAGCACAACAGAAAAGCAAAAACAATAATTCCGCCAGCTAATGGGACAAAAATATACATAATGATGAAAACCAAAGTGTAGATAAATATCCCAAGACTGTATGATCTGACACGACTTCTCAGACAATTTTCGAAGAACACATAACGAAATTAAGGCATGATATATACAAATTACGAAACATGATATTCACATCCAAGGTTTAGCCACTGACCTTCCTTCATATACTTTCCCATGAGCTCCTTCACCAATCTTGGACCCTATAAAGAGTAGTTTAGGGTCAACCAATAGATTATCATCAATTGTTAGCTGTGTGGCTGCCAATGATCCATTTTCCCTCACTGATTTGGATTCAGTGCTCCCCAACACCGATTCTTCACATTCCTTCTCTTCTCCTCCTAACTTTCCCTCTCGGAAACTCATGATGGGACCTTAAACTATACCCGAATTCCTCATTTTAATCGTTATCCCCACAATTTTTTTGTTCAAAAATCATAAAAAAAACAACTCTTTTTAATCCAAGAAGTACAGAACAAAACCAACAACCCCAGAATCTACCTTTCTAAATAAACATGTCTCCATAGTAAAAATCAACCCCAATTCCACTGAGTGCTAATATTCCCTTCCCCACACAGCCTCTTCAAACTTTAAACCCCCCTCGTCAACAACAAACAAAACTCCTTAACAAGAAAAATAAAAACACGATTTTTTTCCTCTCACGTGACCCTGAAAAAAAAAATCAATAACTATCTTCTTCCTTCCCCCACCCCAAAAAGTATATCATATTCCTTGTTTACGCTTCAGTTAGAAGCTGACCTGTAGGTGAAGTTCGGCCAAAGAAAATAAAAAGGTAAAAGAAACAAGATAAGAAGAAGAAGAAGAATAAGAAACAGAACAAAACAAAGAGAAGAAAAGAAGGAAAAGCAACTTACCAGAACATGGGCTTAAAATAATAATATTTCCCAGAAAAATAACACCATAGAAAAGTGGGAGAGGCAAGAGAGAGTTGAAAGTTGAAACCAATGAAAAGTGAAAACCACCCACTCTGACTCTCACACTTCTCAAGTTGATGCTTTTGGAAAAGACATGAGGTGAATTTTCTCTCTCTCTAGAAATGGGGTGTGCTGCTGAGACAAAAAAGAAAGATTAGAGAGAGTGGAAGAAGGAGAAGATATTCAGCGTATCTGTTCCGACGAGAGAGAGGACTGAAAAGTGGAAGGAGAGAGAAAGTATGTGTGGTGGTGTGCGTGAAGAGAGAGAGGAAAAAAAGAATAAAGAAAAAAAAATAAAAGAGAAACCAATGCAAGAGAGACACGTGGAGGACATGGAGGAAAATTGGAAAATTTTGGCGGATGTGGCAGTTCAGATGTTAGGACATTGTCGTTGGTGGATGATGTTTTAGACCGGACAATCCACAATACTTTAATCTATTTTTTTATCTATTTTAAATTTATTATTTCAATTATTATTAAATTATCACATCATATCATTTAAAAAAATTAAAAAAAAAATTTAATGATGATTAAAATAATAAATTAAAAATAGATTAAAAAAATAAGTTAAAATATCATTTTTTATTTTAGATATACATGCTATATTTTATTTTTGATAGTTTAATAATGTGTTCAATTTCATGACTTTATTTATAAAATTTAATTTTTATTTTCAAAATTCTTTACTTTTTTTATATTTTATGTTTTAAATTTAAATTTAAATTTATTTTTATTGTTTATTTAAGTTTTAGTTAATATGATAGATTTTATGAAAACAAGATAAGTGAGTATCAATTATTTATTAAAATTATAAGTAACGTAAATGTTAATTTAAAAATTAAAAAAAAAATATTAATGTTATTAAATTAAAAAAAATTAACAGAAGCAATTGTCATTTAATATACATGAGGAAACTGTATATTTAAAATTCTTCCTTTTTTTAAGTATTTTTTGAAATGTTTTCCTTTGGTGATAAAGACGAAAATAATTGAATTAAAATACGTTACTAAAAGGAAAACACATAAAAAAACTAAAATAAAATAGAAGTTAAAATCGATTGATAAAGGAAAAATAAAAATATATAAAAATAATAATAAACAAAAAATACGTAAATAATAATAAATAAATAAATGTAATGAGTTTTTTAAATATTTTTCTTCTTCTGAACATATTATATTATTTTCACTACCATTTCTTCAATTTCCATATAAAAATATCATTTGTGAATATTTGATTTGAAAAAAAAAGGAGTTAATAAATTTTAGTGAATTAAAGAATAAAGTTTATATTAACTTAAAAAGATTTAGAAGTGAAATTGAGTTTAAAATAAAAGTTTTTCAAAGATTATGAGTGATTTGATGGATATGATATATTAAAAATTAAGTTTAATAAAAAGAAAAATAAAATTAACAAATCTTCTTCGATTTTAAAAGTAGTTTAAAATTATAATTAGATGAATTAGATTTATTTTTAAAAAATATGTGAAAATAAATTAATTAAAATAACATATTTTAATAAAAAATATTTATAACAAAATAAAAAAATTAATAATTAATAATTAATTTTAAAAGTTTTTTTATAACAATTTTGAAATTTTTGATATTAATTACTTTTATAAACATCATTTTAAAAGTTATATTTTTACATTATAACCATAATTAAACTGAAAAATAAACTGAAGGCATAAATGTAATCTGTATGATATATCTCTCAAGTCATAACATTTGATAAAGGATTAGAAATAGAGAAATTTCCTTTTTTTTTTCATCTCCCTCTCCTTTAAATCTGTTAAAGTGAACAACTATAATCACTTAATCATTCATTTCACTTTTCTTATTTTTCTATATGAAATGTAAATCTGTCCAAATAAACACAATATTAATATAAAAAATTTATCATGTGATAAACTTAAATATAATAAAATATACCTATTTTAACTTTACATAATAGTATTATTTCCAGAATTTGTATATTGTTGATTTATTTTAAATAATTTTTTTATAATAACGAGTATTTTAAAATAAAAAATATTTTTATATAAATAAAAAATAAACAAATTTTATTAACTTTCTTAACTAGTATAAATATAGTTATTTTTCTTCATTTGAATATAGAGTCTAAATATTTATAAACTTTTTATCAATCATAGGTTTAGTTCGTAGAGAATTTAAACACAATAATAACATTTCAATATGTACTAAAAAATAAGAAAAAAAAAACAGCTTGCGAGAATTTATGAAAAAACATTAACTATATATAGATAAAAGTAGAAACATGCACAGATTTTTATCATAAAAATTTCTTAAAAGCAAACGTAAAAATGGGTCACCCAAACTAAAAAATGAAAAAATAGCTACACCATTTTTAAAAATTAAATAGACTACCATAGATGATAAATAAGAGGATAAAAAAACTTAATAGTGATGCAAATAAATTTTTTTTATCATCCAATCAATAATCTAATCTTAAAACAAAAACTCACGTATTTGATCCTATTGTAATTCAACATTTAACAAATCTTTATTTACAATTCAACAAATTTCAATATAATGAGCATGTGAATTTCATAAGTAGTCGTCTCTTAACCTTTGTTTGTTTTAAGCATATGATTTGAGGGAATGGAAAATAATAAGAAGAAAAAGAAGTAAAATTGAGGTTGTTTATATTAAGAAAAAGATAATAAAAATAAAGTTTATGGAAGTTTAGGAATAATTTGATCGACGTGAATAATAAAAAAATTGTTTCATTAGATAAAATTTTAAAATGATCAAATTGTTTCCATGATAAAAATTATTATTATTATTATTATTAATTATTAATTATTATTATTATTAATTTATTATTTAAGATATAAATTTATTTACACTATTATTTTGATTATTAATTTTTTGAATGTTATTAATTTTTTAACTATTTATATATAAATTTATTTATATTATTTTATTATTTTTTTATTTTATAAATTTATTTTAATTGTTATTATATTAATATTATTTATTTTTTATTATCATAATATAAATTTTTATTTTTATTTTTATTATTACTATAATTATTAGTGTTATTATTGGTATAATAATTATTATTTATATATTTGTTGTTATAAATATTATTATTGTTAACATTATAGTTTCTTCAACCTCTAGTTATACATCGGAGAGCTATCGAAACTCTTTAGACAAGCACCAAAGTCATGGATTTTCAATTGAATCTAAATCCATTCTCTCAACCTCCTAGTGTCATCAAATGCATTAGATTATGATCCATTTTTTTTCTTAATTGTGTGCCTCCTTGCTCTCCACAACCAAGTTCCAATGCCATTATCGTCATTGATCTCAATACGGAGAAGGACTCGCTTTGTCGCAAGTGAAATCTTCAGCTAGAGAAATCATTGTCACACCTCTCGCCAACACCAACAAAGATTGGCTTCCCATCACTATCATTGAGCTCCACCAGGGAGTTCAGTGTCACGTTGAGATTTTCATCAACTTTTAGATCTAGGTGGTGAATATATGACCCTTTGTAATGGGAATCGATTCTTCAAAAAATAACAAGCACAAGAATCAATTCTTGAATAATGTAAAGGAATAAGAATCAATTATCTCCAAAATCATAAGCAAGGAAATCGATTTTCCTTTCACTATAAACAGTTGAGAATGAATTCTCCTTTCACTGAAAATGGCTTGAGAATCTATTACGCATCTCGCTTTCAAATTGACTCCACCATCGACAAGTAGAGACCACCACACGTCCACAACCACCTACCTCCATGCTTTGCATGTGTGCCATTGCGCAGTAAGTGAAAAAGTATAACACTTGCATATAATTGCATGTAAGATGACATGTTTCTCTCAGCCAATCTCTTATGATCAACACAAATCCTCCGTCTATTCTCTCTCTCAAATCATCATAGTTTGAACGATATCCGCTATATTTATGTGAAATACAATGGACTAACATTTTAATTCTTTCTGTATTATATTTATGTAAGATATAATGGACCAACATTTTGAACTGCTCTATACATAAGAGAAAAAAAGTCCAAAACATAATATTGTTTTTTCACAATTGTATAATTGTAATCATAAAACAAACAACTTAGCAACAAAATCTAAAATTTTCTTTTATTAATGTCTTATTGGCAATGTAAACAAAACGAACTTTGGTCATTTACAACAAGTGAACATATAGTACCATGTCGTTAACTATACATTCATATGTAAGGATGTCAAAAAAATCCGTACCCGCGGGTATCCGCGGATAAAACCCGCAACGGGTAGAAAATGAATATTAAAAATGGATACCCGCTACCCGCGAGTACGGATATTTTTGATACCCGCATGTTAACGGGGCGGATACAGGTATCATAGTATCTGTACCCATGGATACCAGTACCCGCTAAACTTTAATTCAACAAAGTACCCTCATATATATATATATA
>Ga0214545_1005642_pt1 | contig 22421 bp, 11 predicted proteins | sample CNSS4metaG_FD_160064 | JGI IMG/M metagenome (GOLD analysis project Ga0214545, IMG submission 160064) | Root nodule microbial communities from cowpea collected in UCLA plant growth center, Los Angeles, California, USA - CNSS4 | ecosystem: Host-associated > Plants > Roots > Nodule | place: USA...
ATATATATATATATATATATATATATATATATATATATATATATATATATATATATATTCACCCGAAAAAAACTATGTATTTACACATTTGCCAGATATTGACAAATAACATATAGTATTTCCATTTTAAAAATACCATTTCTTATGGGAAAAACACAAATTATATTTTGAAAAAAATGCTTGATTATTATAAAATCTCTAAAGATGTTTTTTTGACTGAAATTTCTCTTTCTTTAATTAAAACTTCCAAAACAAAGGGCCAAAACAACTGAAAAAAAGTGACTTTTACGAGCTCGAAACAGCAGTGCTTCTCTTTGTATGTGCATGTACAAAATTTGTAGTGATATTTGTCTGTGTCATAATATTGACGTCAATAGTTCAACTAGAGCAAGAGTGCCTAACTTTGTATTAAAGTTTTACAGTTACATGTGGGTTTCTGATTGACATTTACTTATAATGATCATGTATGGATTGGTGACTAAAATTTAATCATCTATACTCTCATTCGTTAATGCCAAGTTATGATGACACAAAAAAATTGAGTATATACCTAGTCTGTAGTGTTGTTATTTTAAGGAAATTGTTTTGTCTCTTCTTGACTATTTGAATTTTGTAATGACAGGTACATCAAGATATGAATGCTCCGTTGTCACATTATTTCATATATACAGGGCACAATTCTTATCTGACTGGGAATCAGCTGAGCAGCGATTGCAGTGATGTGCCAATAATAAAGGCTTTGCAACTAGGTGTGCGAGTAATTGAACTAGATTTATGGCCAAATTCAACTAGAGATGATATCGACGTCGTTCATGGAAGGTGCTGCTCTGGAGTTCAGTCTTGTATAGCTCTAGATGACTATTTTTCATCGTGTTCTGATCTATTTTTATACATTTCAGACATTCATGGTGCAAATTATATAATCATCTGCTTTGGAACATTTTCTGATATATTTCAGGACACTTACTGCTCCTGTCTCACTTATCCAGTGTTTGAAGTCCATAAAAGAGTATGCTTTTGTTAAATCTGAGTACCCACTAATTATAACTTTAGAAGACCACCTTACACCACCTCTTCAAGCTAAAGTTGCAGAGGTAAGGTCCATTGTTAACCCCTTCCCAACACACAAAGAACCTTACTTCCAAGCTAGGCATTGAACGCAAATTTAATCTTATTTGCAGATGGTAGCTCAAGTATTTGGAGATATGCTATACTACCCTGAGACGGATCTTCTCACAGAATTTCCCACACCAGAGTCGGTGAAAGGTCGAATTCTTATATCAACCAAACCACCAAAAGAATATCTTGAATCCAAGCAATTCAAGGATAGTGACAGTGAGAGGGAATCAACTGAAGAATTATCGCCATGCATTATCCCTGAATTGGAAGCTGCTGCTGCTGCTGCTGTTGCAGCTGCTGAGAAGGTGAGCGTAAAGACGGATTTGTTTCTTGTTGGATTTACATTTATAAGCTCTGCATGCTTATGTAATCTTTTTCCCCTCTAACCGGATAGCCCAATGGAAATGATCTTGATGAGGAAAGCTTGAATGCCCGTGATAAAAAACCAGACCAGCAGGGTGCACCAGAGTACAAACGTTTAATTACAATCCATGCTGGGAAGCCAAAGGGTCCTGTAAAGGATCACTTAAATGTTGTTGGGGGTGTAAAGCGCTTGAGCTTGAGCGAGCAGGAACTTGAAAGAGCTTCTACCACTTATGGATCTGATATTGTTAGGTATCCTACGTAGTACATAGTACTGCTAACTGCATATATATAACTAACTACTCTTTACAGTTGAAAGCCTCTCAAATAATGTGGTTGCATTTTATGCTTCCAGGTTTACACAGAAGAATATTATCAGGGTGTATCCAAAGGGAACACGTGTTAACTCCTCAAATTACAGGCCACATATAGGATGGATTTACGGAGCTCAGATGGTGGCATTTAACATGCAGGTTAGGGATTTATGACCAAGGTCGTTTCAAGTAGAAGGCTTATCCTAGTCTTTTCTATTTGTAGTCTTTATGTACTCTACCGCAAATGGTCCATGTGCAAATTGTTATTGTACAGTTCATCTATTAGAATACTTGTATGTTTAGGAAACTGGTGAATGATGGCTGCATCCTCAGGCTAATTTCTTTTGGTGCAATGTTGATGCATGACTATTATTTTTAGGTTGTTGTGCCCATATATATTTAATTCGATGCTGTACAGTGTACACTATTTCAATGCTATGTGGATTTTTGAAATTTTTCTCAGTAAGGTATTTTGTTAATAGTCATATGCCAGTGACTAGTGTATGGTCTAATTTTTTATTTGTTTTTATGCATCATTTGATGCTAACATTTTAGCATGTAATTTTCTGTACCAGGGGCATGGAAAATCACTCTGGTTTATGCAAGGAATGTTTAGATCGAATGGCGGCTGTGGTTATGTGAAAAAACCTTCATTTCTGATAGAACAAGGCCCAGATGATGAGGTTTTTGATCCTAAAAAACCAATGCCAGTGCAAAAGACATTGACGGTAAGATACTATTTCGAAAGGTAACCAATTGATTTGGTGACATACTTTAAACTTCGCCCCTGTCAACCTATAGGTAAAAGTGTACATGGGAAACGGGTGGAGCACAGATTTCAGTAAAACACACTTCGATGCATTCTCTCCGCCGGACTTTTACACAAAGGTGAGTTCGATATTTTTGCTAGTATTGCAGATTAGGGTATGTAATCTGTCAGTAGATGGACACTTTACGATGATACTATTTTTGTTATTAATCGTGTTTCAATATTGATTGATACCCTCCAACTAGTGATTGGGATGACCATTGTTAATATAACTGTTAAACCCTTCAACTTTTTATACCATCTCATAAGTGCATTTCACCATATGTATGGGTTTATATATATACCTTGAAGAGAAGACTGTACTGTACAGTTTCAAGATTGAGTAAAAATTATAATCAGAAACCCCTTTTGTCGGTAATGACTAGAATTTAAAGAGCAAATTGTGTAATGGAGTTGTCAATGGTGAAAATGAGAGAAGCAAAAATACGTTATACTTATTATAGAATTACTTTATGTAACAGGTTTGCATTGTTGGAGTACCTGCTGATAACATGAATAAGAAGACCAGGATAATTCAAGATGATTGGTTTCCCGTTTGGGATGAAGAGTTTGAATTTCCTTTGTGTGTTCCAGAACTAGCTTTACTCTGGATAGAGGTTCGAGAGTACGATAAGCATGAAAAGGATGACTTTGGCGGCCAATCATGTTTACCAATCTCTGAGCTAAGATCTGGTTTCCGGGTAGTCCCTCTATTTGATGAGAAGGGCGAGCAATTAAAATCTGTAAAGCTTTTAATGCGGTTTCAGTTCAAATAAACTACAACATTAGCCATTCCTTTTAGGCATGTAACATGGTTTCATATTCCTAGGTGGTTTTTCTTTTTACTAGTGACTAGGTTCATCCAGAAAGATTGTTGTAACTATAGATTATCTTCATCTCTAACTGCTTGAAACAATATTATGAGCTTAAGAATTCATCTAACTTATTTTCTTCACCTTCAGCACAACGCAAACATTTTAGCACCATGCAATTTTTTTACACATTAGTGTGTACATCATGTGGTGAGAGTCATGTAAGTTTTAAGGTGTATGCTGATTGAACATGAGACCAGAAAAACATCATACAGATATGAGAATTTGATGTCATACCCTCACAATGATGTTGATAAATAAATCAGTTGACAGATGTTTGTCAACACAGCCACACAAGAGGTGGCACATGCCACCTTTCTACTGACACAGACACAGCAGAGTCAAGTATATGTTAGGTTTAATTGGTCGGATGATATCCACTTTCGTTCAGATATATCAGTTTGGTACCCGTTTTTAAAAATGTGTTAATCTAATCCCAACTTTTGAAAAAGTGTCTTAATCAAGTCCGTTCAAACAAAAATTACTAAAGTCGTTAACTTAATTCGTGACTTCTACCACTAAATTTTGATATAAATATCAATACTTAGTAAGTCATTTTAAATATCAATACTGTTAATGGTGTTAATAATTTTTTTGCTGAAAAGGACCTAATTGAGACATCTTTTAAAAAATTGAGACTCAATTGACATCTTTTAAAAACGGATATTAAACTGACACATCTAAACGAAAGTGGGTACCATTTGATTAATTAAACCTATATGTTAGTTAGTGCATGTGTCTCATCACAATTCATCCATTCATTCAACCTGCAACTCTTTTGAAGGAGACCCTTGCTTTGTCCTTTGAATTTGGATAACGAACACTAATGTGTTGTCTGATAAATTTGTTTGGAAAAGATATTTTGGCACACTTTTTACATAGCTTTTGTGGTTTTTTTAAAATCAATTTTAAATAAAAAAAATTTCGGTTATTGACGAAGTGCCTTTTTTGTTGGTTTGGTTGTGTTGGTCAATGACATGTCAATATATGTACTCTGTGATGTTATTAAAAGTCATGCCTCATTTCTCTATTGACGAGCACTTACAAAAGGATTAGTAGCAATTGTTCATAACATTAACCAGGAGTGATTGTTATGTGCGAACTTGAAAAATAACCTACGAGTCATAATTTTCATGTCAATAAATTTTTCGTTAGTTTACACAAGTGTATAAAAGAAACTGTTCAAATAGGTTGACCATTAATTACATTCAAACTGTTTGACTGTCCCTACCGTTTTCATGAGCTTATTTATTGATATCCTAGTGGAGAAATATAAATTGCAGCAAACTGAAAAAAAAAAACTCAAAAATCAATTAAACCCTTCTTGCCCTTCTACCGTAATCCATGGCCGCCAGTGGGAGTGAACCTCCCACAGCAATTCTATGGAAGTTCACTATTTATACATATCGGAACAAGTATGTTATTTTACATCTTCATTCCATTATTTCATATCATATATGTAACGTTGTTAACCTATTTTGCTGTTAAATTGTAGACATTTAATTATGTTGATAGTCACTTTGTTGCATTTGAAGACGAACTAGGTCCAACTTGTACTTGGTGGACAACAAATGTCAAACACACCATGTTACCTATACCATGGATACAAAATAAATCCAAGAATCATAAACGGTTGGACACAATTCAAGACCTTATACCACATGCTATGGGACTCAGATAATTTTGATATGTGGGTAATTGTTATTTTGAAATAACAGTTTTTACATGAAGTTGTTAACATGTCTCTTCGTTGTTAAATTGACACAATCTCAAAGTTAAGGAAGTCATTTTATATGTTTTCCTTTATTTGTGTAAGGAATGATAAGAAAGTGTTAATTTTTTTTTACTCCAAATACAACACACAGTGGCATTACTTAAAAATATTCGTTTTCTTATTCATGCAGAACTTGTAAACTACTTTTACAAACTTTATAAGAAGTAAATGAATCAATGAGATTGTTCTTCTAGCAACGAAGACTGGAATTTAGTCCAAACTCTTGTTTCACGAAGGGCGACAAAGATTGGGAAAGGTTGAAACAATTCTCCAATTAAAATGACTTGAAGGAAGGAGATAATGTGGTGTTTGAAGTGGAGAGCAAAGGAATCAATCCTATTATTGAAGTTTATATCGATGATTTTTTTTTTATGTTGTTGAGTCTATTTCATTATTAACCTTTGATGTTTAATTTCATGTGAGAGAATTTAATAGGCCAGTATTTAAGATGTATTATGTTGTATTTAAGATGAATGTGACTATACTTGACAAATAACAAAGTTAAGTACTTCCATTAGGTAATTGCTTTAAAAAAAAAAAAAAAGTCTTACAAGTTATGATAATTAATTGGCACATACTACAAAAATAATTGATGAATAGCTTAAGAATTTTTGTACAAGTTGAAGTACCAAAACTTGTGGGACTCTTTTATTCAAATCAATGACCCAATAGAAGTACTTAACCTTGTTATATGTCAGTTATAGTCACATTAACCTTAAATTCAACAAATATAACATAATAGATCTTAAATATTTTTTTCTAATAAGTTATCCCACATGAAATTAAATATCAAACCTTATGTAGTGAAAATAGACTCAAGAACATAAAAAAAAACATTCATTGATAAAATTTCAATAATAGGATTGGTTCCTTCGTTGTCCACTTAAAACACAACATTAGCTTCTTCCTTCAAGTCATTCTCTTTGCAGGATTCCTTTCGACCTATTTGAACTTTGTCGACCTTTGTGAATTTGACAATGAACTCCAATCTTTGTTGTTAGAATAACAACCTTATTGATTCCTTTACTTATTATCAAGTTTTCAAAAAGTAGTATGCTAGTTCTGCACAAATGAGAAAGCAAATGTTCTTCAAAATTAAAATTTTCTTATCATTCCTTACACAAACGAAGGAAGACATATCAAATGACTTCCTTGGTTTTGAGATAGTGTCAACTTTACAACGAAGAAATATGTTTCGAGCTCTCTAGTTGCTCGTCGGATGAAGACCTTCATAATTTGTGATTTTCAATTCCCTACAAAAACTGTTATTTTGAAATAACACTTATCCAATATCGAAATTGTATATGTGAGTTCCATAGCATGTTCTATGTAGTCCTCGGTTATGTTTAGCCATTTATGATTCTTGAATTTATTTATTTTTTTGTATCCATGTTGTAGGTAACATAGTGTGTTTGACGTTTATTGTTCACCAAGTACCAATTTGAGCCCAGTTTGTCTTCAAATGCAGTAATGAAGTGATAATCGACATAACCAAATGTCTACAATTAATCACAAACTAACAAAATTAAATATATGATATGAAAAAATGGAATGAAGGTGTAAAATATTAAACATATTTGTTCCGATAGGTGTATGGTAGTGAGCTTCCACAAGATTGTTGTGACAGGTTCACTACAACCATCGAGTACTATAAAAGGGTTTAATTAATTTTTGAAAAAGAATGGGTCCTTTTTTCAGTTTTCTGTAATTTATATTTTCCCACAAGGACATCAATAATAAGGCTCATGCAAACGGAGTCGAAACGTTTGTATGTAATCTCAATGTTCAACCTATTTCAACCGTTTTTTTGACACTTGTGTATAGTACCCAGTTTCACATTGAATGATTCGTAACTATTGTGCATCATAAAATCACATTAAATTTGACAAAACTATTCAATGACTAGACAACAAATTAATTATTAATATTTCATAAAATTAACAAAAAAATTATTGACATGAAAATTATGACTTGTAGGTTAGTTTTCATGTTCGCAATTAATAGTCACTGTTAGTTAATGTTATGAACAATGTGGGGTGAAGGAAACACGTATTTCTTTTATTAAACATAGTTAGAGAGTGACATAGGAAAAAAGATACAATGGACTCTTACTAAATGGAAAATTATACTTTTGCCACCATCATTTTCTTTTACTTTCACTTTACAATCCCTTTTAATGATAAAAGTAAATAGAAATAAACTTTTTATAGTATCTTCACACCATTTGTTAATTAAGGGCTATAGAAAATTACATTTGCAATACTTTTGTTTTCTGCGTTACATAAGATTTATAGTTTAATATATTAGACATGCTATCTCTTTCATTTGATTCTCTCTTTTTTTCACTTTAGAGATGTTTATGAACTCGAGTGTACGAATCTTAATACATCACTAGATTAAATCAGAAAAACAAAATATATATGGGGTGTCATCATATATTTCTCAAATTTTGATTTTATTATGTGATTGTTGTAAATTTTGGAACACGTTATTTTCAAGGAAAATGGTTTTTTTTTATATAATCATATAATAAATAACATTCTATTATAATTTAAGAACTTTTTATAATAATTAATGTGACATTTTTCATAATTTTATAACTAATCCGTTTATAAATCAATAATTCCATATACCGTTCCACAGGCTATTTTCGTTTTCACGAGTGATATGAAATTTTGTTATAATTAGATTGAGAAGATTGTTTTCATATGATTTGATTTGAAAAATCAATTCGACTTTCTAATTGCTAAGTGTCATAATTTCATTAGTCAAGACCATGTATAATGGCGATAGTTTCATCAATCAAGACATTACATAAACATAAAGAGGCACTCCCAAACCACACAATAATTTATCATGTACAACCAATAATAAGAAAATAAATAAAAGATATTCATGGCCATATAAATTCAAATTAATCATATATTTTCATACATGTTATGTTTGGACATGAGATATTGAAAGAAAAGGAAGGAATAGAAAATCAAGAAAAAATAAATAAAGTTGATTAGCTTGAAAGAAGGAAAAAAAAAACAAAAATAGATGATAAACCCTAATATTTATCCCAATTAGGGATGTTAACGGGGCGGGTAGAGTACGGGTAGTAGCTCCCCCGTACCCTACCTGCTGGATAAATATTTGTCACGTACCCGTACCCATATCTGTCGGGTACCCGTCTATTTTTTTCATATCCGCGGATATCCACGGGTATCCGCGGGTATTTACAAAAATATTTTAAAAAATAAATATTTAACCATAATTAGTGCTTAGATCAACAAGTCTCATTTCTCCGATTGATTCTAGAAAAACAAACAAATAAAAAATCACTACCAATTTATATTGTAGTTTATTTTTGAATAAAATATTAAAGAAATTACTAACTTCATCAATGTCCACCTCTTGCAACATTGTATAAAGTTTCATGTTGTCCAATTTTAATCTAGAAGAGCCTTAAAACATAAGAAGTTCAGTAAAAATTTCTAACAATCACTTAATTAAAATATCTAAGTAAAAGTGTTAATTTAATTACCTTCCATGTTGGTCCATAACCAGTCTTAGAGACACATCAATATCTCCACAGTATATGGAAGTAATTTACTCATTTGTGGGGTAAGAATCTGACCACCATTATTGGATGAAGACTCAAAATGTTGTTAACTAATATATATATATATAAAAGGTAAAGTTTAGCGGGTACGGGTATCCACGGGTACGGATACTATGATACCCGTACCCGCCCTGTTTGATATTCGCGGATAGTGGATATCCATTTTTAATATCCATTTCCTACTCGTTGCAAGTTTTATCCGCGGATACCCGCGGATACGGATTTTTTTGACATCCCTAATCCCAATAGCAAATTATAAGGAGTGTAATATATTTATCAACCTTTCTCAATTTGATATATACTACTAATATTTTTTATGTGTGGTGGTCTATTTGTAGAGTTGTCAAAAGGATTATTCACTTTTTATTCGTTTAAAAAACATTGATTCAATTTCTTTCACAACGTTTTTGCTTCGTATGGATCAAGGGAAAAAGAGTTTATTCAATGTTGTGAGAAAAATAAAGTTACAATTTTTTAAAAATTTGATCAAGTTTTTAAGTATTTTGTGCCCATAAAGTAGGTCAAACCATTTTGTGGTACCCCGATTAATTAAATTTGATTGGATAAACAAGGATAAGATTTTAATCAGTTTGCTCTGATAAACCTTAAATTGAAAACGACGTTATGAACGAATTCCTATAAATTTTCTAACTTTATAATTCTTTCATTTATCGGTATAGACGAAAAAAGAAACCATTTTCTTCTTCTCCTATATTTGTTTTCTTTATTTGTTCTTTTTTTTCATAACATTTGTAATTATTTCAGATGTTTTGTAAACACATTCTTTAATAGACTTCTATTAGTTTTTTAAAATTTGTTTTTTAAATGGTTGAGAATCTAAATATAGTTTAAGAATAATAATAAAAAAGTGGAAAGAAATTAAAATTTTATAAACTTATTATTTTTAAGATTTAGGACTAGAGATAATGGCAAATCTCTTATCTGAGTTAGTTTCATATTCATTAATATTATTCTTAATCAAAAAATCTATTATTGATGTCAAATCGATAATTGAGTGTTGAAAATTTACTAGTTCTGATGAATAAGTACACGTGTGAAGAAACTCATATTTAAAAAAAAAAGGGTTAAATATGTTTTTGGTCCCTTAAGTTTGAGCGAAATTTGGGTTTAGTCCCTCATCAAAACTTTTGACCAATTTAGTCCTTCATCTTCCAAAATGCGTGAATTTAGTCCTTTTAACCAAATTTTGTTAAGTTTATCTGACATTTCAAGTGCATTTCATGATAGTATTTAAATTATTTATACTGTTTGACACATTTTTACTTCAATGTTAACTTAAATACTATCATGAAATGCGCTTAAAACGTCAGATAAACTTAACAAAATTTGGTTAAAAGGACTAAATTCACGCATTTTGAAAGATGAAAGACTAAATTGGTCAAAAGTTTTGATGAGGGACTAATTCCAAATTTCGCTGAAACTTGAGGGACCAAAAACATATTTAACCCTATTTATTATTACAAATTTAAATTTAAGTTTTAGTTGAATTATAATATTGAATAAAAATGAAAAAGTTGAACAATATATAAAAAAAATAAAAATTTATTATTTTAAAATTTTGGGTTAAAGTGGTGTAATGATCTTCTAAGGGCTGACTTCTAATTTGTTGATATAAAATCTCTCTCAATAATATCTATTTTGAAGAACTTTGTAGTATAATTGATTCTTCTTGAAGTATAATCAGTTTATGCTTTAAGATGAAGCGCATAAACGATTCTCATCCATTCTCATCCATGCATAATCAGTTCTCAACTTCATTATGAAGTAGAATTGATTATGGTCCTAACCATAATCTATTATCATGCAAGAGCAATTTAGTGATTATACTCTTACTAACTTGTCTTTTTTTTTTTTTTTGTGTGTGTTTCTGTTCAAATTACTGAGAAATCAAATTCAAACTTTTTCTATAAATCACTATTCTCATTTTCTCACACATCACCTTAACGAAACAATAATTGTACTATCAATTCCATCTCCACTTGAAACAAACAAAATATATATAATTATATATTTTTATGTTAATTTTCATAAAATAATTTTAATTTTTATATTTACTGTCAAAATAATAATAATTTTTATATACACATATAATTAATTAACATAATAGGTTTTAAGAGTCGTATTTTAAATAAATAATACTATTTTCTTAGAAATGTCATTTTATCATCAAAGATGTTATCAAAGGCGTTAACATCTACGTGAGTTAAAATTATTTTTTATTACTTTACTTCACTTTCTAACGTGAGTGTGTTTGGTAATTAATAAAATTTTAGAAAATCACTAAAAATATAACCGGAATAATCAGTTGCCCTTGTTCCTAGAAAATTATAACCAAATCAAATTCAAACTTTAATTCTGACCTATATAAACAAACCCGTCAAACCTAATTAAATATATTACTTTTAGTAACCTAAACTTAAATTTGTTTGACTGGTTTACATTTCCGCCTAAAACAAGCATTAATATATTGACGAAATCGTACTGTGATATCAATAGAAATAAAATAGAATTACCTTACTCATATTAATGAAATTAACCATATATATATATTATACGAAATTAACCAATAACCAACGAATCTATGTTCTTTTAAGGTATACTGGTTTAAAAATTTAAATAGTTTTTATTAGAACTTACATTAAAATGTGTTATATTTATCAATTATTTATATAAAGATATCGATCGATATAAATTACGTAGAATAATTTGTTTATTTTTCAATGTCTATGTTGGGAGTATGTGGTTATTTTATTACTGCCAATTAATTTATTATTATAATTACCAATTTCCTACAAAAGAGGAATAAGTGACGTGCACGCCTTCCATTGGCTACATAGCAGTAACGTTGAAATTCTTGATTTCTCTATCTCTTTTCAATATTTCTTCCACCCTTCTCTACGCTTCTCTTATCTCTCTCTAGGGTTAACTTCTTCCTCTCTCATTCCCTCCTCTTTTTCCTCTCCGGCGGAAACCTTTTCCCGGCAATATTTCTAGCCACCAAACCTTGCGCCGCCTTGACTTCAACTTCTCCATCCGAACTCAATCAATCTGTTTCAATTCGGAGCTGTAGCTAGCTTGTACGACTCTTCGATTTTATACTCTTTGTTTTTTTGTGTCGGATTTGACGTGTGTTTGATGCTTTTTTTTCGTTGTAGCGATATTGGAGCAGAGGTGAGATGGCAAGTCAAACCGGTGCCTCTAGAAGGAGTATTTCCTCAACGAAGAAAGCCTCCGAATCAGGAGTGCCTAACGCTACTTCTCGAAAATCAATAACGTCTTTCCGACCTGTGTATGTTGTACTTATTCACTACTTTTCTTGTTAATTTTCCCCGCTCTAATAATATTGGTTTTGATACCATGCCCAAATTAATCGAATCGTTAATTTGAATCTTAATCCTCCTTAAATTATGGTCTTTTTTTACTGTTTATTTATAAGAATAAAAATCCTTTTATCGCTTTTTTATTTCATGTGCTAAAATTAACCTTGTAATAATTTGAAATATTATGGATTTTATAGCTGTAGCTATTTTTGTGGTATACCGATAATTATCGCTTTTCTGAGCAGCTATTTGGGATATGTGTTGCCATAATTGTGAAACTCGGTATTTTCGAAGTGTCTACGTCAAACAAACGTGGCTATGCAAAGTCTTGCCTGATTGGCTGAGTGGTTGCTTTACAATAATGAAAATAAAGGACTTTGACTTTGATTTGGTTGCTATGATGGTACCATCAACTTTACTTGATTGAATATCATTATCCTTTTGTTAAAGTCTAAGCAGGTGTAAAATAGGTACAAACAAATTGAATTCTAGAGTAATTTATTTTTTTGAGTAAGTAGATTTATGCCTTGAACATTCGTTTCCATACAAGAATTTCTCCTCGTCCCCCTTATAAATTTGAGTCTGTTTCAGAGGTTGATGATCTTGACATGACTATATACATAAGAATCTACTTTCTTTAATTGCATATTTCGTACCCAATCAGTGATGCCAACAAGTTTGACTTAAGAAAATTGAATTGGTTTCGGGAGTTGTTGAATGCACTCAAATAGAGTTATTCTTAAGCAATAATAGGTCCTTCATAAGTATCTTAGAACAGAGGACCTTTTATTGAAAGTCCTATAAATTTAAATAATGGGATGTTCCCTCGTTGGTACATGAAATTGGATCAGGGCATTAGCAGGAGAGCGGACAGTGAAATCATTGCGACTTACAAAGGCCCTGACAGTACCTGAAACAACAACCATCTATGAAGCATGTCGTCGGATGGCTGCCCGTAGAGTGGATGCTCTATTACTAACTGATTCTAATGCTTTACTCTGTGGAATCCTCACGGACAAGGTACGTACATGGTTTTCTCAATTTTTAGAAAGAAAAATAAAAAAAAGTTGAGTCCATGCCTGGGCTTCTGCAGTTTTAACCTACACAGCTTCATGTTTTATTTTGTGGTTAAATAAAGGATATAGCAACAAGAGTTATTGCCAAAGAGATTAACATTGAAAACACACCAGTTTCCAAAGTCATGACTAGGAATCCAGTATTTGTCCTTTCTGAAACTCTTGCTGCGGAAGCCCTTCAAAAGATGGTGCAAGGTTTGTAGTATATATAGAGAAACACTCAACTTTTCAAGTTAGTTATTGTTCTATATCTTACTTTTTGAATACATGGCTGATATTTGTTGACAGGGAGATTTAGACATTTACCTGTGGTGGAGAATGGAGAAGTTTTGGCTTTACTAGACATAGCAAAGTGTTTGCATGATGCCATTGCCCGTATGGAAAGGGCAGCTGAGAAAGGAAAAGCAATTGCAGCAGCTGTTGAAGGAGTTGAAAAACACTGGGGAACATCAGGTTCTGCTTTGTAAACCATTTTGTTTTCATGTTTTGCTTTTTGGTTTGTATGGTAGTTTACTTTTAAAACAGTTAGATATTAGTTATGTTCACAGTTTTTAATATTACGTTGTATTTGGCCTTTGCACAGAGTCCAACACATCATTCATTGAAACTATTCGGGAGCAAATATTCAAGCCATCGTTGTCTACAATCATTTCCGAGAATTCAAAGTAGGTAATACCTTCTTTTGTTGGAGTTGAAAAAATTATATAAATTTTAAATTTCTATATGTTTTTTCACCATCCAAGTTACTTTAACAGATAATGATTCTTTTTAGGCTAGTAACAGTATCACCAACGGACTCAGTTCTGACAACAACAAAGAAGATGGTTGAATTTCATGAGAGTTGTGCTGTTGTGACAGTTAATGACAAACCTCGTGGCATCTTCACGTAAGTTTGTGGTCATTGACACGACCAGTAGTCGTCTTTACATGAAAAGATTTTGGCTTTCCCCCAACTTTCATTTATACATGCTTGGAATAATTTTGATGTCTGCTTAAAAATTTCAATAGTTCAAAAGATATCTTGTTGCGGGTAATTGCACAAAATCTTTCTCCCGAATCAACTCCCATTGAGAAGGTACGTTTTATTTTTACATTGATTAGAATAAGTAGTTTACCTTTGTTTTCCTTTTCCATTCTTTGATTCTGCAGCATCTATATCTATTAATGTTTAAGTTCCTATGTTCTATCGTGTTAGATGAAAAATTGGTCATTTTGAGTGTTCATCCTTTTCTTGTTGATCTTATTTAATAAATATGCAGGTTATGACTCCAAATCCAGAATGTGTAGTAATTGATACGCCCATTGTTGATGCACTTCACACTATGCATGACGGAAAATTTTTGCATCTTCCTGTGATTAATAGAGGTAATGTTAATTGCAATACATATGGGACGAGGAAGATTTAACGGGTATATGCTTCAATATTTTTTTCTAACTTGGTTTAGTGGTTGAAAACAGATGGCAGTGTAGTTGCTGTGGTCGATGTGATCCATGTTACTCATGCTGCCGTGGCGACAGTAAGTCAGGTGTATTATCTACCTTTGACTTGGAGTCCACTACTATACTATTGTTGACTAGAATATTAAATTCATGCTGCACGAAAATGGGACAAATGGCTTTATTTGTGACAGTCTAGAATGATTCTTGTCAGTAAAATATTGTGACATGTCTTTGATTTGGTTTTTTTCGTATTGTTAAATGTAGGCTTATCTACTGTTCATGAATTGGTAATATCTCAACGGAAATTATGAGTTGGTCTAGAACGACCAATTTTTAGCTGCTTGGAAATTTAAAAATCTGAAAGCTTTTCAGCAGCTACAGATGATTAAATCTAAGGCAACTAATTTACATGTTTATTCTTTCCTTCACAAAATTATCTTAAGAGTATAGGATTTGAAAATAAGAAAAAGGTAGATCAAATACGATGGACCAATGCAATTCCTAATGGAATTAGACTAACAAATTTAAAAGAAAAACATTGGTGCTGGCCACAATAAGGTTGGAAATAATGATATCATTTTCCTCCACTATCAGGTTGGGAATAATGAAGCAGCAACCACCTTGATGCAAAGATTTTGGGATTCAGCCATGGCCTTAACTCCAAATGACGATGATGATGATACACGAAGGTTATTTTCGCTTAAGTTGTTTCAAGAAACATTAGTATTTTTTAATATACTTACACACTTTTGATTATGCACCAGTGACAGTTCCTTGAAATTGGCTTCTGATGGAGGAGAAACGGGGAGGTCCATTCCTTACCTTTCATCAAGCATGGCTAATACATTTTCCTTTAAGATACAGGATAAAAAGGGCAGAATGCACAGATTCACTTGTGGTATGCAAATTGTCACATGTCATCATTCAGCATTTAATTTGCAATTTCCTTCTAATATCTGACAGCATATAACTTATAGTTATAGTTCTTCTATAAGTTTCACTTGAATGTGAATGGGTTGCGTGTACATGTTGTCAGTAAGATCTGTAGTAATAATTGATACACAAAGGAAAATGATACTATGACTCCTATTTTTTTGCTCTTATCTTTTACTCTTTGACGTGGTTTATTGTGAGTCATTGATTTTTTCAAAGAAAAAAACAGTAGTACATTAATCAATGGTCTACACTAAACTATGTCAGGAAGTAAAGGATGGAAGTCCTAATATTATTTTCCATAGACAAACATGTCTGCTTCACTTTGGTTTCAGGGAATGCCTACATTCTGAGTAACTTGCATGCAATATCTTATTTCAAGGCAATTATATTTGTGTATTATCAGTTGAGTTGTTTGTATGGTTGCTTGCATGTTCAGATACCCGGAGCATGAAAGACGTTATAACTTCAATAATTCAGAGACTTGGTGATGATATTGATCCTAACAACGTACCGCAAATTCTGGTACTTTATAAGACTATTTTGTATTCTTCTTGAGATTGATTGTATAATCCTCTTCTAAGGGAAGCTAGTTGTATTTTCCTTTTCAGTATGAAGATGAAGATCATGACAAAGTTGTATTGGCTTCAGACAGTGATCTTGCAACTGCTGTGGATCACGCTAGGACAGCAGGTTTGAAGGTATGGTGCGTTTATCTTCAGGTCTGGAGTCCTGAAGGAAAGTTTTGTCTCCTTTCTTAATATTGAAAAAGGAAATAGATTTGTAGATCTGAGAAAATCTTTTAGAGAAAGATGATGGATGTCTAATATAGGTTAAGTTATAAATTTAGTTCCATGTTCAATGAAAGACTACATTTTAGTAGCCATATGCAAACTGTTTACAAATCAATCCCTCTTGTTTACTAGAATTATAAGTATTCCGACTTTTTTATGCAAGGACCAAAAGTACAAAAAATATATGAAAATATATGTTGGGACTAAAATGTAAAATTTCGGTGAAGTAGATTGTGGACCTGTCATTTATGGTAAAGATGTTTATAAAGTATGTGTCTTGAAAAGAGTTTGACTTAAGAATTATTAATGCTGTAGGGGTTGAAATTGCATTTAGACTACGCAGGACCACGTGGTAACGTAAAAAGTTCCCGTTCAGGAAGTTATGCTTATTCAGATGCATGGGCCTCTGCATATAGTGCTGCTGCAGCTGGAGCTGCACTTGTTGCTGGCTTAGGCATATTAACATACTTGAAGCGAGTTTGATTACATGAAGAAATCAGTTATTTAAGTGGCCAAGCTGAAGTTAGCTTGAATTTTGGAGGCCAAGCTGTCCGCTAGCTATCTTTATGAAAATTAATTTTGTACAATTTCGCTATACATACGAGGAAAAGGTCAAAGCATTTGTGTTTTCTGAAAATTAATTGGGATGGTCATCCCTTGCTGCTTGTGTATTTGTAATTTTAGTAATTGCAGCCTCGTCAACCCTGGAGACTGAACAATAATAACAAGCAGCTCTGCCCATTTTTTCTGACATTACGAGTTCATAAAATCAATCGACCAGAATTGATTTCATTGGGGGTAATGATATTTTTTTTATTGTGACGAATGTTCGTTGTATAAAAAATATTTAAATATGATTTTAATTTCTTCAAATATTACATTGTTTGGTTGTTCTTAGAAAAATATTTGTTAGTTTTAAGTATTTGACATTCTTTTGTTTCTTTATTTTTTCTTATTAACTATAACTAGTTTAGTATTAAAAATAAATGTACCTAGTATAAACAAGGCATTATTTTAAAATCAATATACCTATATGTTTAGGTATATATTTTATTTATTTAACGTGTTTATTATTTAATTTCAAGATAATGATTTGTTATTTTTAACTGTATTGTGTTTTTAATTTTTATTTGAAGTATTTATATTATGTATAGTGTATAATTCATTTTCTATATAATACATCGTAATAAAATAATTTTCAATATATTCTAAATAAGATTTTTTCTCTCTCAAAGCTTAAAAGGAATAAATTATGTTTTATATTTTTAGAATTAATAATTATAATATATTGTATCCTATGCTTACAAAAATTCAGAGAATTTAAAATTTGTTAAAGCATATCAATCTACTAAAAACCAAGTGTATCTTTGTTAAACTGTAAATCAAAGGATATGTTACACTTAAATGAAAACCTAAACAAAGATCATAAAGATTTAAGTTAAGCTTCAGTATTCTAAATTCAGTGATTATAGAAAAGCAAAATGAGATTTCTTTTATTTCCAAAATTAAGCAACTAGAGAAGAGACCATATTTAGATAATCATTCTTTTAATATAGGTGGGTGCTTCAGATTGAATCTTCTTACTAGATCATCAAGTTTTAGTTATACTTTATCATTTGACTTTAAACATTATATTGACCATCGAGCATAAGTTAGCTATTCTTCAATAATTCTTTTAAATAAGATTAATTTGAGTTTTTACACATTGACATGAGGATCTATGTAATGTCCCATTAAATTAACAAACATAATTAACGAAAACGTCGCACAAGGTAACATAATAGCGCAATCTTAGAGTTTTAAACCCAACTCCTTACAATATAAGGCACACCACAGTGCCACAGAAAAACAAGTTATAAAGTTTAAGAGGAACATAAAGGAATCAAAAGTCAAACTGATACATGGGCCGTAGCCCTAAAGAAAAGCCCAACAAGAATACATCAAGTCCAGCCCAAGTAGACTATGCAGCGGAATCTCTCTCCCCTGTTGGTCACGAGTACCTCTCGCATCTGGTCCCCTCAATAAATTGATGATCATCGCAAAAGTAAAAGGATAACATACAAGACATTCAAACAAGAAAGGGTAAGCTAGAGCCAAAACCATTTCATCAATGCAATCAGATGCATATACACAGTCCATTATACATACATCACACAAGCATGTTAAGACCTTCCAAACAATACATTAAGACTCGACTCATCTGGATACATATAACCTGGTCGGATTTAACGGATGTTTGTACTTGTGGTGGATACCTCTGCTCATCCCGAGCTGCTCACCCCCGAGCTATGTGTTACAAGTGTTACAATGAATCAATTCCCTCACACACAAGGTTAGCCCTTAATGAGTTTCAAGCCTCTTGCTACTCTCACCACAGGAGTCAATCCGCTCTAAGTGAGACTAACTGACTCCTTAGAGCGTCAGGATGCAATCCTTACCTTGAATCCTTACCAAGTTATACAGATGGGGTACCATCATGATACCCACTAACATGAATTACGCACTGACACAGACCAAACATAATCATACAACCAAGTAATACACATCATGCAAATATATATTCATTAGGCCAACCTTTAAAGCCAATACCTTTCATGTTCGAGGTCAAACTCATTCCAATTCATCATACTCCATCCATGAATATAGAATTTCAACTCATCACATTACCATGACACTTTAATACCAACCATTTCATTAATATCCCATGCCAAACCCATTATCCATAAATCATGAATCACACCACTCATGCATACTCATTTGCCTCATACTTTTAACACAATACTTAAATCCAAGCAAACATTAACCATTCAAAGTCAAGGAAACGATCAAGCATTACACTACCTCGCCCAGCTACTCGCTCAGGCTGAAGGGTCTCGCTCAGGCGAGCCCCCTTCGCCTAGGCGAGGGCTCGAAAAGGGGAAGAGTAGCCTCACGCGGGATCTCGCTTAGGCGAGACCCCTCTCGCTTGGGCGAGATGCTCGCTCGCTCAGGAACAATGTGGGTCGCTTGAGCGACCGCTCGTGTGAAGCAGCTTGGGTGAGCCTCTGTTGATCTCGCATAGGTGAGAATGCTCGCTTGGGCAAGAAAACCAGAGTTGACCATTGTTCTCGCGCATACAAACACACAATTGTCCACACATGGTTCAACAATGTCGCTCACACATTCATATTAGCACACCAAGCATATTATACAGGTAAAATAGTAGCATAAACTGAATACGCACAACGACAGGGCGAACCCTAGCTTCCCTTACCTGGAAAAGGGCTAACAGCTGAGTTCCTGGGTGCGAATAGAGAAACGTAGTAGCTCTTAGGACGGTTTAGCGAACTGGAAACACAAGAACAGAGAGGCACGGAGCTACTTGGTACGACTCTAGTTGGAACTCGAAGCAACTGTGCTAAACAAGAAAGGTATGGGATGTGATGCAACTTACGTGGAACGAAACTGGCTCGAACAAGAGCGACAGAGTTCCAAGACTGAACCCTAGCGGAGTGACGACTGCGGCTCTAAGCACCAAGGGAGCAGGTTCTGAAAGTGCACAATGAATCAATTAGGGCAGACTTTGGGGTGATTTTATCCCTTGGGCTAGCCCTTAGGCCCAATAGCTTAAGATAACCCTTAAAACTTTAGGGCAAAAAACTAGACCTTACAATCTACATGAAGATCTTAGTGACTTCTTTCTTAAAGAAGTATGTATGTTTATCTTATCATTCTTTTTTTTTTCTAGGCATTTGGATGAAAAGTGACTAGATTTCGTACACTCAAACAAAAAAAGCTCGTGTCTTCTTATTTATCGACACCTTTGGTTGTTGAGGTAAAGTTCTTGTTCTTCTATGTCCTTCTTTCTACTGCTATGTGTAATGGATCTTTCTTGAGATAAAATATATCTCATTTGATGAAAAAAATAAAGCGTCATTACGAAGAATATGAACATTTTTACTTTGAGAATTATCTTACCAATTGATAAATAAGATAAAAACAATTAACACAAGAATATAAAGTAAAAATTTAAAAATTGGAGAAAAATCACGACAGTTGTCTAATGACAACTACAAGATAATATTATGTGAAAATTTGTATAAGTACACACCTACACTTTCAAAAGTAAGAATTTAGTCAAAACTTCATAACACTCTAATACAAGAGTATAAAAAAAGTCAAATACAAACTTTTTTTACTTGGAACCTTTAAAGTCATGAACTTTAAGTCCTTTATAAAAGCACTATCACTCATGTCATTGTTTATCTTAGGTGATGTGAAACTTTTTAAGATGTATTATTTTCATCAACTTAACATCATATTATAATGACTACAATATATATATCTACTTATTAACAATCCTCATCATTTAACCATTTAATGGGTCTTCTAATGGTTCATCTACTTTGAGTGTCTCTCATGTTTTGGGCTTTAAGAATGAGAGACTTTTCTCTTTCTTAAGAAGTTTGTCTTTCTAAAGTTCCAACTCATGCACCTTAAGAATGCCAATGAATTCTTCTAAAGATAAATTTTCTAGGTACATTGACATATGCAACATTATTTATCATAATGTTTAACTAAATAATGAAACTCATTTAATATAGTTTAGAATCTATTAAACATATTTTGTATTTTCTCACTTCCTGCGTCTTAAACAATTCATACTGTCTAGTAAACAAGTTAGGTTTATTCCTTTTTACCTCATTGAAATCCTTATATGTTATTGTTAGAATGTCTAATATTTCTCATGCTCCTCTAAGATCATGAACTCTTCGGTATTCTTCTTCTTAAAGCCCACACATCAAAGTGTTCCTAGATCTATAATTTAGTATATATCTTTGTTCGTGCTTATTAGGTAATAGTACCCATGTAATTGGTTCATTGGAATGCAATCATTTGTTGTTTCTAGTAAACAAATTACCTTACTCTAAATAGATGATTCTTCTTATTGGTCTGCCTTTTATCGTCCATGTACCTATATGATGTTCCTTGTCATGCAAAGAATTAAATCTAAGAGGTTATGATGGCAAACGCCTCAGCCATGGTTAGTGCATATAAGAAGAGTGGGCTCCAACTGTTGGAGTGGGCCCAAACTCTTTTTCTCTTGGACCACCTTTGAGCACTCTTAGTAGTATAGATTTGTTTTTTTGGCTTTGTATTATGGGCCCAGTAGTATAGATTTATTTTATTGACTTTGTATTATGGGCCTAGTAGCATAGATTTTATTTTGCGCCGTATATAATGAGCCAAGTAGCATAAGATTTTAGGCCTTAAAAAGCCCAGTAGTGTGGAGCACATTCTTCTTTGACTTTTCCAAGTCAATATGCGTTTATCTTGGTCGCTTAGAAGGTAAGGAAGAGACTTATCTTCTTTAGAGAGAGTGGCCATGTGCCATGCTCTCATTAGATAGGCTTTCTCTTAGTGGCCACATGACACTATAGGAATGGTGATAGCGTCCTCCTCAAGCTAGGTTGGGCCAAATGATAACGTTGTCGTCAAGCGATCAAATTAATACTACTTATCTATAACAACTTCAGTATTGTTAAGAAAGTAGCCAAAAAATTAGTATGGGTTAAGTTAACCTTAAGTTGTCTCCCAGCGAATACGGAATTGATTTTTAACAAATTAGTTCTTATAAAATCTATACAAAATAAAAAGATAAAATAAGATGGAAACAATAGTAAAGAGAAATAGGTGGAGTAAAGAGAAATAGGTTGATTCCACTGCTTTTTCAAAATAGGATTCATCATTGTTTTCCTAAAGATTATTGTTATTGATTTCTTGTTTAAGACTTCAAATTAATCAATGTAACTTCTCAATTAATTTGTTGGCGTCCTTACTTTCAACCAAAATAACTTCTCAAATCAAAAGCACGAACTTTGTAGATTAATCTTAGTAAATTTAACCAAAGTAACTTCTCAATTAAATATTACTAATCCTAATCATGTCCATTCTTTTACCTCTTATATCTAGTAAAAAGCTAATTAACCAAAGTAACTTC
>Ga0214545_1005643_pt1 | contig 22418 bp, 16 predicted proteins | sample CNSS4metaG_FD_160064 | JGI IMG/M metagenome (GOLD analysis project Ga0214545, IMG submission 160064) | Root nodule microbial communities from cowpea collected in UCLA plant growth center, Los Angeles, California, USA - CNSS4 | ecosystem: Host-associated > Plants > Roots > Nodule | place: USA...
AGGAATATTCCGAAGCTTTGGCTCTCCTCAATAGTGGCCTGATCAAAGAGCTTACAAGAATAGATGACAAGAATCTACTTGTGGAAATACACTTGCTTGAAAGCAAGCTACACTTTTCCTTGAGAAGCCTTCCAAAGGGAAAAGCCGCCATAAAAGCTGCAAGAACAGCTGCAGATGCTATTAATGTTCCTCTAGCTCAACAAGGTGCCATAGATTTACAGAGTGGGATTCTTTATGCGGAGGAGAAGGATTACAATACTGCATACAGTTATTTCCGTGAAGCTTTTGGGCATTTCTGTTCTATTGCCGAGAAAGAAGACCCCAGGGTGGTACTTAGCCTGAAATACATGATGTTGTGTAAGATCATGGTGGATCAAGCTCAACTTGTGCCCAAACTTATATCATTTGGAGCTACTTGTGTTACAACCGACTTGGCTGCCATGAGAATCGTAGCTGACGCTGTTTGCAGGCGATCTCTGCAATTATTCCAAATCGTTTTGCGAAATTACAAGCCTAAGTTTGAGGGAGACGCAAATATCTTCAGACACCTTTCATCCCTGGATGGTGTTATTCTGGAATACAAGCTTCGCAGATTGGTTGAACCTTTCTCAAGGGTAGAGATTGTACACGTTTCTGAACTAATTGGGCTTCCTGTTGATGATGTGGAGCGAAAGTTGTATCAGATGATTTTGGACAAGAAGTTGGGCGGGAAATTGGATCAATCTGGATGCCTTGTGATATTTGATGATCCCGAAACAGATGCCTTATACACTTCAACCTTCCAAACCATTTCTAATATTGAGAAGGTCGTGGACAGTCTTTATGCCAGGTCTGCCAAGATAATTGCATAAGCTCTTTATCCCTCACTTTATTTGGACTGCAGTGATACTTACTTTCCTTACCTTCACTTTACAATTAGTACGATATCATTTTTTTTCTCGAATTTGTTGGACTCAAAACAGTTTGTGGCTGTTGAGTCCATTCATCTCCAAACTACTTGGGGAGCTGTACTATTGTAATGTAATAAATGTTTTTAAGAACATTTTGAAGGGCCAGCCATAGTATTCAATAATGTTATAATTATATTAATAGTTACACTACAAGAATGTAGGCTTTTTTCGTGAGCCAAAAACGGACAACACTAGTACAAAACCGACGAAAAAAGGATGATCGCGTCAGTCAAGCGATGACAACATGGACCATGCCTATTTCTGGATGCAAAGCTCATTTGCGTTGACTAAATGGGAACAAACATTTGATGCTTGTTTATCGTCGGTTCAACCGACGAAAACACATAAAAAATATAATAATAAATTTGTATGCGTGGGTAAACCCCACGAACACCTGAAAATTTTTCAAAATTTTGTGTGGGCTAAGCCCACGAATGATTCTCTGTGCATAGGCCAAGCTCACGAATGATTGAAATAAAATATCTAAAACAAAGGGATTTGCGTGAGTTTAGCCGACACAAACAAGTTTTTCTATAATTGTTGGCGTGAGCTTAGCCCACACAAATCTTTGTTTCCAGGCACATCGCAAAATCTGCATCAATAATACCAAAACCTGCATCCAGACACATTTCAAGCAATCCACAAATTCAGGATATCATTTGATTCATTTAGAAGCAAAATTTGAAACACAAAATTAAGTAAATTGTGACTTTAATTATATCAAATTACAGTCGCACAAAAATCTACAAGTCTAAAATTCAAAGAAGACAAATCCACTTAAAAAGCTTATTCTAAAAACCTAATTTGTATCTTAACCAAAATATTACTCAATCAATAGGCATTCAATCAACAATGTAGTAATGTTCAATCAATAGGAGTACAATCACTAACTTGGATGCTTCAAAAATCTGCTACGTTCGAACGAAAATCCCTAAATCGCGTTTATGAAAATACCCTTCGTGGCAAAGAAGAGAGTTGTTGGTTGTGTTGCTAAAGAGAAGTTGCAAGGTGAAGGAAGCTCATCGGCGCACCCTCTCTCGCCCAAGCCTCCATGCTCGTCATGACATTCGCCTTGCGAGAGCAACTCGCGTCGTCACAGAACCTCGCCTCCTCGCAGCACGTGGAGTCTTCGAAGAACTAGCCTCATTGAAGTATTGTTCTTGTCGCCCACTTGCCTCGATGAAGTTTCGCCACTCATGAAAGAAAACGCATGCCACATAGAATGAGGGAAACATCGAGGCGGACTCGAGGGAAGGGGAAAGCTAAAGGGGGAAAAGTGAGATCTAATGTTTTCCCCCTATAATTTAACCTAAAGTTTAATTTTTTTTATCTCAGTAGTGTGTGTGTGGGCCAGCCGACGCAAACAATTGAATTTGTTATGCGTGGGCCATCTGACGCAATTGATTGGTTGATTTGTGCCGACCAAACCGACGAGAATCTAAAATTAATTATTTTTTCATTTTTACGAATAGATAATTTTTGTTTCTAAATAACTTTTTGGTTATCGTCGGTTTTGCATGGATCTGGCCGACGTATTTTGAGTCCTACACTAATCTGACGCCATAATTTTGACGCTAAAATCGTGCATTCTTGTAGTGTTAGATAAATAATCAAGGACATTAAAATCTTATATAGAAATATAACACATTAATAATATAAACTTTCTCGTATCCATTGTGGTATCTCCAAAGATCCTTAATTCATATAGCACTTTAGTAAATGTTTTCAATAATTTCACGTCATATCATTCAATACACGATCATAGTTACCATCATTTCATGCCATTACAAGAAAATCGTAAATTACCGAAAGATATATACCGACGGATGTTATTCCATCGGTTTTTTAGATTTATCAACGGATTCACGGACAAATTTATCGACGGATATAGTTAAATAATTTACAGACGAACACATTTATTGATATTTCAAATTTTCAGACGGATATAGTTGAATAATTTATCGATGGATTATATCCGTCGGTAAAGTCCTCAATGAAATTAGAATTGAATTTCACTTTCCCCTACCCCCAATTTCAATATTGTCCCACATTTCATTTTGCCTGTCGTCGTCCTCCCTCGATCTCACTGTCTTTGGCCGCTAATGGTAAGTCGTTGTCTCACCGGTCATTTTTGTTCTGTAGTTTATTTCTCCATTTGTTGTCACTCTGGTTGGATTATGTTTTCCATGCCAGTAGTCGCGTGTATTGAAGCAACGTTAATGGGAGGTGTCTACGAGAGAGCTTAGTCATTGCTAGGTGTGTCCATTTTCCCCTTTCTCTCGCCAGCCCTAATTAAGTCCTAATTAACTATTTTTGGTTGGATGATGTTGTTTGATTAGGAATTTCGTGTAGTTTTGGACTAAATGTGTTATTCTTGATTTCGTGTAGTTTTGTTTTTGATTATTCACAACACTTTATACCTGTTGTTGTTTTGTATGAAGTGGTTGCGTGAATATAATATGCACGACATATTTGGATTCCTAAAACAGATTTATGCATCCGTTTGGAAACTACCATCCCATTCCTACCATTCCTGCTTCATTTTGTCCTCCTAACCTAGAACCTTCGTTGCTATGCACAATAGAAATAAACAAGTACTAAAAAAGGCAGCAGTTACATGTTTCCTTTAATCTTGAATCATATGAATTTTATATCAATCACACATGAATTTTTATTGATGTCAAACACTCCTTTTGTCACTCTCTTAGATACCTTGCTCAGACTTGAATCATTAGGTTTTGCTTCCAATTTCGTATTTTCTCCACTTTCACAATCAATCTAAGAGGAAGGATCTATTACAACACAAGCCTCAGCTACTTTCCCACTAATCAAATTTCTTGAACTATATAACTTGTTCTTTTATCAACCCCATGTAATGTATCATTAATTTCTTGAGTGCCACCCAGGTTCTGATCATTATTTTCTTGAAGCCCCTATTTTAGTTCTACATTCAAACCAAGACCATTACACATCTCTTCTATAGTCCTATCTTCCCCACTTACGCTAACTCTTTCACCCAAGTTATGCCCACCTCCTACATCAATTGCATTTTCTTCAACTGATAATAATAAATATAATATTTAGTCACTTTATATTACATCTTATAGATACATATTATAATGATGATGTAAAATTACAAAAATAGCACTATTACTTTAAGAAACATGCAAAACCTAGTTCTTAAAAATATGGATTTAGACTCAATTTAGTCCAACCTCCATATTCTTCCCTTCATTTTGATCATATTACTAGTTAATCTAATATGACAGAACAAGTTGATGCACATAACTTATGCATCATGTTTAATCAATCAATGCTATCATTCTCATTGCTTGTTTCATGTGTTGCCCATGTAAATCAATAGTTATCACGTTTTGTATAACCTTGTTTCTGCATATATCACTAACAACAACTTAATACATCACTAATAGTAGCTTATACAACTATCTATAAAACCCTACCAATATTAAGTTAGGCATAGGAATCAAAATGGGCATTGATGGAATTAAATAGAACCTAACCAATGCTTGCTTTATTTTGAGCTGGCGAAAAAAAAATAATCTAACTAAATTAGGTTACTGCAACAAACAAATGAAAGAAAATAAGTAGTGCTTTGGAGGATTCCATAGAAGCATTGGCTTAATCTAAATTGTAGAATAAAAGGGGTGTGTAGGTTATACATCATCTTAGCAATTGCAAAAAATACATATGCTTCTCAATCATTTCTCTTACAACAAATAAAAAAGTATTTTCATACATCATCTTAACACTTGCCCCAGTCCAAATCCTATGAGAACTAAAGTTTGGATTTAATTCTAAAACCTAGACTAAAATTCCAATAAAATAGCATAATTAAGCTAAATTGATGAAACTAACCTAAATTGATTCTTAAACTAAATCTAGGCTGAGAACTCACAATTAACAACTTAAAATCACTTTATTTCTAGTGTTTTTGCTGCATAAGATTGGTTAACATATTGAATTCGTGATTTCATTACATTTGATCAGTTCTGCATTTGCATTTAAGTAAGTTTTATGATTTTAAATGTGATCCAATCATTGATACTGCACAATCTTCATCTTCAGTTCTCATATGACTTTTGTCAAACACTTAGTATACATTATGTTTTCACCATGGCATTTTATCAAAGAAATTTCATTTTCACATTTATACACACTATTTTAGGTAACTCTAGGGATTCGAACTTGTCTTATTCATATTTCCTTAATGTTTTACATAATCATTGATCATTCTAAATCCTTCTAACTTCATTATCACATTAATTTGACCATTTCATTCACATTTTATACTATAACATGTTGTTGCAGTTTTGAACATTCCCTTTTATCATTTTTTTTATCACTTTGCATGAGTTTTTTTACATCCTTTTATCCTATTTAACATTTTCCCCCATAGTCTTCTTAGTTTTTGTGGTAAATTAAGCAACAAAATAGCTACTAATAACTTAAGTTTCCTAGGATTGACACTTCAGTTGTCCCTATGCTACATTTTAGGAGCAACTTATATTGACTAGAGCCTTATGCTACACTTAAGATATCTTACTTAATAAGTGAGATATATCCCCACAATGACATGATTTTAACAAATACAGGAGGGACATGTGTCTCACCAAATTTCAATTCTCCCTTTTACATTCTAATTTGAGGCGTTTATTGTTTTATAGAACATGCGCAAAGCTCCTTTGAATTGTGCTTGGATGTATGATCATTGTTATAGTGGAAAAAGAGGATTGAAGGAGTCTTTTGTGATAGGCGCTAAAGAGTTTGTCTGAACAATAAGACAGTCTAAATATTTTGAACTTGAAGGTGAGATTTGATGCCCTTGCATTAAGTGTGACTATACAAGGATTTTGACAAATTAGATTGTCAAAGTTCACCTTTATAAAAAAGGGTTCATACAAAATTACTGGATTTGAACATTACAAGATGAAGATATGCCACATGTTGATTTACATGAAGGTGATAATTCTATACTTAGAGATGATGTACGTACTGTTGAAATGGAGCAATTGTGTGCCATGGAAGAGATGGTGAATAATGCTTTGTGTCAATTTGAATTAGCCCAACAACCCAACGACACTAACTTAGAAGAGTGTCCTAATGAATCCACCTAAAGGTTTTATAATTTGATGGTGGAGGCAAATCAACCTTTATTTGAAGGGGCAACAGACTCTAAATGCTCAGTATGTGTTAGACTTCTGTCTTATAAGTCTAATTGGAATATTCCCAACTAATGCTTAGATGCTTTCACGAAACTTTTGTTAGATCTTACAACATAAAATATGAGTTTGCCAAAAAGTTATTATGACGCTAAGCAGTTAGTATCAAAGATGGGATTGAAGGCTAAGAAGATTGATTGTTGTGTGTGAGGTTGTATGCACTTTTATGACAATGATAGTGGAAAAAAAGATGCAACATTGCTTGAATGTAAATTTGGTCACAAACCAAGATATTGCCCTATTCATCAAGGATCAAGGCGCAAACTCCGCCACATATGACTTGGCATCATGAAAACCAAAGCCAAGGAATGTTACGTCACCCATTTGATGGTGAAGCCTGGAAACACTTTGATCGTAAATCCAACCTTTACGTCTGATCCACGCAATGTGCGACTTGGTCTATGTTCAAATGGATTTAACCCATACATTCAGGCTTCATCTACACCATATTCTTATTGGCCCATGATTTTTACTCCAATACAATCTTCCTCTTGAAAAGTCCATGTCAAAACGTTATATGTTTTTGAGTTGTCTTCTACTAGGGCCATCCACTCCAAAAGCCTCTATTGATGTTTAATTAGTGTAACATCCCGATCGGATATTACTAATTTAAATAATTAAAATAGGGATATAAGTATAAAATCGCATTTATGATAATTCCTTTTCCGAAAACGCGGGAAAATTTAAAACTTTTATTTCAACGTGCCAAACTAAAATAAACTCACGGCGTTCAAGGATTACAACTACAAAATGTTTATAAAACTAATACAAATAATTCAAAATCTGCCCATAGAAAACCAATGAAAATCCCCAAGTGTTTCCCACTCTGTCTCTACGCATCCACCTGCTCACCTGCATCAATCCCTGCTCCCATGTAATAAGTTACACGATCATCGCCAAATACACACAAATAGGTGAGCTCATATAAATAAACAAATAAAACGTTACATTAAGTAAAGCATCTCAAAACTATAAAACGTGTTAGCGAATTTCCCTTTTTCTCAGTTCCTCGGCTTTCAACTCTTTCGTTAGACGTCTATTGATTCTACACCCTTTGGTGAGTTTATTGATCGATCTTTACTGCACGAGTGTGTACTCGCCCCTCCGACTACAGGCCACCACTTGATAGTCCACACGCGGGAATAAATTTGCCACGGCCTCGCACCATGACACCAAGTGGAGTTTCCTAAAACGAACAAGAGTCTATAGTTGTTCCTAGACTACCAAACTCAATTAGATGCACTGAATAGGGCAATCATCTGAAACCTCGCCGTACGAGCCACAATCTCGCACACTCCACTGGACTTCCTAAACCACCAGGCTACAACCTAGAGTGGTCACGTGTTACCCCAATACAAGATACGCTCGTAACTGGGCTCCCAACCAAAGCATCGCATCATGAACATCACCTAAAGTTGTGTAGATATCCTCCTCACGAACTAACTTTGCACCAAAACCGCCTGGCGCGCCTCTCGCGTCGCTAGGCGGAACCTGGTTCCAGATCGTATGGCGGACATCTCACACCACCAAGCGCAACGCATGTAACATCCCGTCAGTATATTACGGATTTTAATAATAAATAAAGATTTAATAAACATTTTCATTTAATAAAACCTCATTTCCCAAAACGCGGGAAATTTAAAACTTTTATTAAATCTATGACAAGTCCAAAATTCCATAATGTATAAAACTAAAAAATAATATAAAACAACCATAGTGTTTTAAACTGGGATAATAACCAAAATGTCTCATGAGAGTTTACAATTTATTTCCAAATATAATAAATAAAAAGACTCCCATGCTATCCCCGCTCCGTGGCTAAGTCTCACCAGCACCACCTACATCAACATCATCTGCTCACGTGTACCGCACATGATCATCGCCAAACACAAGCAGATAGGGTGAGCTTAACAGAATAAGCATACAAAACACATTCATGTACATATATATGAGTGACTTATATATTCCATGCAACATGCCAAACAAAATCCCTCTATCGATTTCATCTTCCTTGGCCACAATCAGGTCATTTGTGTTCTACCTCTTTTAGTGATTACCTCAAGGTAACTTGTTGCCATACCTATTGGCCACAATCGATAAAACACGTGCGGGAAACCATTGCCACAGATCAAACACCGCACTACCAAGTGGAGTTCCCAAATACGAACATAGTTCGCAACGTCCTAAGACTACCAAACTCGTCAGTTAACTACTAAGGAGGGCAATCTCTCTAGACCCATCCGTACTAGCCACAACCAGCACACTCACACCGACAACATTTGCCAACTCGAGCTCAACTCAAGGGTTCCTCGTGTTCATCTACCATCTCGAGATCAACTCGAGGGATGCCATTCCAAGCTCAACTCGAGGAATGCTACGTGGTTAACCCCTATCCCGAGCTCAACTCAAGGGATACGTTCCGAGCTCAACTCAAGGAACCCAACAATCCCACCTTTGAAGCATCACCAAAAGCCTTGTAGACGACGGCTGCAGAATCCAACATTTAAGACTACAACATCCAAAACGCCTAGCGAGGGACACGTACCGCTAAGCGCTACTAGCTTCCAGACCGCCTAGCGAGGGACACGTACCGCCAGGCATCAAGCACCTCAGAAATCTCGAATGCTGCAGATACCGCCTGGCGGAACCACCCTTATCGCCAAGTGCATAAGATCCAGGTGCCCACTGATATTGCAGTTATCGCCTGGCGAGAAGCTCTTTATCGCCAGGCGCCATGTGTGAACGTTGCTCTCTAGACCATCGATACTGCCTGGCGGCTGAACCCAGCCGCCAGGCACCATACCAGTACAACGTGTTGTACTAATTTTTCTACACTCCAACTATTTTGTAAACCTTTATTATACCGTCGCATACCTCCAAAATATAATTTCTCCTATCAGTCATCGCTTCACCCCCTAATCTTACTCTTAAGTGGTGCTTCTATACTATTATACCCATGTTTGTTTAACTTAATATCAGTCCCCCTCAATAATCTCACAACTCCTGCATCTCATACTAGCCTATGACTAGTGTCACTATTACCTATTAGTATCATACTTAATCCAATCATAACCACACAACCGTCAGAAATGATGCCTTGTAATATACTACGTGATCCTTATGTACATGATATCAGTTCCTCCAAGTCAACCATTCTAGCCTCTAGCTAGGTTTATGAACAATAGCTAACTAACGTCTGTCATACCCCAATGTCAAGTCAATACTAAACCATCAGGCCAATTCATATTTCTTGCTAACTAATATAATTCAAGTATTATATCATTTCAACATGCTCGAACATATTATTAAAACAATAATAATTACATAACACATAAATGGCATACATAGGACTTGAACCCAAGTCCTCTCACACAATGAAAGTACTCTCAACCACTTGAGCTAGCACTTTTCCACGTCATACCAATCAGAATTTAATGTTATAAATGTTCTTCCTACCCGCATTTATTAATTATTTATTTATTTAATTAATTAAGTTCTATGGGTCTTACATTCCCCCACCTTGAAAGTTTTCATCCACGAAAAAGAGAACTTACCAGGGAAAAGGTGAGGATAAGATTTCCTCATGAGATCCTCCATCTCCCACGTCATCTCCTGGGTTGTTTCATCCCAGAGAACTTTCATCGTTCTAATCTCCTTCCCTCTTAGCTGTTTGACTTGAGAATCCAAGATTCTCACTGGTCCAACTCCAATCGTCATGTCTTCCCGCACCTGCACATCATCCTCCTCTAGCACATGAGTAGGATCCACTATGTACTTCCTCAACTGCGACACGTGGAAGACATTATGTAGGTTTGCCAATTGTGGTGGCAAGGGAATTTCGTACGCTGCAGGTCCAATCCTCCTCGTGATCTGGTATGGGTCGATGAATCGAGGAGTCAACTTCCTCGACTTGAGTGCTCTCCCAATACCTGTTGTAGGCATCACTTTGAGAAATATGTGATCACCTACCTCAAACTCAAGCGACCTCCTCCTCTTATCTGCATAGGATTTCTGCCTGCTCTAAGTTGCATGCATCCGATCCTATATCACTCTCACCTTCCCAGTAGTCTGCTGTAAGAACTTTGGCCCAAGGACCATTGACTCTCCATCTTGCTGCCAACACAAAGGTGTCCTGCATCTCCTACCATACAAATCCTCGTATGGCACCATTCTAATACTGGAATGATAGCTATTATTATAAGTAAATTCCACCAATGGCAGCATATCACTCCGAGTACCCAAGTAATCTAAAATACAAGTCCTCAACAGATCCTCCAACGACTGTATAGTTCTCTCAAACTGCCCATCGGTCTGAGGGTGATACATTGAGCTCATTCTCAGTTGAGTGCTTAAAGCCTTTTGGAATGACTGTCAGAATCTCGACGTGAACCTCGGATCTCTATCTGACACAATACTCGCTGGCACACCATGAAGTCTGACGATCTCTCTGACATATAACTCTGCCAGCTTGTCCAGAGACATCTTCTGATTTTTGGGTAAGAAGTGTGCACACTTCCTCAGCCTGTCTACAATCACCAAGATCGAGTCATGTCCTCTCACTGACCTCGGTAGATGTGTAACAAAGTCCTTGGGAATATTGTCCCATTTCCACTGAGGAATGTCCAGAGGCTCTAATGTGCCACCCGACCTCTTTTCTTACATACCATGCATGAAGCTACATAATCTGCCACATCTGTCTTCATACCTGTCCACCAAAAGGTCGCTTTCAAGTCCTTATACATCTTAGTCATACTTGGATGTATGCTAAGACGACTCTTATGCCCTTCCTCTAAGAGCATCTTCCTCAACACAAGGCTCCCAGGTATGCAAACCCTCTCTCTGAATCGTAGGATTCCATCCTTACCCATCCTATAGTCTTTTCTCTTATTAGTGCCCAACTCATGAATAATCAGTTGTAACTCCTGATCCTTACCATGTTCTGCCCTCACCTCGTCTAGGAACTCGTTGGTGATTCTCAACATGCTACACCGCATGTGATCTGCCCCCACATCTAACCCTAGATTCATGTCTCGCAGCTTCTCTATCAGCTCCAACTCCTTAATCATCATGGCCGCCACATGGGCTCTCTTCCTGCTCAGGGCGTCTGCTACAACATTAGCTTTACCAGGATGGTATAACAGCTCAAAGTCGTAATCCTTCAGGTATTCCATCCAGCGCCTCTGCCTCATATTTAGCTCCTTCTGAATAATTAAGTATTTTAAACTTTTGTGGTCGCTTAATACCCGGAACTGTGCTCTATACAAATAATGCCTCCAGGTTTTGAGGGCAAATACTACGGTCGCCAATTCCAAATCATGCGTCGGGTAATTTTTCTCATGCACCTTCAACTGTCTCGATGCATATACCACAGGTCATTTATCTTGCATCAGCACACAACCAAGTCCCTGATATGGGGCATCACAGTACACCTCAAACATTTTCACGATATTAGGAATAGCCAACACTGGTGCGGTAGTCAATCTCCTTTTCATATCCTCAAAGCAGGCCTCACACTCATCTGTCCACGAGAAAGGCTGGTCCTTTTTGGTGAGCTGTGTCAGTGGACTCACCATCTTGGAGAAACCCTCCACGAATCCCCTGTAGTATCCTGCTAAACCTAGAAAGCTCCACACTTCAGTAATTTTTTGTGGCCTCTCCCACTTCACCACTATCTCAATCTTACCCAGATCTACAACTATCCCTTGGGCCGATATCACATGCCCCAAGAATTGCACGTTCTTCAGCCAGAACTCGCATTTTGATAACTTCTCATCTAGTTGATGCTCTTTGAGAATTCCCAACACCACTCTTAGATGCTTTGCATGCTCCTCCTGACTATCAGAATATATCAGTATGTCATCAATAAATACGACAACAAAATGATCCAAGTACGGTCAAAATATCCTGTTCATGTAATCCATGAATATAGAAGGAGCATTCGTCACCCCGAACGACATCACCACATACTAATAATGGTCGTAGCACGACCTGAAAGCCATCTTCTGCACATCCTCCAGCTTGACCAAAATCTGATGATATCCAGACTTCAAGTCAATCTTAGAGAACACTACGGCTCCCCTCAGCTGATCCAACATATCATCAATCCTCGGTAGTGGATACTTATTCTTTATGGTCAGCTTATTCAACTAACGGTAATCGACACACAACCTCGAACTATCATCCTTTTTCTTTACCAAGAGTACAGGTGCTCCCCAAGGTGATGCACATGGTCGGATGAACTTCTTCTCAAGCAAGTCTTCTATTTGCTTTTTCAACTCAGCCAACTCTGCTGGTGCCATCCGATATGGTGCCATGGATACTGGGCCGGCTCCAGGGATTAGATTAATGGTGAAATCCACATCCCTACTCGGAGGCAACTCTGGTATCTCGTCTGGAAACACATCTGCATACTCCTTAACTACTAGAATCAGACTAATGTGCTTTATAGTGCTCTTCTTTTCTATCTAAGCCACTACCATAAAATAAGTGGCCCTAGCTTCCACTTCATTTATCGCCCTCAAAGCTGAGATCAACTCTAAACCAACTGTCTTGGGGAATACCATGCTACGTCGTCCGCAACCAATGACAATATGATTGACCAACAACTAGTCCATCCCCAGAATTATGTCAAGACCTTCCATCGGCGAGCAGATGAGATTCATCGTGAACCTGCATCCTGCCACCTTCATAGGGCACCCCACACACAGAAGTGGTGGATACCTCGCCAGATGTTGGTGTAGCAACTATCAGCTCACACCCCAACTCTCGTATCATAAGCCCGAGCCTCCTCACACATTCATTAGACACGAATGAATGGGTGGCTCCTGAGTCAAACAACACCAAAACATCGTGACCAAATAACACATAAGAAAGCTACACCAAGTTACCTGACTGAGTAGCCTCGGTGGTCGTTAGGGCAAACAAACCCCCAGTGCTTTGGGTCTATCGCTAATTGGTTTCATGGCTGGCGCACATCCAGCGGGTTTCTTGTTGGGGCAATGGTGGGCATAATGCCCAGTCTGGTCACAAATGTAGCACTTGCCAGTGCTAGAGCCTCTTCCCGAGCTACCAGAGAATTTTGGGCAATCCCTCCTTAGATGTTCTCCACCATAGTTGAAGCATTGTAGTTTTCTGGACGGTGCTTGTGGTCTGCTGTATGATTTCTTCTGTGATCTAGCATCAGAAACAACTTTCTACTGTCTAGCCACCCAGGTAGGTCCCGTCTCGAGTTGCTCAACTGTTTTGGCCTGCTCGACCAAAAGTGGAAACTCTCTGATCCTGAGGGGTACTAAGAATCTGCGTAGCTCGTATTTCAGCCCCCCCTCAAACTTTCTGCACCTCCACTCCTTTATGACCTCTAGCGAGTAGAATCGTGCCAGGTACTCGAATATTTCGATGTAAGCCTACTCGGTCATGGTTCCTTGCTGAAGTGTCAGGAACTCGGCCTCCCGTTCGTGCCTCGCACTATCTGGGAAATATTTCTCCAGGAACCACGTCCTGAAGGCAACCCAAGTCACCTCCTCATCACGGGTTTGCATCAATCGCTACATCCCCTGCCACCAGTACTCTGCGTCTGCCACCAGAAGAAAGGTGACAAACGACAATCTTTGGGCATCTGTGCACTCCAACACTCTACAAATATTCTCGCACTCTCGCAGCCAAGCATCGGCCTCATCTGGAGTGGCCTTGCTAGAGAATTTGGCTGGCCTATGCTTCATAAGGTCCTCCATAGAGATTGGGTGGCGTTGGGTGCAACTATGGCCCTGGGTGGCGCTACTATAGGTTGCATCGCGTCCACCATGCGATGAATCGCCTGAGCTATGTCGTCAGCTCCAGCAGTGTTCCTTTTCCTCCTATTAGCCATAGCTTGTGCACGCCACATATTTCAGTTGTACATCACACACAACTCAAATTACGATTTCACATTCGAAACTATTAAAATAATACAAGCAATTAGTCACGCTAGCGTAACACGATGAGCTCACTCCCCTTAGACCCCAAAAATCATTTTGAAAACAAAGCTCTGATACCCAATGTAACATCCCGTCAGGATATTATGGATTTTAATAATAAATAAAGAATTAATAAACATTTTCATTTAAAAAAACCTCATTTCCCAAAACGTGAAAAATTTAAAACTTATATTAAATCTATGACAAGTCCAAAATTCCATAATGTATAAAACTCAAAAATAATATAAAACAGCCATAGTGTTTTAAACTAGGTTAATAGCCAAAATGTCTCATGAGAGTTTACAATTTATTTCCAAATATAATAAATAAAAAGACTCTCATGTTATCTCCGCTCCGTGGCTAAGTCTCACCAACACCACCTGCATCAACATCATTTGCTCACGTGTATCGCGCACACGATCATCGCCAAACACAAGTAGATAGGGTGAGCTTAACAGAATAAGCATACAAAACACATTCATATACATATATATGAGTCACTTATATATTTCATGCAACATGCCAAACAAAATCCCTCTATTGATTTCATCTTCCCTGGCCATAACCAGGTCATTTGTGTTCTACCTCTTTTAGTGATTACCTCAAGGTGACTTGCTGCCATACCTATCGGCCACAACCGATAGAGCACGTCCGGGAAACCATTGCCACGGATCAAACAGTGCAACGCCATATGGAGTTCCCAAATACAAACATAGTTCACAACGTAGTAAGACTACCAAACTCGTCAGTTAACTACCTTTACCGCCAGACACACAAGTTCTAGGTGCCTACTGATATTGCGGCTATCGCCTGGTGAGAAGCTCTCTGCCGCTAGGAGCCATGTGTGAACGCTGCTCTCTGGACCATCGATACTGCCTGGTGGCTGAACCCCACTGCTAGGCGCCATACTAGTACAACGTGTTGTACTAATTTTTCTACACTCCAACTATTTTGTAAACCTCTATTATATCGTCGCATACCTCCAAAATATAATTTCTCCTATCAGTCATTGCTTCACCCCCTAATCTTACTCTTAAGCGGTGCTTCTATCCCACTATACCAATGTTTTTTTACTTAATATCAGTCCCCCTCAATAATCTCACAACTCCTGCATCTCATACTAGCTTGTGACTAGTGTCACTATTAACTGTTAGTATCATACTTAATCCAATCATACCCACACAATAGTCAGAAATGATGCCTTGTAATATACTATGTGATCCTTATGCACATGTTATCAGTTCCTCCAAGTCAACCATTCTAGCCTCTAGCTAGGTTAATGAACAATACCTAACTAACCTTTGTCATACCTTATATTCAGTCCCAACATAACCTATTCACAAATTCTCACCCCACTCATTAATTTCCATCCCTTATCCTTCACAATCTACTAACCAACTCCAAAGAGGTCCAGGAGAAGCATTTTCACATAATTATCCAATATCATTTTATATCCAGGTCATCACAACTTCCAATCCGAACCCAGCGCACTCCAAACTTCCCAAAATGCTTCTGGTTGGCGGTGCATCAGTCTTGGAAAATTCTAGGTTGCGTCACACCATCTAACATCTTCCCTCATTCCCTTTCTACATTTCCTACCCAATTTCCCCTTAGTTCACACTCCAACTCACTCGTATACAACGCAATGTGCGATCCCACACTCAACCCTTACCATTCCCCTTTAAAATTTCAGCACCAATTGGTTTAATAGCAAAGGTCCCCATTCTTTCCAACCCTAACACTGTTCCATCAATTTTAACCGTCATTTATACTGGAATTCAATAAATACAACATCAATCATCTCGTAACCACTAACCCTTGATTTTTCCCCGATTAGAATCGTTCCACAATGCGTATAATCACAAAATCAAGCTAAACAAACTCCCGTCGCCTGGCAGAAATTCATCACCGCCAAGCAGTTCATCAGAGAAACCAAAAAATGGGTACAGGCTTGCGTCGTCTGGCGGTACAGGGATTCACCGCTAGGCAGTGCCTCCAGGAACCCAAAAAGCACATAAAAATGGTATGAGTGGCGCGACTATGTATAGCCCGCCAGGCGGTTTCTTGGAAAATCTCCAGAAATCAGAAATTTACAATTAAACAGGGATCATGCAATCATATTATCATATTATTCATGTAATCATTAAGACGAACAAGTAAATCGGAGTCCAACTCCCCTAACCTGGTCTCCTTTGCTTAGAACTTTGAAAATTCTCCCTTGATCACCAATGGCCTTCCTTGGTTCTTCTCAATTTAGCCCCAAAACTCCCCTCAACACTCTCAATCCTCACAAACACTCAATTTTCGTTCTCTCTTCTGCAACCACAATAGTAGCCCACCCACCAAAACCCTGTTATTAGGGTTTTCCTTTACCCTTTCATATTCAAGCCAAAACTAGAAATAGCCAAAAACAAAGTTTCATTTGGGTTCTCCTAGGCTTGAACCCATAACCACCCCAATGTAAAGTCAATGTTAAACCATCAGGCCAATTCAAATTTCTTGCTAACTAATATAATTCAAGTATTATATCATTTCAACATGCTCGAACATATTATTAAAACAATAATAATTAAATAACACATAAATGTCATACATAGGACTTAAACCCAAGTCCTTTCACACAATAAAAGTACTCTCAACCACTTTAGCTAGCACTTTTCCACGTCATACCAATCAGAATTTAATGTTATAAATGTTCTTCCTACCCGTATTTATTAATTAATTAATTATTTAATTAATTAAATTGTACGGGTCTTACAACGCGCCATACCAAAGCCTTGTCGCACCGTCACCACCTAGCAGTCACCTCACGTTGCTAGGCGCCATACCCTCTCTAGAGCCTCTACCAGATCTTTTCCGCTTGGCGGGATCACATTTTCCACCAAGTGCGATGCGTTCCAAGCTTCTCTGGTTTTCCCTTATCACTTGGCAGCACACCCCAAGCCACCAGGCAGTACACTCCAAGCCGCTAGGCGCCACACTAGTAGCGTCACTACTACTGGTTTTTGGCACTTTGAAGCAAGTTCCAAAGAACCCCAAGCACTATACATACAATCCATAACATGAGATATGCTTATCCAGTCATAATCACATGACTGGATCATAGTCCAACACAATCCTGAACAACCAAACAATATACAAAAGCAGGAAAAATACATAACCATTGCCCCAAAATATCGCACGACAATAAAACAATAATAATGATAGTAATAAAAAAAAACAACAACAATAACAATGATGATAATAATAATAATAATAATAATAAAACGAAATAATAAAAAAAAGTAATAATGAAAATGAAGATAATCATAAAATAAAATGAAGCAATAATAATAGAATAGTAATACTAATAAAATAAAATAATAATGATAAAATAAAGCAATAATAATAAAACAATGATAATGTTAATAAAATCATCAATAAAACAAAATAATGATAATAAAAAATAATATAATTAAATAATAGTAAAATAAAATAAAATAATAATACTAATAAATATAATTATAAAATAAAATGAAATGAAATTAATAATAATAATCAAAATAACAATAATAATAACAATAATAATAATCAAAATTAAAAATAAAAGTGATAGTAATTGTAATAATAATAGTAAAATAAATAATAATAATAATAATAATAATAGTAAAAATAACAGTAATAATAATAAAAATAATAATAATAATTATTATTATAATTATAATTATAATAAAACAATAATAATAATAATAGAATAAAATAATAAGAATAATAATAACAATAATAATAATAAATAATAGTAAAAATAAAATAAAATTAATAATAAGAATCATATTAAGTGTGTTGTATTTAGAAGAAAAATTCTAAATATCTCGTCAAGTCAAAAAGAAGAATCTTGGTAATCATAGCAATGATTGGGTCACAAAAGCCAAAAGAAGAATCATGATAATCGTAGCAATGATTGAGTCACAAAGAGAACTCAATACAACGAAAACCACAAGCACACACATACTCTCTAAAATCACCTACTACAAACATCAAGATAATTAAACGATACAAGAATTTGATTTAGGCGAAAACTTTCATGCATCAATATATAACACAATTGCATATAATATCATTAAAACAAGAAATTGCAGCTCCCCTAACCTGGTTTCCTTAGCTTATTTTTGGACTTGTTATGAGTTCCCTCTTGATCACCAATGATCTTTCTTTGACTTTATCTCAATACAACTCCTTGCTTGCCTCAATCCTCACCTTAGACTCTCAATTTTCGTATACCTATGGCTATGCAACAATAATAGTCCTTAAACCACTCTTTCTTTCTCTTAATTGGTCACTAATTGTGGTCTTAATGAGAGGTAGTCCCTAAACCACTCTTTCTTCCTCTTAATTGGTCACTAATTATGGTCTTAATGAGAGGTAAATGGTATAAAACAAAAATACCATTAAACTTGAGTTTAATTGTCATTCATTGGCAATTCTGTGATGGTTTTCCAGCCCCATTGGCTGCTAATTTGGTTCTACCAAGGTTCAAACCCATAACCATGCCAACGTTCAACTCAATACACAAGCATCTAACCAATTCATGTTCATGATAACTAATATAATTCTATGATTATATTATCACTCAACATGATCAAGCATATTGTCAAAATAATAATAAATTAAATAACACACAAAATGACATACTTAGGACTCAAACCCAAGTCCTCTCACACAATTAAGTACTCTCAACCATTTGAGTTAATACTTTTCCACATCACATCAATCAATATTAAATGCCATAAAGGCTCCCACTACCCGTATTTATTAATTATTTATTTATTTAATTAATTAAATTTCACGGGTCTTATAGGGTCTGATAGCAGTTTTGATCTGTCTTGCCAAGTGAGGGAAGCTAATTTTAGCTTTTACATGTTGATCTTTGTTCTAATTGTTTGCTGAGAATATAACGATCTGTGACATTGAGCCTGTGATTATTTATTATTTTGGTTTGTGCTAATGGGATGATACATTAAATCTGTTAAGCCTAGTATTGTAGTATGTGATATATTAAAGTTGTTATAAATGGTGTTGTGGTATGCTTGATGATCATATATGGTGGAATTGATCTTTTAATGGAGAATAGTGTTTAAATATGTAATTTATGTTCAATTGACTTCAGCGAAGCATGAAAACATTGGTTTTGATTGTTTTAGGAATGTCTATGTGAGATCCTTGATTTGAGTGATCTGACATTACTTAAGTTAAGAACTTGAACTTTAAAATATTAAGAGGTCTTTTAAGAGGAGATTAACTTAAGATATGTTATATTACTCAATCACATCTTAAAGAAAGAGTTTAGTATTTTGATATATTACTAACCACCACTTTTCTAGCGTCAAGCGCCACCTTGTTTTCCTAGTATGAGTCATCTTGGGAAAAATGGGATTCCCGCTTCGTTAACCGTCAGATTCAACTACAATTTTCACAATGGGTCTTATGAATATTGTTCTTTAAATTGAGCAATCAGATCTTCAACTAGAGGTTTGTAGTTAGATCAGTTGTTTGCGTAAGATTCTCATAGTTTAGGTTTTTGACAAATTTGACCTTTGTTGCTTGTTTGGTGGCATTTTGCACAGTTACTCAATTGAGTTGATTATTTTTGCATTTCATTCTTGAATCAATTACATTTAATTTGAATGTAAGAACATAACATTCAAATTTTTGTGGAAGCTGCAATTTTACTTTTTTAAATCCCAATTAGTTTGTACATGTGTTGTTAAGTTGTTGGGCAATATACTTGAGAGAGTGTGATATGAAGTGTAAAGTATGCATGTTGATATATTGTGAATGATGAATGAGGTTTGATTAAGATACAATATAGTTTTAGGTTATGGTGTGATTATTTTTATTTCATATGAAATGTGTGATGTGAATATTAATTTGTTAAATCTTGGTATGAATGTTATGATAAGGTACTGATTTTTGGTGAATAAATCCTATTTTATGTGTTTCCTTAATGTATGCATTGATGTAAGGATCTTGAGGTCGAGATTATCTTGATACTTTAATAACAATTCAAACTCAAAATAAAATAGAATGAGTTTTGTGGTGAGAGTAGTAGAAGGTCCTAGTCTAAAGGCTTTCCTATGGTCTAAGACGAGAAAATGACTAACCTTGTGTGTGGTAAGGTAAAATTCATTGGCAATGGCCACTACTAAAAAAACTCATATTTCCTGCCAATTTGGTTTTGAAATTTCTTTTGTAGAAAATACTTATAAATTTTGTTATGAAAAAAAATTGCAAGAAATTGTTACCAATTTTTTTGCAAAATATTTTGTATAAAACACTTTTTGCAACAAATTTTGTAGGAAATACTTGCGAATTTTATAATTTTATAGGAAATAATTACCCACAAAGGAATTACCTACCAATTAAAATTATTAAAAATAGCAGGAAAAAGTTTTTTCTTGTAAATTTTTTTAACAAATTTGCAAGAAAATTTCCATATGATATGAGAATTTTCTAGTGGGCCTAAGGCGGGGGGAGGACTAACCTTAAAGTGTATTGCATTGTGATGAAATTTGTTTACTTATTATAAGATTTTTTTTTTTTGTAAACTAACTTACCTTTCTTGTGCTTGTGTTTGTTTTCTTCTTTTGCAATGATCATCTTTACTAGTATGAACAGATGAGAAAATAAATGGGAATGTAGCTTAGGAGTGAGATGTCTATGCATTTGTCTACTTTATAGATTTTATGTTCATGTTATAGGACCTTTTAAATCTCTTTTATCTTGTTGTAGATTTCTTTGAGTTGTACATATTTATAGATATGTCATGTTACTATTGTTATAATTTTGGATAACTGTATATTACAACTTATGGATTATATGTTTCTCATTATTGATTTTGTGATGTTCTATTTCAATAGTATTATTCTATTAAAATGGGATGTTACAATTATACTTTTTTTTCCTAATAGTAAATGTTTGTTTCTACAAAATGATCAATTTATCTCTTACAAACGGGAGAGATTTTAAAATACATAAAAAAATGTTTATCATGGAATTTAAAATTCAAATTTTATTAATTTTTCATTTTTTTTTGCTTCATCAAAACCTTCTTCATAAAGTCATTTTATGAAAAAGACCAACAATAAAAAAAAATACAATAATTTTACAATGTTCATTGTAGTAAAATTTGAGGTGTGTGAAATTTTACCTTCTCAGTACGATTTCTCCAAAAAGACATTCTAATTGGTATGCCAAAATTCTCACATCAACGCTCCAAGAGGATCCCTCCCAACTGGTCAAGAACTTCCTTTATTCCTCATATTTTGCAAACAAGGTCACCTCAATGGAACTTTCTCAATTTCAACTTAGAATTGTATCTTTTTGTTGCTTGTTCCTTAGAGGCATTGAAGTTTTTTTTTATCTTATTTGCAACTTATTGATATAGATCGATTCATAGACTTTGTTTATAACATTAAAAAAATGTATAATGAAATGTTTTTCATGTACAATATTATTTATAAATATTTGTTATCTTAAGATAATGAAATATTTGTTATTTTATATATATAATGAGTTAATTTTTTATTTAATTATCTTACTTTTTATGTTTCGGTACTTCAGAAAGTTAGAACAAATTGTGAAAGTTGTGTAAGACTTTGAGTCAATGATAATATTTGATGTATATCATAAGCTTGATATACTTCAAAAAAATAATTAGTATAGTTGAATTTGATAATAGAATTCATGTGAATTGCATGGATTAGACACGTCTCTATTGAAGGTCATTTGGTATAAATTTCAAAGTATTCTTTTCATAATATCCTTCCACTACAAAAAAAATTGAAATTACCGACGGAATTTTATCGATGGATATACTTCTGTCGGTAAATTTGAATTACCAACGGATTTTACCGACGGATTCTCAAATTTTAATTACCGACGGAAAAATCCGTCGGTAAAAAAAAATTCATTTATCAACAGAAATTCAAATTTTTTTTACCGACAAATTTACCGACAGATTTTTCCGTCGGTAAAAGAAGCGGAAAATTTCTCGCCCAAATTTGAATTACCGACGGATTTACAGACGAAAAAATCCGTCGGTAAAAGAAGCGGAAAATTTTTTGTCCTAATTTGAATTACCGACGGATTTATCCGTCGATAAAAGAAGCGGGAATTTTCCCGCCCAAATCTCACCTTATAAGAAGACGAGGAGAAGAAGAAAAGAAGAAAAAGAAGGAGAAGAAGAAGAAGAAGAGAAGAAGAAGAAGAGAAGAAGGAGAAGAAGAAGAAAAAGAAGG
>Ga0214545_1005644_pt1 | contig 22414 bp, 16 predicted proteins | sample CNSS4metaG_FD_160064 | JGI IMG/M metagenome (GOLD analysis project Ga0214545, IMG submission 160064) | Root nodule microbial communities from cowpea collected in UCLA plant growth center, Los Angeles, California, USA - CNSS4 | ecosystem: Host-associated > Plants > Roots > Nodule | place: USA...
TAATTAAATGAAAGTTTCTAAATAAAATCAAAGTAAAGTCTCAATTTAATTTAAAAACCTTTTAACTCATATGATTAGCATGCATGTAGATTTAAAATCAATATTTTCTATTCGAGATTAAGAAGCAAAGGACATAGATAAACAAAAACCACAACAATAATCAAAATAACAAACATATAAATTCATCTAACCTCAGAATCCAGTTAAGAAATTACAGTGGAATCAACCCTTAATGCTTAGCCCTCCATGGCTTTGATGGAATACATGATAATATGATAAAGGAAAGAAAATAAAAGAAAAGAGAGAATGAGAGATGTGATGGATGACGGTGTCTACCAAAACCAGAGAGTTCTAAGTTGTAAGTTGTCTCCCTTCTACTCCCTTAAGTCTCTTTATATAGGCTTCAATTGGACTTTGGGCTTTATCTATCGGTTGCTAAAATATTTTATTTTTATTTAATTAATTAGCAACTTAATTTCTGTCCAATTTCCAATTCTGCCTCTCTTATTTAATCATTTTTACAAAATTGACCAGAGTTTGACCAGTTGACCAACTTTGACCCGTTGACTGTCCAATAGCAGCCTAACACGTGGCAAAGTGTTTTCTCTCTCAAGACTAGGGTTTCTCTCACACTTTGGCTGCGAAAAGGTGGTGCTACTGCGATGGTTGTTCCACTGCTGCAGGTGGTGCAGTCTGGTTCGTGTGATGAAGATGGTGGCACTGCCATAGAGGTCCATCAATGGTGAATCTACTGCCTCATGACACAGGGGTAGTGAAGGATGCCATGGTTGTGCGCGTTGCGCGGTGGCTGCCAGCGAGGGGTGTAGTGGTGTGAACGGATTCTGGTTGCTCTCCGTGCCAACGGTGATGTGATGCAGGTTTGCGTTGGTGGAAGGTGCAACAAATTCTGGTTGCAGATCTGCGGTGACCATGGTGGTACGCGAAAAGAAAGTTCACGAATCTGGTGTTGTCGTTGATGGTGGCGTGACGATGTAGGTGCTGCTTCGGTTGTTGGCTGTGTGCTCGCGAAGGAGTGGAGATGGAGTTTCAGATCTGCATTGGAAATATGGTGGTGTTGGCAGTGAGATGAAGTTATTCCAGGTAATGCACTACGAGAAGATGAAGATCAAAAATGGTGGATGCGGCTCAGATTCGTGAAGGTTGATGAGATGATGAAGGTTGTAGGTGCGATGGAGATGGAGAAGCGTGGTGATGATGGTGCGCGGTGCCTCGCGGTGGTTGGAAAGTTTGTTACCGGTAAGGGTGGTGACTGCCATGGTGATGGAAGGAGATGATGAAAATTAGGGTTAGGGTTTCATGTGTGAGATGGAGGAGATGATGACGTGGTAGTGTCTAATTGGTCATTTTGGTGAGTGGAGGATTATGACACGTGTCAGCATATGGTTGGCCTAATTTGAAAGGTCAGGATTGCCATATCGCAGTATCTGGTTGAGTGGAGTTTAAGTAGTAGGAGGGGTGCAACTTAATAAAGATTGGGGGTACAGAACATGTTTTTGTGGTCCACTTGCAGGAGGAATGTGCAAATAAAATCTGGGGGTGCATTTAGCTCTTGATTTATTCTTTTCCAGAATTTCTTGATTTTGAACTTATTTTATAACTTTGAATATTTCAAATCCACACTAGTAATGACCAAAAATAAATTCCAGCTGCATTAACAAACGGTAGAATATCCAATAATATTTTATGCAACTAAAATCAATTTTTACTCCATTTTTACCAAACTTACTAAATGAATCTGATAATCACAAATCCTAATTGAATCAATCTTTAAGCACAGAAAATTCAATTAAATTCCCAAATTTAAATATTAAATGAGGGCCAAAATTTGAATTCATCACCCATTCTTTTTAATTTCTTTTATTTTTATTTAAATAAATGTGTTCTAATTGGGTTTGTTGTGTTAGATTGCAACCTATATTTCCAAGGTACCAATTTGTATTGGGCCTGCGACCCAACTATTCTCCATACCAACCCATAATGATCCCGTTCCTGAACTCCAATCAAACTGCAGCATGTGCCAATTTAATTATGTCCATGATTGTTGTTTTCATGCTGAAAGAATCTGTCACGTGCTAGTTGGGCCTGCATCAATTCTGGAAGCCACCTGCGATCTAATGTTTGATTAGCATCACAACCATTTCTTCAAGTTGCAACGTATAATAATGTGTGGAATGGAGTAGAAATGCGTATATTGGGCCAGCTGCGGCCAACACTTGTTTTTCCTACACGCATCACTTTATTGGGCCTGAATCAAATTGCTCCAAGCCTCGTCACTTGGTTATTTTGTAAATGAACCAAAGTCCGCATCCAACCCACACTTTCATTTCCTTTAACGCGCTACTCATTTTCCAAAAGCCAACCCTCTATTAGGGTTCGTTCCAGCTTGTTTCACATGAAGGAGTGGCTCAATTGGGGCTAGGGTTTCCTTCGGCAGATGAACATCACCTATGCAGCCCATTCTCTCACACGCGCTCCAACCTTTCATGCGTTCAGGGTTCAGTTCTTGATATATCCTTTCACGTGTATTACACCTTAGATTAGGGTTTACTTCTTTTCTTTGTTTAATCTTCTCGGTTGCCCTTGATCTATAAAAGGTGCAGGCCAACTCGTTGTAAACAGCTTTGATGAATAAGAGTGACAAATTTCCCCTTTCGTCTTAGCTCCCCTTCTAGAGAGGTATTTACCTCTTAGGTTCCGATTGAGTGAGAGTTCCCCACTAGAACTCGTGTAAGTGCCGATTTGATGACTTCCGCTGCGTAGATCGGCATCTCTGGAGTGTTCGCGAGCCGATTTGCGCGAGTATTCGCTGAGGTTCGCTCATCATGTGGTATTCAATGCTCAGGTTGCGAGCTGAAGGTCTTCAAAGATGAGTATCTCTATTCATTTTCTTCTTCATTGTTTGTTTCTTTCTTGTTCATTGTATGATTGAGTGATTTTCTACGTTTTAATCAGTGATGTTGTGTTTTTCCTTGTTGAAATTGATTCAAAATGCGTTGATCTAATTTTTTGAATCAATATCTGATGCATTGTCATAGATCTCTAATTATGTCGTTGAATCCATGTCCGTTAGGGTTTAATTTCAGTTTTGCTTCCTTAGCTTTAAAATTTTATAATCTCGTGTTTTGTCTTCGGTAATGTTTCGTTGCTTGATATGTTATTGATTCCATAGAGTTGTCCCTAATTTTTGTGTGCTGTTTCAATTTCAATTGTAAAATGTGTGTCTAGTATCTGAATTTGTGTTTTGTGGTGTTCTTTAATTGCTATTAGATCATTGGCAATTGTTCTACAGTGTATGCTTCTAGCTGTTCCGGGTTTTACTCGTGCCTGATTTCTTTTTCATTGTTCCTGTGTTGTTTCTGCCATTCATGTGCTTGCCCATGATTGTGCTGGCCAAAACTGTAATGTTTCCACTACTTTGATGATATATTTGATTCTATTCAGATTGTTTCAGTGGAACTTGAGTTGGTTTTGGTCCACACATAGGCTGCGTCTTTGCTCCTTTGATTGTTTTGTTGTTGTTTGAACTCCATGCATCTGTTTAGGTACAATATTCTTTTGCTGATTAGACCGCCAAGCTTGTTGATTGCATGAATGGATTCCCGTTTGAATTTGAACTCACTTAACCTTGGTCGTGTGTTTTGGATTTGAACTTGTTTTGTATCCTTAGTTCTTCCAGTACTGGTTTCGTATTTTGCTATTCTTTAATATCTGAAGATGTTGATGGCCATGGTATTTGTGTTGTTTTCTGCCTGGTCCGTTATGTTCAGTTGGTGCAGTTTGGATAATATTTCTAAAGTGTATTCTAGTCAGTTTGTGTTTGATGCAATAATCTTGGTCTTGTTACTTCCAGTTTTGTTGTTGCTTGTTTTGGCTGTGTTTATTGGCTAAACTAAACTGCACTTTGTTTCTTCCGTGTTGGTTTAGTTTCTCTTTATTTCTAACCATCTGCAGATGTTCACTTGGCCATGTGTACTTGCTTTTGCTGGAACTTGTATCGTCTACATTGATATCTCATCATTGATGAATGGTTGCATATCAATTTTACTTTTTCTATATACCACTGTAACTGTTTCATTATCAATTTGTGGCACGTTGTTGTGGTGCTCTGCACTGGCTAAGCATTTCTGTGATTGAGCTTCCTTTGTTTCTTTGTTTGTCTTTCAAAATTTTTAGTTGGATCACTTGTCTCTGTCATATGCGTTGATTACTGAATTGGAAGTAGCCTTTCCAAACTGTTGTGCGTTGTTGATTAAGATATTTGAGAATTAAAATCCAAAGAAAGAAGTCCAGTGAAATTGAAATATGATGAAAAATACATGAAAAGTACTTTTGGTCTGCAAAGTAATGTTTGAACCTTTGATTTGAGTAAAACAGTGTGCACATGGTCCCATATTTGCTACTGTCCTCTTAAATTTCAATTTCCATGTGTTCCTGATTCAACTTGTTTTGTGTCTTCTGGATTTTAGTTTTGTTAATCTTGTTCTAGACACATTCCTTAGGTTCTCTTTTGTGTGCTATCCTTTATTGCTTAGCCTTTTTCTTACTTGTCTTGTTTGCTTATTCCATTAAGTTTGTCATTCAATCCTTCACTTGATGTTGTCCAATTCTTCCATTTGAGCTTTTCTTGATTTTCTGCTTTGTTATTCTTATGTGGAAGACCGTGAGTGATCTTGTTTCAGTTGGCATACAACTCACTGCTTTGGCAACTTTGTAGGTGATTACCTTTCTCTTGAAGGTAGAATTGTAGGATGAATTGTGGGAAAAGACATTGAGATAGCATTTCGAGATGACTTGTGGAGTGAGCTAGGACTTAAAGAAGGAGTGAAAACACGTGAGAGCACCCATTCTGTGGCTGGACCAAGAGAAACAGAGAAAAAAATTTGGGCTTGAGTGAGAGTGCTACATTAAGACAACACACCAGCCACACTAGTTTTAGTTTCTGTTTGTTTGTGTATCACGAACTTTGTGTATTTTTTCAGTTTCATTTGGCTTAGGTGGGAAAATGCTTTAGAGCAATCCTAACCTTAACTTGGTGTGTAATAGCTTCTTAACGTGTAGTGTGAGGTCATCAAGGGATTCCAAGTGCCACTTGATTCTTCACTTAGGAAAACTTTTCATCTAGTTTATGTTTTCTTGTTTTTATGTTTTCTTGTTTTTATGTTTTCTTGTTCTTTATGTTTTCTATGTCTAGGTTATGTGTGTGCTATGCATGTTGAAATTTATGTTTTATGTCTCTGTGATATCTAGGTGCAAATCTTTAAACACTTAGTTGACCTTTCTTTGGTCATAAAATTTCACACACTTTGAAAGTTTTTTTTCACAATTAAGATCTGTCTTGCTGGGAAATTTTATTGGGAATTTTTGTGAAAGAAATTTAGAGATTTCTGGCTAGAAAAGGTCTGGTTTCTAAGACTGTACATGAGACTCACCTCCTTTTCCTGGGAACATCTCTAGAAATCTTTTCCTTTATATTCTCTTTAGAAATTCCTAAAGTTTCTTTGTGAAAAATTGTTTGATAAGTGTTTTTGGCAAAATGAGTTTTCATTTGTACAGTGAATTGCATTTAGGTAGTCATAGTGAGGATAAAATGCATCATACACATGAGAGTACATTCCCTTTCTTTGGTGAGGACATAAGTGCATTATCATACATATCTTGGGAGAGGGAAATATATGATTTGGTGCATCCATTCCATCTTAGACATAGTAAATACTATTTTCTTACTTTGTGCATTTCTAGTTTTGTAGGACATGCAAAAGAGTGGTAGGATTATAGGCAATCTAGTGTGGAAAAAGGAAGAAAATCTCCCATTCAAAATTGGAGTGAGTTGAGAGCATGCATGAGAAGAACATCCATACCACCTTTCTTTGATTTTCATCGTGAGATAGAGAAAAAGAAAATTGAGATAGCAAGGAGGAAGGAGGAAAAACTCACAATACTCTTGAATAAGAATAAGAATTCAAAGAAGAGAGCAGAAAGAAAGAGAGAAATTTGAACAAGAATTGAGAGAAGAAGAGGAGCAACTGAGAAAAGAGAAGGAGGAAAAAGAGAGAAAAGAATTTGAAGAGAGAGTAAGACAAGAGAAAAAGTTTAAAAGAAAAGAGAAAGAGATTGAGAGAAAAGAAATAATGCTTAGGGAAGTAGAGATACAACATCCTACAACTCCTTCCATAGACCTCAAGGGAGTAATTTCATCTTTCAACTCTTCTTTATTTGTCGTTAATACTTTTGTCTTAGTTCTCCCTAAAATTGTTTTTCCACCTTCATCATTCATTTTAAACACTTCAAAAGAATTTCCAAAAATCTTCTTTGACTTAGAGTTACCTTTTAGGTATTGATTAAGTAAAAGTGACAAGCAGCATTTTTGTGAAGTAGGCTATGTACCAAATCCTTCCAAAATTAAAAGGCCTTCTTCATATAGCCCTTACAAATATATTCTACTTCCATTTCAAAAATTAACAGAAAAATTGTTTAATGATTATTGCATACATATTTTTGATCTTGGAGGAATTCATCTTCTAATGTTGTGAGCCTTAAAAGAAACCTCTTGATCTAAGGACAGATCCTCTTCAAGAAGGAGGGGATGATGAATATCACCCTAAGGCTTCATGGCTTGGGCTATTGACTAGGCCCATTCTTTTTAATTTCTTTTATTTTTAATTAAATAAATGTGTTCTAATTAGGTTTGTTGAGTTAAATTGCAACCTATATTTCCAAGGTACCAATTTGTATTGGGCCTGCGGCCCAATTATTCTCCATACCAACCCATAATGATTTTGTTCCTGCACTCCAATTAAATTGCAGCATGTGCCAATTTAATTATGTCTATGATTGCTATTTTCATGCTGAAAGAATCTGTCACGTGCTAGTTGGGCCTGCCTTAATTCTAGAAGCCACCTGCGGCCCAATGTTTGATCAGCGTCACAGCCATTTCTTCAAGTTGCAACGTATAATAATGTTTGGAGTGGAGTAGAAATGCGTATATTGGGCCAGCTGCAGCCAACACTTGTTTTTCCTACACGCATCACTTTATTGGGACTGAATCAAATTGCTCCAAGCCTCGTCACTTGGTTATTTTGTAGATTAACCAAAGTCCACATCCAACCCACACTTTCATTTCCTTTAACGCGCTACTCATTTTCCAAAAGCCAACCCTCTATTAGGGTTCGTTCCAGCTTGTTTCACATAAAGGAGTGGCTCAATTAGGGCTAGGGTTTCCTTCGGCAGATGAACATCACCTATGCAGCCCATTCTCTCACGCGCACTCCAACCTTTCATGCGTTCAGGGTTCAGTTCTTGATATCTCCCTTCACGTGTATCACACCTTAGATTAGGGTTTACTTCTTTTCTTTGTTTAATCTTCTCGGCTGACCTTGATCTATAAAAGGTGTAGGCCAACTCATTGTAAACAGCTTTGATGAATGAGAGTGATAAATTTCCCCTTTCGTCTTAGTTCACCTTCTAGAGAGGTATTCACCTCTTAGGTTCCGATTGAGGGAGAGTTCCCTACTAGAACTCTTGTAAGTGCCGATTTGATAACTTCCGCTGCGTAGATCGGCATCTGTGGAGTGTTCGCGTGCCGATTCGCGAGAGTATTCGCTGAGGTTCGCTCATAACACCACCACCTTGGCCACCACCATTAGGTGTCAAAAGATTGTAAAAATATTTTAGGTGTCAAATGAGAGTAAAAAAAGTACACATGTCAAATGGGTGTAAAAAATTTTAGGTGTCAATTGGGAGTAAAAAATTTTAAGTGTCAAATGGGTGTAAAAAAATTTTATGCCTCAAATGGGTGTAAAAATATTTTAGGTGTCAAATGAGAGTAAAAATACTTTAGGTGTCAAATGGGAGTAAAAATATTACAGGTGTCAAATGGGTGTAAACAAATTTTAGGTTTCAAATGAGTCTAAAAATATTTTAGGTGTCAAATGGGAGTAAAAAAATAATAGGTGTCAAATGGGTGTAAAACTATATTAGGTGTCAAATGAGTGTAAAAATATTTTAGGTTTCAAATGGGAGTTAAAAATAATAAGTGTCAAATGGGTATAAAACTATTTTAGGTGACAATTGGATGTACAAATATTTTAGATGTCAAATGGGTGTAAAAATATTTTATGTGTCAAATGGGAGTAAAAATATTACAGGTGTCAAATGGGTGTAAACAAATTTTAGGTTTCAAATGAGTCTAAAAATATTTTAGGTGTCAAATGGGAGTAAAAAAATAATAGGTGTCAAATGGGTGTAAAACTATATTAGGTGTCAAATGAGTGTAAAAATATTTTAGGTTTCAAATGGGAGTTAAAAATAATAGGTTTCAAATGGGTATAAAACTATTTTAGGTGACAATTGGATGTACAAATATTTTAGATGTCAAATGGGTGTAAAAAAATTTAAGGTGTCAAATGAGTGGACAAATATTTTAGCTATAGAAAAGGAGTAAAATAATTATAGGTGTAAAATAGGAGTAAAAATAATTTTGTTGTCAAATGAGTGTAAAATTTTTTTTTGTGTCAAAACGGAGTAAAAATATTATAACCGTCAAATGGGTGTAAAAAATTTTTAGGTGTTAAATGGGACTAAAAAAATAGTAGGTGTGAAAACGGAGTAAAAAAATTATAAGTGTGAAATGGGTGTAAAAATATTTTAGGTGTCGAATGGGAGTAAAAAAAATTTCGGTGTCAAATAGAAGTAAAAAAACTATAGGTGTCAAATGGGTGTAAAAATATTTTATGTGTCAAATGAGTGTAAAAATATTTTAGGTGGCAAATGGGAGTAAAATAAGTATAGGTGTGAACTAGGTGTAAACATATTTTACGTCTGAAATGGTTGTAAAAATATTTTGGGTGTTAAATGGGTGAAAAAAAATATTTTAGCTGACAAATGGGAGTAAAAATATTTTAGGTTTCAAATGGGTGTAAAACAATTTTCTGTGTCAAACGAGTGTAAAAATATCTTAGGTGCCAAATGAGTGTAAAACTATTTTCGGTTTGAAATGGGAGTAAAAAAATAACAGGTGTCAAATGGTTGTTAAAATATTTTTGGTGTCGTATAAGTGTAAAAGTATTTTAGGTTTCAAATGGGGGTAGAACAATAATAGGTGTCAAATAGGTGTAAAAATATTTTAGGTGTAAAATGGGTGTTAAAAAATTTTTTGTGTCGAATGAGTGTAAAAATATCTTAGCAGTCAAATGGGAGTAAAAAAATTATTGGTGTAAAATGGGTGTAAAACTATTTTAGGTGTCAAGTAATTGTAAAAATATCTTAGGTGTCAAAAGGGAGTAAAAGAATTATAGATGTCAAATGGGTGTAAAAATATTTTATGCGTCAAATGGGAGTAAAAAAATTGTAGCTTTCAAATTAGTGTAAAATTATTTTAGGTTTCAAATTAGTGTAAATAGGTGTCAAATGGGGTAAAAGAATTGTAGGTGTGAAATTAGTATAAAAATATTTTTAGGTTTCAAATGGGAGGAAAGAAATAATAGGTGTCAATTTGGTATAAAAATAGTTTACATGTCAAATGAGTGTAAAACTATTTTAGGTGTCAAATAGAGGTAAAAGAATTGTAGTTGTGAAATTAGTATAAAAATATTTTAGGTTTCAAATGAGTGTAAAAATATTTTAGGTGACAAGTGGGAGTAAAAAAATAACAACTGTCAAATGGGTGTAAAAATATTTTAGGTGTCAAATGAGTGTAAAAATATTTTAAGTGTTAAATAGGTGTAAAAAATTATGAGGTGTCAAGTGTGTGTAAAAATATTTTATGTGTCAAATGAGTGTAAATAATATCTTCGTTGTCAAATGGGAGTAAAAAAATTATAAGTGTAATATGAGAGTAAAAATATTTTAAGTGTCAAATGATTGTAAAAATATCTTAGGTGTCAAAAGGGAGTAAAAACATTATACGTGTCAAATGGATGTAAAAATATTTTACGTGTCAAATGGGAGTAAAAAAATTGTAGGTTTCAAATTGGTGTAAAATTATTTTAGAGGCTTAAGTGTGAGACCAAAGTCTCTAATCTTTTGCCATTTAGGGGTCTATTTTTAGTGTTAAATTTCTTTGAGTCTTGTTTGCTTGTTTTGAGCTTAGTGACTCAAGTGATTCTATTTACTCAGCACTTAGACAATTGTGTGATATTTGACACCTTTTACAAGTGTATCTTGGCAAGGATTAGCCTTGGTATTTAAGAAGTCTTAAAGACTCACCTCGCCTAACCTGGAGGTCCACTTGTAATTGATTTCCTCTACCACACTTTGTTCAAGTTGCATAAGTTCATTCAATCACCATGAGTACATATTCTACATATAGTCCTAGGTTGCATAAGCATGGTAGTCATGAGTTGCATCATACATTTCATAGTGACATTCCATTCTTTGGGGAGGATATAGGACCAATATCATTTAAAGATTGGATGTGGGATACAGAAAAATTGGTGCAACCATTGTTTAGTAAATATAGTCAATTTGACATTCTTAGGCATGTTACTTCTAGGTTTATAGGACATGCATCCGAGTGGTGGCAAGAGAGGCAGTATAGAGTGAAAAAGGGGAGAAAATCATGCATTAACACATTTTCTGAATTAAAAGCATGCATGTGGAAACATTTCATTCTCCCTTCATTTAGGATCACTAAAGAGCAACAGTTTAGGATAGAAGACTTCATTGATATAGGTGATGCATTCATCCAAAATCTTGCTTAGTTTTCTAGACTCGAAAAAGATTTTAAGAACAATTTGGACTTACTCCTGAGTGAACAAAGAGAAAGAGAAAAACAAAAGAGAGAACGAGAGAAGCTTAAAAGGTTTCACGAGTTTGATATGCAAAGAGTAAAAGAAAAGCTTGAGAAGCTTCGTGCCGAGAAAGAGAAAAAAGAGCAAGAGGAACTGAGAAAATTGAGAAGTTGAGAAAAGAGAAGGAGGAAAAAGAAAGAAAAAAGTATGAAGAAAAAGAGAGAATAAGACCAGAGGAAGAATTAAAAAGAAAAGAGTAAGAGTTAAACAGAAAAGAGGCAGATATTAAAAGGAAAGAAGCAAAGGAACTATTGTCTAGGGCAGTAATGATACAACATCCTTGCATAAACCTCAAGATCAAGATTCCAAAGGGAGTGCTTCCATCTTTACACTCTACCTTATCTTCCATTAATTATTTTGTCTTGTTTCTTTCTAAAAATGTTTTTCCACCATCATTCATTATTTCAAACTGCTCAAAAGATTTTTCAAAACCAAACTTTGACTTAGAGTTACCTTTTAAGTTTCAATTAAGTCAAAATGAAAATCACAATTTTTTTGAAATGGGTCGAATCTCACATTTTTCAAAACTTAAAAGCCCATCTTCACACATTTTCTGTCAATATCTACTGCATGCTCTTTATGATTTTATTGAAATTATGTTTGATGATTGTTGCAGATATGTTTTTGATCCTGGTGGAACCCAGTTGTAGTTGTTGTGAGGTCAGATCCTCTTCAAGTGGGATGGGATGATGTGATCCCAACAAGGCTTATAGCTTCGGCCAACGCCTAGGCCCAAATCATGCTCAAGGCCCAATCCATGGCCCACATGCACCTCCAAGCCCAAGCCCATCATAAGGCCTAATAACAAGGGGCATGCTCAAAAAGATCCAATTGGGCTTCATTCAAGATGGTTCATACCCACATAGGTTTCTCACACTCTTCACATGGGCCAAAGAAGATGTGAAGATTTGAAGAGGTGTATCAAAGAGCAATAGAATAGCAATAAGATTGGCCCATTGTTTAGGCCTTGTTTTCTAGAATAATAAGTCAAACAATGTGTAGTTGAATTGATAAAATTGGTCTTGACTAAGCCCAATAGGAGATGTGGCCACGAGCTATCAAAAGAGCCAAGGTGGACTAAGTGGAAGTCAACACTTCTTCCTACACCTCATGGATCCAAAGCATTCAAGGGTTAGGAATGCTTCCTCATTTTCCAAGGCATCATCCAATGGCCAAGATCAAGCCTTTTTCTCCAAGCTAGCATCAAAGGCCAAGATGCTTTCTCCTTCTCATCCAAGGGTCAAGATTCTTCATGTGTAATGGCTTAAGTATAAAAGCCTTAATTTTTCAGCATTGTACTCACTCTTGAATTTTTGTGCAATGGACACTTTGAGTTGAGAACACTCCTCACTATTGCTACTTGAGAGTCATCTTTTAGAGAGCTTACTCTCTTTACCTCTAGCCCTCTTCCTAAGCTAGAGCTACCTCTAAATAATTCACCCTTTCACCTATCCATTGCAAGCAAGAGCCTACAAACTTGCCTTCCACTCTTCCATGTGAGCTTCATGTCTCCACCAAGCTCCATCAATTGGGATGAAAACGATGTAGATTATAGGCTCAAGTTTCGGCAACCACCGATTCAGAAGTTTTGAAATTTCGTACTGTCGTAGATTACTGGTGTAGCGCCTAGTGGTATAGCAGCATCCGCCAGGCGATAGCAAGGAAAACAGTGGGGTCTGATGTATGTGGCGCCTGGCAACGGAGGTGATCCCAATAAGCAATGGTCGTTACGTTAGTGGGCTTTGGAACACTTGCACCTGGCGGTAGGAGTATACTTGCCAGACAGGATCTGCAGCGTGGGTTACTTCAGAGGCGCTAAGCGCTTGGCTGTACTCGTCACTAGCCAGGCAGTTTGGAAGCTGGCAGCACCTAGCGGTACGTGTCCCCCGCCAGGCGATATGGCTGCTACAGCATTGTGTTCTAGATTTCTGATTCTATGATCTACAAGGCTTTTGGTGGTGCTTCAAAGGTGGGATTATTGGTGTTCCTTGAGTTGAGCTCGGAACGTGTCCCTTGAGTTGTGCTCGAGATAAGGGTTAAACATGTGGCATTCCTCGAGATGAGCTCGGAATGGCATCCCTCGAGTTGAGCTCGGGATGGCGGATGAACACGAGGAACCCTTGAGTTGAGCTCGGGTTGTGGCCAGTATGGATGGGTCTAGAGAGATTCCCATCCTCAGTAGTTAACTGACAAGTTTGGTAGTCTTGGACGTTGCGAACTATGTTCGTATTTGGGAACTCCACCTGGCGCTGTGGTGTTTGATCCGTAGCAATGGTTTCCCGCACGTGCTCTATCGGTTGTGGTTGATAGGTATAGTAGCAAATCACCTAAAGGTTATCACTAGAAGAAGTAGAACATGAAAGCCATGGTTGTGGTCATGTCATAAGGACTATATTGAAGGAATTCATTCAGTGTTTGCATGAAATAAATATAAATGATTTATTTATGTATGTAAATGTAGTTATATGCTTTATCTGTTAAGCTCACCCTATCTGTTTGTGATTGGCGATGATCGTGTGCGCGGTACATGTGAGCAGATGACGTTGATGCAGGTGGTGTTGGTGAGACTTAGCCACGAAGCGAGGATAGCATGGGAGTCTTTTTATTTATTATGTTTTGGAAATAAATTGTAAACTCTCATGAGACATTTTAGTTATTATTCCAGTTTTAAACACTATGGCTGGTTTTATATTATTTTGAGTTTTATACATTATAGAATTTTGGACTATTCATAGATTTAATAAAGTTTTAAATCTCCCACGTTTTGGGAAATGAGGTATTATTAAATGAAAATTTTTAGTATTTCTTTATTTATTATTAAAAATCTGTAATATCCTGACGGGATGTTACAAAGATTGTGATCACATTAGGTCCAACTTGTGAAGACCCTGTCATTTTTCAATCTCCTTAATTGGGAAAAACTAAACATGCCTTTGCACCCTAAGACCATCCTAGGCTCTCACACTATGGGTAATTTTTTAAAGTCCCCATAATTTCCTTCATACCATCAAGAATTGGGGAAAGTCCAAACACATTTTATGCCCCAAGTCCAATTCAAATTGGGGTAACTCCCTAGTTAATCTTCATCACCTCATCCAAACCTTTTCAAGCCCTTGGCAATTTCATGCAAGTCATTCAAATAGTGTTTCAAAAGAAATGATTAAAAAAATTATTTGTTAGTAAACTGATTAGACCAAAGAAATGATTTGGAAAAGTAAAAAAAAAAAATCAAAGTTGAATGATTCCATGAATTCGAAATAACAATGAAATGGGGATCAATTCGAATTTGTTTTCAAAATAAATGCAAAAGAAAAATTCATACATAAGGTAATTCATACATCAAACCAAGTCATGCATACATGAGTCATTCATCTATTTGAATAAAACAGTTTCCAATCAAAACTCTTTTCACTCATATGAATGGTTATTGAATCCTTTCGTTTTAGAAGGAAGAAAATTAAAAAAATACAAAAATTTGTTTCTATGATGTTTCTCAAATTTATGGTCCTCTTCATTCTTATGAATGACAAATATACCATAAGCCCAGTTTCCAATTTGGTCCCTAAGCCTAGTTCCCATACTGGCCCCCAAGCCTAGTTTCCACACTAGTCCCTAAACCTAGTTTTGTCTGGCCTCACAACTTTTTTTCTATCCTTTAAGCCTATTTTTCCTTGCTCTGAAATTAAAATAAAGGAAAAATGAAAAATGAAAAAAAGCAAATTCCACCCATGCATCCACACATCCATGTATGCATCATCATATAGGTTCAAAAAGAAATCATAACATATCATGCATCATCAAATCAGCCATCATACTCCACAAAATCATTGAAAATCATTTAAAAAAAATAAAGAAATTTGAAAACAAAAGTCAACAATGACATTTTTTAGTGTAAGTCTCACAAATGTTAGGCATTCACGAGGTGTTTGTCGACACTTCAAGAGTAAAATCCAGGTTCACCGTTTATACATCAAGACCTCATGCGAGGCAATGGTCATTAATTTTCTTATGTATACATCAAGACCCTCTACGATGCAATGGTCATTGATTTCCTTATGTTTAAATCAAGACCATTTGCGACGCAATGGTCATTGATTCCTTTACGTTTACATCAAGGCCCTCTACGACGCAATGGTCATTGATTTTCTTATGTTTACATCAAGACCCTTTGTAAAGCAATGGTCATGGATTTTCTCATCACCAAGACCCTCTACGAGGCAATGGTCATCGATCTCTTTACATCAAGACCCTCTACGAGGCAATGGTTATCAATCTCTTTACATCAAGACCCACTACGAGGTATTGGTCATTGGTCACTAAGTGTATCTGTAATGTTTTTTATGATGTCCATAATAACATGAGAATGATTGGAATTAGAACAAGACATAAATATATGTATGTGTGATGAAGGATTGACCCCAACCAAGGATGGAGGCACATGCTTAAGAAAACTAAGCATGTTTAGAAAGGAAGTTCATTAATCCTTCATCCCTTTCATTTGTGTTTGTTATTTTTGATTCCTTAAGTTGACTTAGTTAAATCAACTTTAGTTGACTTGTTGACCTTTGACTAGGTTTGACTTGTTGACTATAGTTGACTTGACTTAAGCCAACATGCTAATCTATGTTTATTTGCTTTGTAGGTTAATTAGGAGTAAGAAAGCAATGCTAGGTGGTGCATGGTGATTGGGGAGCATAAATGATGTGGAGGAGAGAGTAAAGCAAAGGCATAAAGCATAAAGTAAAAGCCATAAAACAAGTGTACCTATGTACCTTTGGTCTCCTTTGTTTTTAGCACACTTTGGCCACATTTTGGAGACATATGAGACACATTCTTTGCCTCCTTTTGTGCTAGAACGAAATTAGCCTTGCATACACCATAGTTAGCTCTTTTGTCTCTCATTTTTTGTAACCTTTTTTGTCCTAGTTTCTAGAAGCGTAGGTTAGGTTTTTGTAGAGACATCCTTAGGTTAGTTAATCTGAAAATGTTAATATGTTGTCCTGATAGTCGACTAGGCTACTAATCTAGTTAACTAGGTTAGTTTTGGAACTTGGATTTGGGCCCTGTCATAATGTAGTCGACTAGCCAACTAATGTAGTCGACTAGGCTCGTCTTGACAGCAGCAGTTAAAATAAAAACAAAATTTGCACCTTCCAAAAAAGAGTTTTTGCAACCAGAAAGAAAGTTAAAAGAGAGTTGGAAATCTTCTTGGACAATATACTACTGCAAGGGTTTATGTGTTCATCAAGATTGATCATCAAGATCAAGTGAAGAGAGTGTAATATTGACACAAAAACAATGTACAAAATCAGGTGTTATTGTTTCATTACTGTCACTATTTTGTATCAAATTTTGTATTAGTTTTTTTGTATCAATTTCTTGTAGGTTTTTGAATCTGAAATTTTGTGTGTTATCACTGTGATTGTGGTAATTATGTGTAATTGCTTGGAGCATTACAGTTTGCACTATTCTTGAAGGGGTGTTTTTAAGAAAGTGTGGTTTTAGAGTTTAGGAATTGTATAGGTATTTCTTGTATTCCTTCTTTTTAGAATCCATTGACATGGGTGTTTGGTGTAAAACCCGAGAAAAATTAAATAGTTAATTAAATAATTATTTAATAAATGCGGGTAAAGAGAACATTTAAGGTAATAAATACGGAATGTTATGATGTGGAAAAGTACTAGCTCAATTGGTTGAGAGTACTTTGATTGTGTGAGAGGACTTGGGTTCGAGTCCTATGTATGTTATTTTTGTGTGTTATTAAATTAGTATTATTTTTATATATATTTATCTTGCTGTGGAGTGATATAATAATTGAATCATATTGGTTAGCATAAAATTAGAATTGGTTGAATGGTTTGGCATTGGCTTGGTATGTGCATGAGTGTGGGTTCAAACCTTGGAGGACCCAAATGAAACTCTATTTTTGCCATTTTTAGTCTTGATTTGAAGTTGAAGGGTTAAAGGGAACCTTAGCAGACATAGCAGTCAAGGGTAGTTGGAAAATAATCTAATTAAGTGTGCTTGAATGGCAATTACACCACTCCTTAATGAAATTTTCGATTTAGGGCCTTAAACCACCATTAAAACATCACTAAAAAGCTAATTGTGAGAGGGGAGAAAGGTTTCTACAGAGGTTATTGTGGGATAGGCAGAAGAGTGTGAATTTCAGTGAGAAATTGAGAGTGTGAGTGGATTTTTGGGGGCTGAATTGAGAGAAGCCAAGGAAGGTCATTTTGGAGTCAAAGGAAAACGTTAATCCAGGTTAGGGGAGTTAATTTTGCGTGTTATATATCATGTATATGTTTTCTTGTTGTTCTGGATGTGTTGGAATGTGTAAATTGGAGTTTCATTGAATTTTGTCGTGTTTTCTGGAAATTTCCAGAAACCGCCTGGCGGCGTTGAAGGCCCGCCAAGCGGCTCATGCCTCCAGAGCCTATTTTTCTGGGTTTCTTCTATCCACAAACTGGCTTGTCCAGTCTTCTCAAATTTTTGGATTTTTAGTGATGTTGGGAAGTTTGGAGTAGTTTTTATGATTTATGAATAATTGGTATACTGAATTGTTATAAAAAAATGCTTAATTGGTGGAAAATTGGGTGAACCTTCACTAGAGTTAGGGGTTTAGGGTTCATGTGAGATTGGGATAGAAAAACATGGATGAGCTTTGTTATTGGTGCAATGTTTTCGTGGAATCGACGTTGACATGATTAGATTAGGAAATCTGGATGTTGTGTGCACGTGAAAGCCTGTTAGTTTGAGTGTGGATTGAAATTGTAGTGTCAGTGAATCATTATAGTTGCGGGAAAATGTGGCAGAACTCAAAATGAGTATGAACCGCCTAGCGGCACCTAGAACGTCGTCGGGCGGCACATCAGAGCAGAGGGTGATTTGTGATGTTTTCTACGAGTTGTGTTCTTGGGAAGTCGCAGGTGTTTTGTGTGCGAATTTGGATTAATGGTCAGGGTTTTTCCTCTTTAGAATTGGGTGAGGGTGGACATTTTAGCGTGTGTGTGCACTAAGGATCATTTGCGGTATAACTTAGGTGTAAATGATAAGTTGAGAAAGGTACTGTAAACTGTAAAATTGTGTTGGGGCAAATGGGAAGGGTTACAACATTGATATTGTGTGAATTGTTCTAAATTGGTGGGTAAAGTAAAGTATGCTAAGGGAAGAAATTACTTGGTTTGGACGTGAAATAATTGTATATATATGTAGTAATGGTTGTCGTATTATGTTCTAAATGCTTTGATACATGTGTGAATGATGCATCGCAAGTTTGATGCCCTTAAGACCTGTAAAAAGTGCCAAAATCAGTAGCATTGCGCTACTGGTATGGCGCCTGGCGGCGCGGGGCGAGCCGCCAGGCGGTAGGGTGTGAAACAGTGGCAGTGGCCACTGTCAGCGCTAGGCGCCTGGCGGCAGGGTTGTGTCCGCCAGGCAGTGACGGAGCTGTGTGGTTTCTGTTTTTTCAGCGGCACCTGGCGGTGGGGGTGTGATCGCTGGGCAGTTTTCTGCCAGTATTCGCCTAGCGGTGTCTAGGCGGTGTAATTGGTTATTGCTTTTATCAGTGGACTTGAAGGACTAAGTTCACTTACCTTTGTGCTTGGGTTTGATGGACTAAGTCCAATAGGGGTCTGGGATGTGCTTGGTAGTGGGACGCATGATGGGCATGGAACTGGTTAGTTCTCGTCGGCTACTATTGGGCGAGGAGTCCTTAGTATGGTGATTACATGCGTCGATGGGCAAGGAATAGTTTTATTCCCGTTGGCTGCTATTGGGCGAGAAGTCCATAGTATGGTGATTGCGTGCGTGATAGAGTCCAAGCTGGGAAGGCTTGGATGTTTTACCACAGACGAGGAGTCTGTGGGGTTGGACTATGAGCAAGATTGTCTCGTAGGGTTAGACCACGAAAGGGATAGTTTCGTGGGAGCAAAGTAAAGTCCCAAGACCTAGTTTCATGCATATGACTCATGAAGGAATATGAGATCAGGGGTGGGAAATTTGCAGTTAAAATATACCAGAAAAATTTATTTCTTGGGATGGGTGTCATACTTATTTTACATTCTTATGTGCATAGCTCACCCTATCTGTTTGTGTGTGGCGATGATCGGATAATTTATTAGCCAGGAGCAGATGATTTGACAAGTGAGCTAGGAGACGCTTGAGTTTGGAGAGCGGGATTATATGGGCATTTGAAGACTTTGAATTTTATGATATTTTCATGTTTTTGGACATTAGCTATTTTAGCTTTTATAATTGTAATAAATTTGGGTTACGAACAGTTTTAATGTAAGCGACATTGTGATTTTTATTTTTCCCGAATTTTGAAAACATGTGATTATAAATGAGGTATTATCATTATTATCGCGTCTTATTTTATTTTCTTTTGATTCGCTTATATTATTTTAAAAGTAATATTCCTTAGGGATGTTACATTTGGGATGCTATTGTAAATGGACCATTTATTCCTATGCATACCATTAATAATGTGCAGGTTGAGAAAGACTTCAATTTGTGGACTGTAGATGAGATCAAGAAAGTGTAGTATGATGCTAGAGCTAGATACATCATCTCCTCAGCACTCACCATGGAAGAATTCTACAAAGTTTCTACATGTAAGAATGCAAAAGAAATGTGGGAAGCCTTGGAGAAAGCTCAAGGGAGCATTGAAGAACTTGACCACAACAATTCAGAAAGCAACAACAATAGTAAAGATATCAACACATGCTTCATGATTGATGTTGAGTCCCAAGAAAGCAAGATAAGTACTTCTAATTCTAATATTCAAGAAAAGTATGATGAACTTCTTGATACATTTGAGGAATTGCATAAAGATGCAAATGAACTTAATTGTTTTAACAAAAAGCTTAAGATGGACTATCAAGAGTTGGAAAATAGATTGGATCAATTAGAAGAGGCAAATAAGAATTTCGATTTAGATTTTGAAAATTTGGACATCGTTCATCAAATGTCCGCTTGTAATTGTAATTCAACCTTCCAAGTTGAAAATTTTTATTGTAAAGATTGCAAGAACTTTAAAAACAGAGTTGAATTTCTTAAGGAAACTCTTGCAAAGTTTACAGTAGAAAAATCTAACTTGGATACTCTTTTTTATTCTCAAAAGTGTGTAATGGATGAATATGGATATTCCTTTTCAAAGAAACAAAAGTCTTTCAAAAATCTTTTCTTTCATCCTAAAAAGGCATTCAATACAAATTTTGTATCTTGCTTTTATTGTTTAAAGAATGGTCATACATAAAATTCTTGTTATTTCAAAAATGTTGGTGTTCCAAGTGGAAAATATCTTTGGTTGCCTTAAAACACCATCTATGTTGCTAACGTGAAAGGACCCAAATACAAAGTGGGTACCTAGATGTATTTTACCTATTTTTCAGGGTTTGTGAAAAGTCTAATAATTAATGTAGTATTATTTTTTGGGCTGCACAAGTAAAGATAAGTTTGAATCATTCCCTACTTCAATTATGATGTGAGTAAAACAACTTTTAACACTTTTTGATGATGTTTCTTAGGACATAAAAATTAATCTTTTAGTACCAAAAATGTTTCTACAAATACAAATTGTGTTGTTACATCTATGTTGCTATCCTTCAACATTTTAATGAATTAGGCATACTTGATTTCGCATTTACAACATAAAAATCAGCATCAGATTTTACCATTCTGCACTAAAATAGTTGACTTACGAATCAACTAGCACCTAAAAATTGCAACAGATTTTGTCATTTCTGCATCAGGTTTTCTCATTCTGCATACAATAGTTGACTTGCTAGTTAACTAGCCACATATTTTTATGTGCTCCTGTGTCCAACTTCGCACCTATTCGACTAGATTAATAACCTAGTTAACTATGTCTACAACAAACTTGGTTTGGTAAAGTTTTCCAGATAACTTTCAAATTAATTCCAAAAGCCATAAACAACACGACCAAATCCCTAAATAAGATCAGAACCCTAAATCCCCATTCTCTAATTGTTTTCAAAATTCTCAATCTCTTTAAAACCCTAATCTTGAGAAGTTGTAGTAAGTTACCTATATTCCCTTTTCATTGTGCCATTTGAATTGTGTTGTTTTTGTTCATCCTTCCCACAACCTTCATATGCGTTTGAGGAAGAATGATGAAGGAGTATCTTGTTTTCTTTTAGAGTTATGAATATGGTTAAGTTGTTTAAGAAAGCTTTTTGAAAATTCCCACTTGACATTAAGATAGCAATCTATCCAAATGTGAAGGTTCATTTCTCAAGCTCATCAAAGGAAGAAGAGAGTTGGATTCAAACTTAAAACTCACACGGCATTAACAACACTTAAAGAGCAAAATGAAAGAAGAAACAATGAAAATGGAAAGCAAAGCAGATGATAAATGGAAGAAGCACGCCACTCATAGGGGGGATCTAAGCCAACCAAACCCTAGAGATGAGTGATGGTGCCACCACTTGCAAGCAAGATAAGGCAAAGGTGAGTTCACTTCTAGGAAGGAGAGCACACGAAAATTTGATGGTTGAATGCACAAGTTTAAAACAAAATGATCAACCCTTTTACAAGACAAGGAGCACCCTTTAAATAGGAGTTCATAGGGGTCCTTTAGCAAATACAAAAACATGAAAAGGATGAGCTAACAAACCCTAAACCTAGGTGAAAGTAATTCTCGGCCAAAATGAGTAAAGGTGATTGGTGGATGCATTCCCATGAGGATTCTAGGCCAAAAGAGGAAGGAGACCAAGTAGCCTTCAATGGAATAACCTAAAAAGGCAAAAAGAGACAAGGTACATGTCTACTTTTGCTTTCACTTTATGCTTTTTGTTTTCCTCTCTCTTCCACTTCATCCATGTGCTCCAACCACCATAAGCCACCTAGCCATGCTCTACTTTCTCTTAATTACCTACAAAACAAGACAAACAAGGATTAGCATGTTGGTTTAAGTTAATCTAATCTTGGTCAAAAGGTCAACTTTGGGTCAAAGTCAACAAGTCAACCAAAATAAGTCAACTAGAAACCAACTTAGGGAATTCAAACTAAAGTAATGAAAAACAAAGATAAAGATGATGGAATAGAAGACTCCCCTATAGACATGCTTCTAGTGATCCTTCTTGAGGGAGCTTCTAAGGAGGTGGTCACACCTTCATCATCCTCCTCTTCTTGGAGAGAATTCGACCACTAATTCTTAAACCCTACATCAAAAGGAGAAAGGTCACAAACATTGAATGAGTTACTTATGTTGTAGCTTGGGGGTAAGTCTAACTCATAAGCATTGTTGTTAATTCTCCTAATGACTTGAAAGGGGCCATCCCCTCTAGGGAGGAGTTTAGACTTCCTTTGAGTAGGGAATCTCTCCTTTCTCAAGTGAAGCCAAACCCAATCTCCCTCTTGGAAGATGAATTCCTTTCTTCCCTTATTACCATCCTCTTGTTGTTTCTTAACTCTCCTCTCAATGGTTCCCTTGACTTGCGAGTGCAAGTCTTGAATGTACTTGGCTTTGGCCTCACCATCTTGGCAAGTCCATGCCTCATGAGTGGGTAGGGGAAGGAGGTCTAAGGGAGTTAGGGGATTGAACCCATACACAACCTCAAAAGGGAAATGAGAAGTAGTGG
>Ga0214545_1005645_pt1 | contig 22414 bp, 10 predicted proteins | sample CNSS4metaG_FD_160064 | JGI IMG/M metagenome (GOLD analysis project Ga0214545, IMG submission 160064) | Root nodule microbial communities from cowpea collected in UCLA plant growth center, Los Angeles, California, USA - CNSS4 | ecosystem: Host-associated > Plants > Roots > Nodule | place: USA...
ATGCCTTTGCTTTACTCTCTCATCCACATCATTTATGCTCCCCAATCACCATGCGCCACCTAGCATTGCTTTCTTACTCCTAATTAACCTACAAAGCAAATAAACATAGATTAGCATGTTGGCTTAAATCAAGTCAACTATAGTCAACAAGTCAAACCTAGTCAAAGGTCAACAAGTCAACTAAAGTTGATTCAACTAAGTCAACTTAGGGAATCAAAAATAACAAACACAAATGAAAGGGATGAAGGATTAATGAACTTCCTTTCTAAAAATGCTTAGTCTTCTTAAGCATGTGCCTCCATCCTTGGTTGGAGTCAATCCTTCATCAAAGAGGTAATAAAAAGGAAGAAAGAGAAAAGGGTTAAGGAACCCATGCACCTTAAGCTTTTGGTAGCATACTCACATACTATTATGATGCCCACGATCATGCTTAAAAGACAACTAAAGTATTCACTACAAGACTATAAGAAAACACGAAGGATAAATTATGCCATTAACTAAAATAAATGTCCTTTTATGCATGCTACGGAAATTAGAGGACCACACCAAAACTAACCCAGATTTTTAACACCTTAGAAAGCCAACCAAATGTAACCTTGCATGAAACAACAATTGTGGCAGAGTAAAAACAAACAAAGAAAGACTAGTCACGCACCTAAGTTCCTTTTGTTTTCATCGTGGTTGTAACAAGGCAAGCACGACTACACCATCTCCGATTACTACACCCAAAATACCATGTACCCAAACTTCATGAATACCAAAACTTACGTTCAAACATCACCCTTACAGCCACACATGCACAGTAAGAAAAAAACGAGAAACATGGCATACACACAACAAGCTATGTTCATAAATCATACAATCAACACAAGTGTAAAGAGAGATAAAGACAAGGTCAAGCTTCATTCATCAAGCATCAAGAAAACAAGAGAAGAAAGCAAGGTTGGCTTCCCCTACCTAATGGTCTCTTTGCTACATGTTTTTTCATTTCCGCAGCCTCCTCTTTCACTCTCTATGATTCTTCCGTTTCTCTAACTCTCCTTTTCTCCCTCTCAAAACCCTAATATTTAAAACTAGATTTTATTTCTTATTATTCCTAGTCTTTTCTGTTTATATTTAAACAAATAAAATATGTGATTTAACCGTTTTTATTTTCAATCTATAATGTGTCGGTACATGTTTATAAACCTATAACCCTAACCTTTAAACCTGCAACATTCACTTCACGTAAACAACTTGAGGAGAGAGAAACTAAAGAATTCTTTGTGGGCCCTACAACCAAATAAAGAAGGAACGAGAAAAACTAATTAAAATCACTATATTAGTTTGGCCACTTAACCAGACGCATTCTCATTACATATAGCGTACCAATTATTTATATACACATATTCGCAACATTATATATGATATTAAAATAAAAAAAAATAACTTATATCACTTAAATAATTATTATAAATACCAAAAATAACTTAAATCACTCAAATAATAATTATTTTATATTTCATAATTTAATAACCTAATTAAATTAAATAAATCAACAATACTAATCAAGCCATTAATTTTGTCCATATGTTTCCCTTTAGTCTAATTTTTTTCTCGGGTCTTACATGTGTGTGTAGTGATGATCATGTAACTTGTTACATGAGAGCAAATATTGATGCAGGTGAGCATGTGGATGACTAGAGTCAGAGTGGAGGTCAACTATGGGAGTTTTAATAGTTGTCTTCATAGAAACTTCATGGACTATTTTTTGTAATGGTTTTATAAATAGTTTATAATTGTAATAATTGAATGTCGTGAATTTTAGTTATAATTGGCGCGTTGAAATAAAGTTTTAAATTTTCCTGCATTTTGGGAAAAGGAATTATCATAAATGCGATTTTATACTTATATCCCTATTTTAATTATTTAAATTAGTAATATCTGACTGGGATGTTACAACATCAACTCTATCACTCCTAATTACAAAATTGTCACCCTAAGGTCTAGAATTACAAAATTTCCATTGGGCTGAAATAGGAATTAGCCCATTACTAATGCTGACGTGTAAAAGCAAGTTGATGTGGCACTAACAAGGAATTCTTCTTTTCAACCTAAAATGAAGTGCCCTTTGCCCGAGATTGGTTCCAAAAGAATCCTAAAAATAATTACAAATGAATTTAGATCAAGAAAATCCAAATTAGTAAAAATTTGAATTACTAGCCTAATGAAGCCCAATAGATTAAAATGCACTAATAGTAGACAACTAAGCACTAAACATCCATCAAGATGGGTACGAAAAGGTAAGAAAATAAGGAAAATAATGACTCATCACTTAGTATCTGTTGTGCTTGATGACACATCTAACACTACATCTACCATTTTGTCTAAACATATATCACCTAGTCCCTTCAACCCCAATATGTCTACTAGAGCGTCTACTAAATGTAATTACACCTAGAGTTTGCTTTGTGTAAAAGCACCCACATCGTTTGGCATACACTCGTCTACTCCTACATCATCTGGCATACGCCCATCTGCCCTAACATTGTCTAGCATACATTTATCTACTCCTACAATGTTTGACAACACTCGTCTGATAAATTACTCCATTTAACATCCCCTTTTGTCAAATCCTTAAATGGTTCCATGTGTAATTACACATAGTGTATGCTTTGTGTAATTGCATGCAACTTGTACCACTCTTGTTTGTACCTATTTGGTCTTATGCACTTGCCTATTGCCCTTATCAACACCATTTGTATGGTCAACTCGTTTACCTCCTTTAGTCTATTTTGATAGTTAGTCATCCTCTTCACCATTCGTTTCTGTTATACACCACATATCTTGTATATTCCTTTTTGTTACCTCAAAGTGTCTACTATTTTATCACACATTTAACATTTTCTATATCCAACCACCCCACTTCTACTTTTATGTTGATATTCAAGGGAACCTCTACTTTTTTCAAGAGATGATGTTTTGATGATGTTTGAAAATGCTAACGAAGATTCAAGCTTAGCATATAGTTTTCTTTGTTTTTAGTTTGAGAATTTCACACAAGGTACTTATTGAAACTCTAGAACACAACATTTAAAATGTGTTAAAGATTTTCTAAACACTTAAAAATAGTGAAAAGTGAAATTTACCCTTTTTAATTGATTACATAATCAATTAAATTGTTCTTTAGAGGCTTTAAGAACAATATAATCAATTATGCTATGATATAATCAATTTTTTTAATATTTTTAAAGCTTTTATTGTTCTAGTTAAAAAATTGATTAGTAGTCAGTTAAAATCGATCTCAACATTTAATGAGTAGTGTGCGTAATTTATTAAATGCACATATAATCAGTTATTTTTAAGAGATGTTGTAAGTGTTTTTTTTTTAGAAAACAATTAGGATAATCGATTATCACGTAACATAATCAATTATATGTGTCAAACATTTGTTTTATGAATTCTGTTTTGAGAATCTCTATAAAATGAGTATTAGTGTTATGATTAAAATAATTTTTTTAGCAAACAATCAAAGTGATATATAACTGATTTCAGATATAGAAAATGCAATTCCAAAGTGCTTAAAAGATTTGAAAGATTCTAAAGTGTCATGTTGTGCCTAAGCTTTAAAGTGCTTCTGTTATGGTAACTTCTTTATAATTATTGTTTTTGGATTATGTCAATGTTTCCTTGTTTTCTATAATTTGTTGAGTTTTTCAGTAGTGTGTTCTATAATTTGTTTTGTATAGGGTTAATAAGGTTAGAAATCTTCTTAGATAATTAAAAAGTAGATAAGACCAACATCCTCTTGAAGGGAGTAAAGAGTGGATAGGGTAGAGATCCTCTTTTAATATTCAATGCAACATCCTCTTGTTTTCATTGTACAAACTCTTATGTTGTTTTATGGATCCATTTTTTCTTTAGGTAAAAGCTAATACTAGATGAAAGATCAATGGTGATTTGAACTAATATTAATTTTTATGTGTTTTTTCTCTATCTCTATCATCTTTTGTTTCTATTCTAAATCTTGTATCAATAAGTTTCAAGATAAGTGCATTCTAGGTTTTTGAAATCTGAGAAAAGTTTTAAACATAATTCACTTAGTATTTTCCCAAGTCCTTACCACCACTTTTAAATTTATTTTCCATTATGTTTCAAGAATTATGTACACTACAAGAAAAACCATTATTACCGACGGTCAAAATCCGTCGGTAATGGCCAAAATCCGTCGCTAAATCAACATTACCGACGTGCCCAAGTGCTTTTCCTCCTCGTTCTACTACTTCTTTCGCTGCCCAAGTGCTTTTCCTTCTCCTTCCACTACCAACTTCGCATTTTTGTGCAGCATTCAGGGTCGGTTTAGTGAAAATATCACCGCTTGTAAAAGAGTGAAGGCGCCGCTTGGTCCGCTTCGAGTGGGTTCAAAGTTGGTTCAAGGGTTGAGTGATAAAAATGAAATCTTTGGGTAACTGAGATGATGAGCGCGTGTTGTATCCTCACGCGCAAGCGGGGTCGCAGCACGTTACCCACCTTCAGCAGTTGGCTCAGAACCGTCAGAACCAGAACTGTCACCTCATGCTTCAGTTTCTATTTTTCAAAAACAATTAAAATTAATTCCACGTGTTAGTGCCACGTAGGCGGGTCAAAAACAGGTTAAAAAAACTAGGTTAGAGTATCATTTTTCAATTATTTAAATATAACGTAAAAAAAAATCTGACCCGAAATCGACTCAATAAAACTGATTTTTTCGCAAGAAAATCAAAACAAAAGCACACGTTGCCTTAAACAAGTTTATTTTCCTAAATAAATATTAGTTTATTAAGGGATTTCTTTGAGTTTAACGAAGAAAAGATTCATCTGATCAAAATATTAATATTAGAGTTATGTGAATCCTTCTAAGATTAGAAAATTTAAAATCCAATTCATAGCATGAAAGGGTTCAATTAATTAAAAAATAAAAAATTCATAAAACAATAAAAAATACATTTGGACAAAATGACTTACGGCTGATTTTAGGGACAAGGAATTTGAAAAGTGATGCGACTCATGCACGCTACGTTGCCTTGTTGGATATATTTCATGTCCACCTATGTCATCGACAAACTTTTATATGTAATTCCGAAGCTAACCCTACTATGGAATCTATTCTCTTCTCTCTCCTCTTCTCTTCCTCATATATTCCAAACCGATTCAGCCTCTGATACAAAACCTCGTTTTCGGCATTCCCTCTGTCCGTAAAACGTTGTCGTTTTGAGTTTCAATGGCGAGAATCCTTGGAGGGAAGTATAAAATCGGTGAAAAAATTGGGAGCGGATCATTTGGTGAAATTTACATTGGTAGGAAACTTTTTGTTATTACTTATTTTTGCTTAAATAGGTTTTTTAGTGGTGTATGATAATTCTTTTTATTTCTTTTTACTAATTTTTGATATTTTAAATTTGCTCCTAGCTTCTTCTTTTTAAAAAAAAATAAAAAAAAACATGAATCTTACGGTTAAATTAATGGTAATAGTTGAATGTTATATGACATTTGTTGATCATGTTACTTTGGTTCACAGTTTAATTTTAATTGATATTATTTATGTTAGATATTACTAGTGACGAAACTTGGACAAAAAATTTAGGGATGTCAATTTAATTTTTTTATATACAGTTTATTAACTAAAAAAAATATTTCTTTTACTTAAAACATTTTCATATTACAATTCGCACTTCTCAATTTTTAATCTTTCTAATTGATTGAATTCATGCAAAATGAATATTCTAATTTCTAGTTCAATTCAAGATTATTCAACTAATTCATTCTATGCACTAAAAAACATAAAATCACAACATTTTATAATGTAGGGTATACTAATTTGAGAAAAATATAATTAGTGATCATGTCAATTTCAAAAAATAATCCCTAAAATCAAGTTATTTTTCATACTAATTTAGGAAAAACTTAATTTAGAAGAAATATCATGGAAGAATCATAAATCTAACCTACATAAATCATACTAGGATACTAAGATACTAATTTAGGAGATCTTCTAAATATGAGTTATTTGATCTCTCTGTTCTCCCATCTCCAGTTCTCAATCTATCTTTCTTTTTACATTTATATTTTATTAATAGTTTGTTCTGAAAAAAAATTTATAATTAGATACAAAACCTTAATCTTTTATTAATCAAGATCCATCAAATTAATTTTTATTTAATTTTTTAAAAATATATATATATATATATATATATATATAAATATATAAATATATATATATATATATATATATATATATATATATATAACTATAAAAATAATACATAAATATATAAATTTAAATTTAAAAACAAATAAATATATATAAAAATAAAAATTAAAAAGCTTGGAGTGCCGTGGCTCCCCGTAGTCACATGCAAGGTCCGCCCTGTATATTACCATTGTTGTAATGTGATTATAGTCAAAGGGAAGATAGTATACTTATTTTAAAAAGAAAATGAGATTAAATTAAAAAAAAAAAATCGAATAACGGATTGAAACTAAAATATTACTCGTAATTGAGATAAAAAAGAACTTATTTATCCCTTTGTTTCTTAAAGAATTTAGTTAATAAAAATAAAATATTTAATGAATTAAAATAAATAAAATTTATTTTTAAAGAACTAATTTAGTAAATAATATTTTAGAAAATATATCTACTAGCTTTTATAGTTTTGGTTTATTATTATTAATATTATTATTATTAATATCATTATTATTATTATTATCTTTTTAACTTGTATATGTTTTATTTCCAGGGTCGCATATAGATACTTCTGAAATCGTAGCCATCAAAATGGTGAGTCTTATTTCCTTTATCTCGTCGTTGCAAACTTATTGACTTCCATTTCCGGCATTCTTTGTTTTTAATTTCCTATTTATTTTTCGTAAGGGTTGGTGCTAAAAACTGAAATAAAATAGGCCCAAAGGCACAATTAGTATTTAAACCGATTAAAGTAAGTTTTTTATTTAAGGATTTAGGATTAAACTTTGAACGTAAATTTTTACAAAAAAAAAGTATTTATAAGTAAAATAACGTTTTCTTCTCGTAAAACAGAAGTGTTTTATTTCAATTTCTATTATTAATCCATCTCCTTCAAGACAAATGAAAATGTAACCCCTTTATTGCTTGTGCTAAATAATATGTTAAAACTTTTCTTTGCTTAAAATTTTCTAATTTGCTATATGATTGTTGAATACCATAGGTATTTTTGCGAACCCCAATCATTTGTTTAAGAAATGGCTAAATTAATCAATTTTAGCATTAATATATTTTATCAATTTTTTCATTTAACTTAAAGAGTCAGCATAATTTGATTTTTCTTCAACTTAAAGTGATTATTGATCTTTATTACATGTATAAATCATTGACCATTAGTCTTTTCTAATTGTTGATATTCCTTGTTGGAAAATGGTTAGATTTTTTTTTTTGTTATTACTGTTTTTTTTATTTTAGTATAGTAAATAGGTGACTTTTGTTTTTGATCTTTGTAAATATTTTTTTTTTCTTTTGGTTTTGATAAAATTAATCATTTTTATTTTCATCCCAATAAATATGTCATTTTTAATTATAGTTTCTCTAAATATATAATTTTTCAGTACTTTTACAAATATAACATTTTTAGTGATGGATCTTGGCTAGCATGGTTGGGAGAGCCAAAATAATACACCCAAAATTTATATATTAAATTTTGTCACTAATACAAAAATGAAGACATAATTTAGTATAACGATAATTAAAAAAGAAATTACACATATCGAAAAGATTGTCCTTCGTTTTTTCAAATCCCTAAACTCATCAATAATTAAATCAGAACTAAAATGTTCAACTATTTATTTTTTAAATATAAATAATCATATTATCGACAAGAAATTCATCTTCCATTATTCTACAATCTTGTTTTGATAATGTTCACTATAGAAAATCATCTTTCTATTATAGCTGCAGATATAAGAAAAGTTAAAATAAGATAAATTAAACGATCATTCAAGTAGAATGTCTTTGACTTTCCTGTCCTTACCAAAGATTGACATAATTCAAGTATGATTGATAAATTCTTCAAATTTGAATGGTTATCTTCATCAATAATAAAATGTTCAAGTTGAAAGTTTAAGAAATGGTTCCTCTAGAATATCTCAAGAAGTTGAATTTAACCTGTTTACATCTTCATGGGGAGCTTCTCTTTTATAACCTCTAAAAAATGAATTTATTCTTTTATTCTTCATCAATATATCTATATAAAAATAAGACTAAAAAATAATTTTTCATAATCTAATAAAAAATTGAAAGATATAAATACTTAAAGAAAAATAGATGATAATCAAACCATAATTAAATTTCAATTATAAAATAACACATGGTACAATACTTTTTCTTCTATGTTCATAAAATAAAGAATTAATATACAAGAAGCTCATGAAATAAATAAGTAAACTATTATTTCACTATCAAGTAAAAAAAGAGAGAATTACTTTCTTTTTTATTTTCTAAAAAATGGAAGACAACAAATGAGAAATGAGAGCAAAAATAATATATATTTTTTTCTCTTAAAAAATTAAAAAAAAAAAACTTATGAGAATGGAAGATGAGAACAATTTAAAAAAAAACTTAAAACAAAATGAAAGAAAAAATAAAAAATATTTTAATAAATCTTTTTATTTTTTATTATACTTAATTTTATATTTTATTATTTATTGACATGTTGTGTTATATAAAAAAATAAAATATTTAGTTTAATATCATTAATTTCTAATATATTATCTATAATATAAAAAAAAATTAATATTGAGAGTGATATGGCGTATCAATTCTAAATTGATGTTTCACTTGAGATGTCGTATCAATTCTAAATTTAACCAAACAAATTAACAACAGATAGCAAAAGGACAAAAAAAAAAAAATCAAAACATTATTGTATTTCCGAAAGTATTCATGTTCAAATCTTTTATTTATTTTTATTATGTTATTTATAAAAAATATTACCTCTAAATATAACGGTTGGTCCAATTTAGTTTGTCCAAATTTAAGTTAGATTTTTTTTTTATTAATTCATTTTAGTTCGTTTTATCTCTAGTCCATCAAATTGAAGGACTAAATGTAGATTAAGATGATTCGTCATCCTATTTTATTTTAAATTAAACATTAAAATAAAATATTAAATATGTATATTATTTTATTTTATAAATATAAAAAATATATAATAATATTATAACTTAAATTATTAATACTTATAAATTAAATTTTTTTATTAGTTATAATAAAATAATTCAATATTTAAAGAAAAATACATTTCAGTCTAATTTTAATTTTTAATTAATTTTAACTTTTTTTATATTTTATTTTTTTTTCTAGTTACTTTTATTTACTGTAATTGCAAGGAGCATTCAATTATTCATCCCAAACTATAACATTCCAAATTAGTAGTCTTTTGGTATTAATATGTTCATCACATGTTAGGTTTCATTCACACATTAATCACTCAACTCATCACTCAACATTCGACACAAATAAACACATGAGACTCTAGTTCTATAGATGCATATATGTGGTGTTTATGTTTTTGTAAAGTTTGCACCTATTATAAATTTTCTTTGTAGTAAATTCAAGCATCAACAACAACATTTCCCTTATCTCAAAACAAAAGTCCTCAACTTGTGATGAGTCAATCCGTGTAAGTCTGGTTGTCTCACTTTAACACCACTACCTAAAACCATCACCTTTATCCCAAAATCATTAAGATAGGGTTAATTCTTATCACTACACTACCAAAACCTCATTCTCAATTTGAGTATGAGAATTTAGTAGAGTTAGGATGACTTCACGCTGAAATCCCTACACCAATGTATCATTACACTATACAATATAGAGCCTTTATAGAAATGACCATATTCATACAATTCACAAAAAAATAATATGTTCTTATCATAAGATTCAATATATTTTTGACATTCAATCCCAAGTTCTATTCAACCCAACATACACCATCACCATAATGTATTCATCTCATCAATTCTCATCAAGCCATAAAAAGCATTCATATTAATCTCTTATCATAACTTAGTCAAATCATAACATGTATTACATATACAAAATTCAATATCATTTATGTAATTCACATATTCATCATCACTATCCTTTCAACTATAAAGATCACACACACAAACACATGTATAATAATTCATCATCCAAAACATAAAACAACTAATAACTAATTCCAATCCTATTAATAACTCACATATTATAAAGCATATTAATATTTAGAACTTGTTAAAATTAATAAGCTTCCCTTGCCTTAAAAATAACCTTTCTCAAAGTTAAAGCTTCCCAGCTCAATAGATTGAGCTATTCCTAATTAGAAACTCTATTTGAAATTATTATCAGTCCAAATTACTCCTTACTACCTCAACTACTCAATGTTGTTATCAATTTTTGGGATCATCGAATACACTGGTGACTTGGTAAATTTTCATAATGGATTTGAGTTGCACACTGTTGGCCTATATGTATTGAGCATACTATTAAATTTTCTTCCATTACCGTTATCCTTTTCTTTAACATTATTGTTAACGACTTTCCCACCACAATTCACTTATTTTCTCATTACTTCCTTTAGTTGGCTAGGGTTGGGGCTGACTCTAAGTTTGAGTTTCTTAATGGATTCGTGCGATAAATGAAATATATGTTTGTGGATGACTGTGTGGCATTAAAGGTGAGGGTTGGGTCGCTAGTGGGGACGAAGAGAACAACATCAAAGTTGACTATAATTTAATACATGAAGTTTGATGTTGTTTTCTTCATCCCACCGGTGACCTAACCTTCACTTTTGATGCTAACACACCCATCTGAGGACATGTCTTCCATTTCTCCCACGATTTTAGACATAAACTTAAACTTAGAGCCAATACCAACCCCAACGAGCTAATGGAAGTAATAAGAAAACATGTGAATGACAGTTGGAAATTCGTTAAAGGTAAGGTTAATGAAAAGGATAACAATAAAGAAACAAAATTTATCAATGTGCACAATATGCATAGGCCACTAGTGGGCACCTCAAATCAACTGTCAAAATTTACCAGGTCACCATTTATTCCAGTGTTTCGGTGATCCCAAAAATTTCCAACAATATTGAGTATCTGAGGTAGTAAGGAGAATTTGGAACAATAAAAATTTAAAATAGATTCTCTAATTAGGAATAGCTCAATCTATTGAGTCGGGGACCTTTAGTTTTGGGAAAGGTTATTTTTAAGGTAAGATAAGCTTATTAAATTTTAAAAGTTCCAAATTTTAATATGATTCATAATTTGTGTGTTGGCTAGATTGGAATTAGTTATTAGATGTTTTATATTTTGATGATGAATTGTTGTACATGTATTTTTGTGTGTGATCTTTATAACTGAAATGGTAATGATGACGAGGATGTGAATTATATAAATGATATTGAATTTGGTATTTTTGATATATGTTGTGATTGCGAGTTATGGTATGAGATTTCTATGAATTCCTTTTATGGCTTGATAAGAGTTTATGAGATGAGGACATTGCGGTGATGGTGTATGTCGAGTTAAATAGAACCTGGGCTTGAATGCTAAAAATATATCAGATCTTGTGATATGAATGTATTATTATGTTTTGAATTGTATGAATATGGTCATTTCAAAGGAGAAATGTCATATTGTATAGTGTATACAATTGTGTGGGGATTCTAACGGTAAGTCATCCTGACTCTACTAAACTTTCATACTCAAATAGAGAATGAGGTTTAGGTGGTGAGAATGAAGTGTCATATTGTATAGTGTATACAATTGTGTGGGGATTCTAAAGGTATGTCATCTCGACTCTACTAAACTTTCATACTCAAATAGAGAACGAGGTTTAGGTGGTGAGAGTCGAAAAAGATTCCTTATTAGTGGGATCAATATGGAATAGTACCGTGACTTAAAGGATTGATAAGAACTAACCTTGTCATGATTGTTTTGGGATAAGGGTGATGATTTTGGGATAAGGATGGTTGTTTTGGGATAAGGGGAATGTTGTTGTTGATGCATGAATTATTGCAGAGAAAATTTATGGCAAATGCAAGACTTTACAAGAACGTTGGCAAATGCATGATAAGACTTTATAAAAATAAATAAGCTTACCCTTCATTTCTTTTATGGTGTTTTTGGTGCCCAACTGCAATGATCATATAATTGGTAGAAAGAGAATTTAATGTTACATAAACTCTATATTAAGATACTACAAATCAAATTTAGAATAAAATAAAATGAAAATATCAAAAAGTATTGAACATCCATGAAGAGATGAAATCGTTGCATTGAAATGAGACTTGGGAGCTGGCAAGACCATCAGAGACCAAAAGTATTGTTGGGTGCGAAATGGACCATCAAGAACAAGTATTTATTGAATAATCTACATTAATGTTTGATGGTAGTTAGTGGTAATGTGAGAGTGTTTGATGGTAATTTGATTGATGAAGCATTTATATAATTTTAACGGTAAAGCACTGAGTAACATGTCTGTATCAAATTACATCTAATTCAGGACTCAATTAGTAGCCCATGTCTATAGTTAAAAGGAAGGTGTTGACTACAATTAGATTTTCTCTTTGGTGATTAAATATGGTTACATTTGGGTCATACTTGCTTTGGTTGGCAATAACCATGGGGACTTGGATAGTTATACGTGAAAACAAATTTTCTTCATGACCACTTAGAGGTTTTATGTCAAAAGATTTTATGGTCGATGGTAAAGGGTTTAAGTGTGTAAGTTGAAGTAATCGTTGTATAGACTCAAACAATCTCATGGATAATAATATAATATATTTGATCAATATATCACCACTCAAGATTTTGACAAAGGTTCTTATAATCCATGCATCTATCATTTAAAGGTGGAGAACAATGGGCCCACATATTTGTTGTTGTATATAGACGACATACTGATAATATCTTAAGATAAGCTAGAAATCAAATGATTTCATTCATTACCAGGAAATAAATTTGAAATAAAGCATATGAGCATAGAAGAGGTGATTTGGGGATCAAAATCAACAAAAATTGAACCCAAAAGAAGCTCTTTATGTGTCAAATGAACTACATTCATAAGTTGATGAGATGTTTTGGGATGGACGAGTTGAAGTCATAAACACACCTTTGACAACATTTATATGTATTTTTATAGCTCAACACCATGTAGACAAATGAGGTAAGGGATCCATGTCTTATGCTCCTAGTGTGGTGGTAAGCCTAATGCATGTGATAATGGACACTAGACTACACCTTATCAAACTGTTAGTCTAGTGAGTAGGTATACAAGTAGACCTAAGAATGAATATTGGTAGGCATAATGAAATGGATCTCAAGATATAAAGCTGATTAAAGACATAGGAATTATCTTCAACTTTGTCAATGTGTGTGGCAGACTTTCACTTTGTGGTAAACCTGGACATTGGATAATCTAGTACTAGTTATGCTTTCAAAACTTGGAGGTCTCTAGAAAGTTGGAAAACTACTCTCTAAGGAACATTAGTTTTATTGACCATAAATATGGTTGGCAGAGGTAAAAAATGAGGGATATGGTTAAAGGGTTTGATACAATTTGGGTGTCACTACGGGAAGAAATTCATTTTTTGAGATAATCAGAATGCACTATGTTTAGCCAAAACATAGCTTGGTTGGCCAAAGATCAGTATGTTTATACAAAGAAAATGATTAAAGTGAAGAAGATCGACAGGAGAATCCAATAAATGTTTTCATAGAAATGAGTTTTTATGAAAGTAAATTCATACATTGGTTTGACTTATTGAACACTGATTCTTGATAGTAATTCTAGCAAAAAAAAAGAGGTTAAGTATGTTTCTAGTTACGCAACTTTGATGTGAAACTGAAATTTGTTCTATTAGAAATTTTGATAAATTTTGTCCTCAAACTTGAAAAATGAATGAATATAGTTTTTTTAACCCAATTAAGTTAAAAGTTTTTGACCTGTCAAATGTGTTTCATTATCATTTGAGTTGTTTACACTGTTTGACACATTCTCACTTTAATGTCTAAAAGGAAGCATGTTTGGCACGTCAAACAAAATTTAATGTAATTGGTTTAAATGAACTATATTCACCCATTTTTAAAGTTTGGAAACCAAAATGTATCAAAGTTTCAGATAGGGACGAATTCCAATTTCATGTAAAAGTTCAGAGACTAAAAACATAGTTAACCCAAAGAAAATGTAGTACGAAGTGTAGTTTGTAGGATATTGTGTATTGAAATTATTTTTAGGACAATAACATCTAGTTGTAGTATCTAATAACTTACAGGTTTTAACAATGATCATTGCTTTCTGACTAGATGCATCTACCGAGCTAAAGTATCTATTGGTATTAGACTCATATTAGTAGTTGATCTAACAATCATGTAACTATTTCAATTCAATTTAGATAGATATTCATGAGTACTTCTAATTAAGTATTGTCCCATACCTCTATATAAAAAAGAAAAACATGCTACTAGATATCTGGATATAGACTTGTAATAGAATGATAATATCTAATACACATGACACTTTTTTATTTTGTGTTATTTTCTCTTTATCTTTAGATGGTGTGATTCACAATTATCTTTACACTACTTTTTTGTTTGTAATTTTAAAACTCAATTTGATGGTACTTAGTACACAATATATATTATTAAAGATGTTTTCTATATTATAATATCGTGTTTAAATTTATATAAAATTAAGTTTAAATAATCATTTGTTTATAATTAAAATCTATTTTGTAGTGTTATGATCAAGAAACTCTATAATTTAGTTCTTATGTACTTTTTATTTTACATTTTAATATTTTATGTTTTATTTTGGAACATTTTTAAATTAATAAAAAATTAATAATAGATACTAAAACATGCAAACATGCAAAATAAATAAATAAAGACTATCTCTTCTCCTAGTTTTTTTACGAGCTAAAATACTTCTCTGACCTACTTGGCAAATAAATCTTTTAGTGCTTTACATGACAAACATTTTTTATTAGGTTTAATTAGTCGAATAGTACGCACTTTGGTGGTAATGTGTCAATTTGGTCTATACTTTTAAAAATGTTTCAATTCCATTCCAACTTTTGGAAAGTGTGTCAATTACGTCCCTTTCAAAAAAAAAATCCAAGGATGTTAACAATGTGTCACGTGTCCATTTTTTTTTAATTTTTTTTTCAAAATAAACAATTTTATCACGTGTCAAGTACCTAGTGTGACATATGGCATTGTCAGTGCCACATGGTAAGACAAGGTCATGTGTCATTGTCATGATTAGATGTCATTGTCACTGTCAAGTGTCATTGTCACGGTTAGATGTCATTGTCTTGATTTCAACTTAGTCCTCACACATGTCTCTTTTTTTCAATTTAGTCCCTACATATGTCTTTTTGATCTAATGTAATCCCATTTTTTTTTCAAAATAGAGCAATATTATCACTCTCTTAAATTTGAGACCAAATTTATTATTTATATACATATTATACTGATATATAATAATATATAAATTGTATGATTAATTTTTATTTAGTTAAATAATGAATCAAATGTTATCAATTAATATATGATATATTAGAAAGGTAATTAATGTTTGGCTTTTGAAAAATGTAATTAACTTGATAAAATAAAGAAAATTTAATTTGTATTACTACAAATATGTACGATATTAAATTAAATTGATGTATTAAATAATAATTAGTAATTCAACGATTAATATTAAATGGTGAATTAATTTTTTTCAACTAATATATTATATGTTAAAAAGGTAATTCATGTTTGGCTTTTGAAAAATCTAATTTAATTTAATTATATTAATTAAGTAAATAATTAATTAAAGAGACATATGTGACAACTGAATTGAATCATAAAGACATAACATATGTGGGAACTAAGTTGAATTAAAGAGATATGTGTGGGGACTAAGTTGAATCAAAGAAACATGTGTAGAAACTAAATTGAATCAACGAAACATAATTGAAGACTAAATTAAAATAAAAATAATGATTCTTGGTAATAACAATGATACGCAGCATTGTTTTGTCATATAACACTAACAGTGTTACTTGTCACACTTTCATAGACTGCAGTTATCCACTGTGTTAATGCATAATTGTTAAGAATACTAATGCTTAAATAAACTAGTCTAACAATTTTCAAATATGAGTTATCAATTAGTTTTTTTCGATCTAAACACAGTGAAACTCTTTTTGTAATTATAAAAATATATAAATTAATATTTTTTATAATTTTAAAAATAATTATAAAATTAAAAAAGTAAAATAAAAAAAATAATTTATAAAAAATAAAATAGTAACAAATGTGTACAAAAATAAGGTTACACTTTATATATATATATATATATATATATATATATATATATATATATATATATAAAAAATACACCGTTAATATTTTCAAAATTTTAAGTAATAATTTAATTAAATAAATTAAAATAATTATAATCTTATTAAATTATTTTATTAGAATTAATACTTAAATTTAATTTATAAATATTAATTTAAATTATAATATTATTATATATTTGTGTTTTCAAATTTATATAATATAAAAAATTATATTTAAAAATTTTCTCGAACCTATCAAATTGAAAGATGAGATAAAACATATCAAAATAGACAGAGGGGTTTTTGCCAATAAGTCATATTTTAACGGGATGATAAGATACCTCATACCTAAACTTGTTTTTGCTACCCCTACTTTTCCATCAATTTTTATCATACTATATTTAGATATTGTGAAGTAGGGGTTTCTAAAAGCAATATTTTTCTTGATTTATAGGAGAAGAGGAAAACAAATCAACCACAGCTCTTGTATGAGTCCAATTTATATAGTATTCTTCAAGGAGGAAGTAAGTTAACACAATTAGTTCAAAATGCTGTTGCAAAAGTTTGCATGTGTTGTGTTAATAGATTGTGATGGAACTGAAGGTGGAATTCCAAGAATGAAATGGTGTGGCACTGATGGGGACAATAATGTTCTTGTTATTGAACTTCTCGGACCAAGTCTTGAAGATCTCTTTTACTTCTGTGGGAATAAATTATCACTCAAAACAGTTTTAATGTTGGCTGATCAGATGGTAATCACTCATTCGTTTTCATGATCTTGTTTATTTGTTTTCTTTGCATATTGAAGCAAACAATTTAGTTTTCTGTATGCTATTGTAACAATTTTTATGTAATTATGATGTAATTAATTAGTTGTTACAATAAGTATGATTTTTAGAAATTAAAAACAAAATTATATTTTTTTAATTAAAGATAAACCTGCTTTTGTTTAATTGACCACAGCTTACACGGATAGAATATTTACACTCCAAAGGATTTTTGCATAGAGACATCAAACCTGATAACTTCCTTATGGGTCTTGGAAAGAAAGCAAATCAGGTATTCTTCATTAGCATTAGTATTTTTGTTCTTTTTAATTGCTATGTGAATAAACTATTTACTTAATTAGTATTTTCTTTAGCTTTCAACTTTTAATTACTATATAATTGGTGTAATATAATACTCTCAGATTTACATGATTGATTTTGGACTAGCAAAAAGATACAAGGATCCCATCACAAATAAGCATATCCCTTACAGGTACATGTATTTTTTCTGTCTGGCTTCACTATTTTATTTAATCTTTTATTGTTCAGATTATATTTTGGTTCATTAATTGAAATATCTAATTTCAGTAAAATGTATATGAAAAGTGATAATAGATTAGCAACTCCTTTATCTCTGTACGGTATAACATGCGTCATTTTATATACACTATTCAGTATACTAAGAAGTTTATAACTGTTAAGACTTTCATACTTGGCCCTATAGTAACGTTGCAAGAAATTTATTTATAAAGGTAAATGCATTATTGCTTAAAATGAGAAGCCTTTCGACTTGAGTTTATGACATTATAAATAATTGTTTTATCTTTACATTATTTTTATAATTACTTGTGCCTTATTAGATTAAATTTAGCTACGTTGCAATGATAATTTGGTATTGGAGGAAGTATTTCAGAGAAGACTATAATTTTGGAAGAAAGTAATTATATAATTTATCACTTTTAGGTTTGTCGGCTTGATTCAAATTCACAACAACTCCATATATACGAGTGACTTTTCACGAACATATCTTTAGGATTTTTGTGTAACATACACCAATGCAGAGTTTTTATCACGATTATTTTGGTCATTTGACATTGGTTTAAGACCTAAGGTAAATTCAGTTAAGGCGTAATATACGTTAAAAATAAATAAAAATGTAGAAATGATCTTTCTCTCCTATTCTCTGGCCTTCCATTCCGCCTTCCACACCATCTTCACCACACGAACCACGTTGGAACAGTGTTGGCAGAGCAGATCAAGAAGCGCGACCACTAGCAAATTGAGAACGATGCAGCACCTTCGAACCACCATTGATATAGCTCCGTTCATGTTACTGCACTCACAAAATGAACCAGGTCTTCACCAAAATCCCATTGTAGCAAGATAGAATGAACCCAATGATCCAGAACGCACCATGGATTCCTCCACGTAGATGAACCGCGAACCTAGCCAACACACATCCACGATGCTAGAAAACTCAACGTTGCAACATCTGAACTAAGCCATCGTGAACCCTAATCATGAGATTAACCACATAATAGCGCCTCCATGAGATCTCCTTAACCATTACAACCAGAGTCACAAACACCACAACATCACAAACCCATTATCACAACATTGTCAGCCACTCCATTGTTACACTTCTCCAACTCCTTAATGAAACTCATATAGAGGACAAAAGAGGGAAATAAGCGGGATAGGGTTTTCGCGCATCAGAGGAAGTAGATGGACTGTTTCTGGTTTTGGAGATTTTTATCCCACCTTCTGCCTTAATTGAATTGAAAACTGCGTCATATCACCATCTTCTGCCTCGGGAACTAAGACTTGAAGCCATCGAGTCCAAAAAATAAAATAAAAATTGCTGACACTTTACTGCCTCGGGTCATAGCAACCGAAGCATAAATTGGCTTTATTGCCTTGGGTCAGTAACAACCGAGGCATAAAGCTTTTGTTTTAAATTCAAAAATTCCAAGTGGGGGGAGGTCGAAAATTTGGAGAGGCTTTAGGCCTTAGGTCCATCAGAACCTAGGCATAAGACTAATTTCTGCCTCGAGTTAACTAGTAACTGAGCATAAAATAATGCATAAATTACAAAACTACCACCGCGTGTTTATATGCCTTGTTTTTGCTATAACCGAGGCATAAAGCTCGAGTTAGAAAGTCCAAAATGCACTAATGATATTATGTAGTTATCTTATGTTCCTAATTTATTATAGAAAATTACTCTAGGATCTTCATATTCATGATTTTCACATATTAATATACATAAATCATGATAGGATACTAACCTTGATTCATGAGAGATTTACAATAATGCATTCTTCAATCTCCTTTTCCTAATTTATTTATTTGTCTTTCTTTCTCCTCTCACAAAACCAAATGCATACTTTCTTGTATCCATACAACTAACAAAGTTTGAATCTATATACCCATTCACCTCAAGGTGATCATATTTTCTATAAGTAAGCATGTGATTCTTTGTTCCTTGTAGGTATAATAAAACTTTCTTTGCAGTTTTCCAATGATCCAGTCTTGGATTACTTTGGTATCTACCAAGTATACCAACTACAAAGGTAATATTTGTCCTCGTACATGTTTGAACATACATCAAACTCCTAACAACAAATGCATAAGGGATATCTTCCATATGTTTTTGTTCCAAATCATTCTTTAGACATTGCATAAGACTAAACTTGTCTTCTTTCTATATTGGAGCGGGAGATGTTAAATATTTATCCATTCTGAATCTCTCTAAAATTTTATTAATGTATGTATTTTTAGACAAACCTAACAATCCTTGTGATTTATCATGGAATATTTATATTCCTATCACATAGCATGCCTCACCCATATCTTTCATTTCAAAGTTATTAGAGAGAAACGTCTTAGTCTCACTTAATAGACCAAGATCATTAGTTCTCAATTCCCGTACATGATTTTTTATCCTAATTGCTCAAATCCATTAATTCCAATCAAGGTTCATTCATGTAACAAGATGTGCGTTTTTCTTTTTCATTCAATTCCAATTGGAATTAAACTGCACGAATACAACACCACAAGGGCATCATACTTTCGATTTCAACGTCATTAGTCTTGATCCAATTCAAGCAACGTACTAGTTTCAGTTCTTGAATTGTATTAATGCACTTATTAACACCACAAGTGAAAGAAGTAATGTAATGTAGTAAAACATCATATTGAATCATTAGCAATGAAGATAAAAAATCTCTAAATTTAATAATTAGTGTTCATAAACAAATTTCATAGAGGAATAACTGGATTCATAATTAGGGTTTAACTTAATTTGGGGAAAAAAGAATTTGGGAACAAAAAGTAATGGGAGAATTACAAATCTAACAACAAATGATCTGATACCATATGTAGCATATTATGTAGTTTTCATATGTTTCTAATTCATTCTGTTAAACTACTTTAGGATCTTAAGATTCATGATTCTCACACCTTAATATACATAAATCATGATTTGATCCATGAGAGATTTACATTAATAGGTTCTTCAATCTTCTTCTCCAAATCTACCTCTTTGCCTTTCTTTCTCTTCTCACACTTTCGTGATGACTTTGTGAAAGAAACTTATGACTAGAGACAAAACCAAAACCTCTTTATTAACCAATGTCCATCAAGTTGGTTACCATAAGTTTATTTTCCATAATCAATAAGTCCTTATATTTTATTAAATCACATTTGGACCATCATAATATTTCAAATGAGTCACATATAGAATATAATTAATCCGTGAATTAATTCTAACAGGTTGAACATAACCTTATCTACTACAAGTGTTTCTTTATAACGTTCTCTATAAATATTAATCTATTTAAATTCTAGTTATGTCTTCATACCATTCTAAATTATTTTCTAAACATATTTGTATAGACCATGTGTATAGAATATTTTTTCTGGTTCTAGCTAGGGATGTCAATGGGGCGGGTAAGGTACGGATAGTAGCTCCCATATCCTACTTGATGGATAAATATTTGCCTAGTACTCATATTCATATCCGTGCGAGTATCTGTTATGCGAATATCCGCAGTTTATTTAATATCTATGGATATCCACTAGTACCTGCAGGTATTTACAAAAGAAAAAATTAATATTTAAAAGTATATTTTAACCATAAATTAAAAAAAAATATACATTGCATAACATTCATAAATTTCAAACAAAGTGCATGTTGAATGACAATTTAGAAAGAAATAATTAAAAAAAAAAACTAATTGATAAAAAAACTCATTCAAAATCAATGTGTTAATGTTATAATAATGTTTTTTTTATTTTTTTTAATTTAAATTAGAGTATAGCGGGTCAGGTATCTGCGCGTACGGGTGCAAATCTGGGTGTAAATCTTTTGACCACAAATGTTGAAGACATTTTCTATATCTTTAGATTTGAGTTTTAGAATTTTCTCTGCGTCATGTCAACTAGAAGTCTTAATTTGTATTTATTGCCTAATTGATCTTCAATTACTTATCAGACACAATGAAACCTGTCATAATGTTCTATCTTTTGTCAGATGATACACATGCACTAATGATTTGGTCAACGTTTGTCAGTTGCAACTATTTCGTGTTTTACCAATTCTAAGTTTTTTGTATTTAAGTTCTTAACAAAACATTGACGTTGTCATAATTTTTCACTAAAAATGTTATTTTCATTAATGTAATAAAATATGATCACCATTCTTCAAATGAATAACAATTTACATTTTCCTTTCACTTGTGTGATGAGTCCATCTTCAAGAGTAAGGAAACCTAGGAGAAGCCATGCGGAATTGATGAAGCTTCCATGGAGAAGGATGAAGGTGCAGAAGTTAGAAGATGAGAGGAGAAGTGGTGCGGCAATGGTATTTGGAGAAGCTCTCAAGTGAGGTTGGGCCAACACTCAAGGAAGGGGGCTAGAGGAAACCAAGAAGGAGATCTCTAGCCTAAGTTGATTCACAAAAAAAGAGGAGTCTGGAGTCATCTCAACAAAATTTCTCTACTATATTCATGAATGAAAATACAAGGGTCCTAAGCTCTCTATTTATAGGCTAAAATGAGACCAAGGAATCTCCAAAAAGTGGAGGGAAAAAGGAGTCTAGAAAGTTGAATTTTGGAGCCAAAAAGGAGCATGTAGGAGGTGTGACTTGCTTGGCAAGTCACACTTGTCTTGCCATGGGAAGCTAACTCTCATCCTTGGAGAGCAAGTTTGAGAAGCTTCTAGGCTTTTCTAGAGTAGACACACTACTCTTGGCCCATTTGGCCCAATTCCCCTTTTTGG
>Ga0214545_1005646_pt1 | contig 22413 bp, 17 predicted proteins | sample CNSS4metaG_FD_160064 | JGI IMG/M metagenome (GOLD analysis project Ga0214545, IMG submission 160064) | Root nodule microbial communities from cowpea collected in UCLA plant growth center, Los Angeles, California, USA - CNSS4 | ecosystem: Host-associated > Plants > Roots > Nodule | place: USA...
CTCTAGGTAAGCCCCCATTTTTATCGCCCAGGCATCGTAGTTCTCTCCGTCAAAGACCGGAGGTGCTACTTGGGAGAAATTTGATTCAGCGTCCATTATTTCACAGGCCCGTAAGAAAACAGCTCTGATACCAGATTGGTGGAGTTGAAAGGGAAATAATTTAATCGGGAGAAGGAAAAAACAGAACCAGGTAAAGTGTACAGTATTATGAGATTGATATGAAGAAATGGCTTGTTTTATTCAACGTAGCAGCAATACATTTATAATAAAAAAATAAAACTGACAGTAACCACATAAGCATGATTTCAGGGAACGTGAATAACAGACATACTTGCACCTAAAGTTTAGGAAGACCTATTAATTAATTAAAAAATTAAACAACGATCTGCAGTTACAAAAAGCAGATATTTAACATAAAGAGTAGGCTCAAGAGGAAAAAGGTTCTCCTGATTTTAGATGATGTTGACAATCTCGAGCAATTACGAGCACTTGCTGGAGGATGTGATTGGTTTGGCCCTGGAAGCAGAATAATCATCACAACTCGGGATAAACAATTGTTGGCAACTCATCAAGTTACAAGAACATATGAGGTGAGGGAATTGAATGAGAACGATGCTCTTCGGTTGCTTACGTTGAAAGCTTTTAAAACGGAAATGGCTAATCCAGGTTATGAGTTAGTATTGAATCGTCTAGTAACTTATGCTTATGGTCTTCCATTGGCTTTAGAAGTAATAGGTTCAAACCTCTTTGGAAAAAGTATAAAAGAATGGGAATCTGCTACCAGACAATTTAAGAGAATTCCTAAGAAAGAAATCCTAGAGATATTAAAGTAAGCTATGGAGCTTTGGAGGAAGAAGAGAAGGTTATTTTTCTTGAGATTGCTTGTTGCTTCAAAGGATATGCATTGCGAGAGGTAGAAGATAGGCTTAGGGCTCTTTATGATGACTGCATCAAACATCATATTGGTATGTTGGTTAAAAAATCTCTCATAAAGATTAGTCTACTTAGTCTCAAAATCATGAAGAAAATGAAGAAAATATTTGTTCTGCATAGTGCACTAAGTGTCACTGAGAGTCGCTCAGCTCCCTGACTGGTTTTACAGTTTTATTTATCACGCTTAAGCGCCTCTTATTCAGGCTTAAGCGTGTTTTTCTGTTTTTCTATTGTTTTACTGCTTTGTATAGAAGACCTTATGCCTCCTTGTTGAACAGACTATTTCCTTTCAAAAATATCCATCCTTTTCAATCATTTTAAGGTTTGAATATCATGTTAATGAGGTGCATCCGGAATCAGTGTTTTCCAAGATGGTATCAAGCTCTTCATTTAAAGAGCTCTAGTGCGTATATCTGATCTTTTCTTTCTTTTTCTTTATTCTTGTTTTCTTCTTGCTTGATATTGTTATCTTTATTCTTATTCTTATCTTGATATTATTTCTCTTGTTTCTCATAGTCTTGATTCAAATAATTATCATTCATGGAGTAGAATTTTGATTACTACTTTAAGTTCCAAAAATGAACTTGAGTTTTTAGATGGGACAGTTGTTTAACTTGATATAGATGATTTCTCATATCAAGCATGGAAGAGATGCAACAACATGATGCTTTCTTGGCTGGTACATTTGGTTTCTTCTGGGATAAAACAAAGCATTTTTTGGATGGACAAAGCTGAAGACATCTCTAAAGGATTTCAGAGTTGCAGATGAAAGCCTCTTGTCTATGACACGAAGATCTTTTGATTACTGAATTTTTCATATATAATGCTAAGAATTATTTGGGATGAACTTAATAACTTAAGACCTTAACATTCTTGACCGGATACGATGAAGTTCTTAAGAGGATTGAATGATCAAAAGAGCAATATCAGGTCTCATCAACTTCTCCCTGAAAACGAATCTGGTAATGACTTATAACACATGTTGCTCATCATCTTAGCCAATTCACTCACCACTCAACACCATCAAACTTATATGTGTATCCTTCAACATCTTAAACAAGCTCTTGGATCTTGCTGACAAAAGTTAAGTCTAATTCAAAGTTTTTAGTTAGTGGTTTTGATTGAGTTGTATGTCTGAACTCACGTCAGTGTGTTAGTGATTCCATTATTTCTAGAAATCAAAAAACAACCAACTATCTCTAAAAGTTCATCAGAAGATGAATATAGAGTCATTGCTTCTACCACATGCAAAATAGTATGGCTCCTGTATCTCATGCAAGACCTTAAAATTAATCTTTATTTTAAAATGTGTAAAATCAAATTAATTTAAATATTTAGTGGAGTGATTTAATATCTAAATTCAAGAAAATTATTTTAACTGTTATGAAATAAAGTCAATAACAAATAATAGATAATAGAGAAGAGAAAAAAAATAGAGAATAGAGAATGAGAGAATAGGGAGCAACTCATATGTGTATTATTATTGATAGGAAGAGTCCTCTTTATAGATACAACATGTAATCCATAAAGGAAACAAATCAACTTAGTTAATACAAATATTTACATAAAGAGTAATGAATCATATGAATCATATGAGTAGATGTGTCAAATCAATGAACAATCATTAATTCATAACACTCCCCATTGAGTGTCATTGATAAAATAATGTGCCTGGTTAAAACCTTACTAGGAAAAATCCTTTGTGATAAAAAACCTAGTGAAGGAAAAAGAGTACAACATTTTGTATTCTTTAATACAATATTGTTCATCACATATCATATTTCCCCCCCTCATGTAAACTTACATCATTAAGGTGACGGAGTCCGAACTTGTGAATCATTTGCTCAAAAGTTTTTCTTGGCAAAAACTTCATAAATAGACTTGTCATATTTTCACATGAATAAATTTTTGGATATTTATATCATCTTTCAATTGAACAATACATTTGTCTTCATATATGGTTGTTCATTCCATCTTTGTCGGGGATAGTCACAAGTTTCTTGCACATGTTGAATTATAGACCTTTACCAAACATATTCACAACTTTCCTCGTAATTTTGTATGATTAGAGGATGTTGCTATTATGATTTATTTCATATACCTTCATGAAACCATTGTGCTACCTAGAGGTGTCAATTTAGCCCCTAGCCCATGGGCCAACCCTGGCCCACTCTTCATAAAGCCCCTTTTTAGGGGGGCCCCAAATGAGGGGGCCAAAAAAAAGTCTCAGCCCCCAAAGCCCCCTCTCTAGTTGGTTAGGGCTAGGGCTAAGGTGGGTTAGCCCCCCAAATAATACTATATTAAGCTAAAGTCAAAGATCAAGTTGAGCGACCGGACGGGCACGATGACCCGGACGGGCTCGACGACCCGGATGAGCCCGATATCCCGGACAGACTCGACGACCCAGATGGGCCCGATGACCAGGACAGGCCTGACAACCCAGACAGGCCAGACAACCCGGACGGGCCCAACGAGCCGGATGGGACTAACGACTAGGACAGGTCCTATGACCTAAACGGACCCGACGACCCGGACGGGCCCAACAACTCGTACGGGTCCAACGATCCGAACGGGCCCAACGACTCGGACGGGCTCGACGACCCGAACAAGCCCAATGATCAAGACAAGCCCAAGGACGCGAAAGGGCCCGACAACCCGGATGGGCCCGACCACCCGGACGAGCGTGATGACCAGGACGAGCCCGATGACAAGGACAGGCCCAACCACCCGAACGGGCCCAACCACCCGAACGGGCCCAAAGACCCGGATGGGCCCGATGACCCGGACGGGCCCGACGACCTAGACGGTCCCAACGGGCCCAATGACCCGGACATGCTCGATGATCCAGATAGACCTAACGACCCTAACGGGCCCGACGACCCTGACGGTCCCGATGACCCAAACGTGCCCAACGACCCAAACACGCCCAATGACCTGGATGGGCCCGATGATCCAGACAGACCCAACAACCCGGACGGGCCTGACAACCTGTACGGGTTTGATGGCCGAAACGGGCCCGACGACCCAAACATACCCAACGACTCGGATGGGCACGATGATTTAGATCCCCAATGACTAGAACGAGCCCGATGACCCGACCCGCCTGACGACACGAACGGGCCTATTCAGATCGTTGGGCAATTCTGAATCATTAGTCTCGTCCGACTCATTGGGCCCGTCTGAATCGTCGGGCCCGTTCGTGTCGTTGGGGCTGTTTGGATCATTGGGCGCGTCCGGGTCGTTGGGCATGTCCGGGTCGTCAAGCCCGTTCGGATCGTTGGGCCCGTCCCGGTCGTTGGGCCCATCTGGGTCGTAGGACCTGTTTGGGTCGTCGGGCTCGTCCAAGTCGTCGGGCTCGTCCATGTTGTCGGGCCCATCCGTGTCGTCGGGTCTGTCTGGGCCGTCGGGCCCATCTTTGTCGTAGGACCCGTCCAGGTCGTTGGGCACGTTCTGGTCGTCCGGGTCGTCGGGCCTGTTTGGATCATTGGGCCCGTATGGGTCGTTAGGCACGTCCGGGTCGTCGGGCTTGTCTAGGTCGTAGGGTCCGTCCAGGTTGTCGGGCCCGTCTAGATTGTCAGATTCGTCTGGGTCGTCGGGCCCGAGGCGTGTCCGAGTTGTTGGGTCCATATGGGTTGTCGGGCCCGTTTGGGTCATAGTGCTCGTCCGGGTCGTCGAGCCTGTCCAGGTCGTCGGTCCCGTCCGGGTCGTCGGGCCCGTCTGAGTCATCGAGTTCTTCCGTGTCATCGGGCCCGTCCATGTTGTCGGGCTTGTCCGTGTTGTCGGGTTTATCCTGGTTGTCAAGCCCATCTAGGTCGTCCGGGTTGTCCGGCCCGTCTACATCGTCTGGGTCGTCAGGCCCGTTTGGGTCGTTGGGCCTGTTTGGATCATCAGGCTCATTCAAGTCGTCGTTCTTGTCGAGGTCTTCGGGCAGGTCCGGATCGTTCGATCTATTCGGGTCGTCATGCTTATCCGGTTCGTTGGGCCTGTCCCATAAATAGTAATATATTTTAAAAAATAATATATTTTTCATGTGGAAGATGAAAGCCCATGGGTTGGCCCTGATCCACAGGGCTTTTGTAGGGTTTTTGGCCTTGTGGACTTCTTTGTTGGGGGCTTTTTTTTTAATGTGGGCTTTTTTGGCCCTAGCCCACACGGGTCAGGGGCAAGCCCTGTGGGCTGGACCAAATTGACACCTTTATTAGAAACAAATATGTTTGATCACTAATTCGATCACAAATAATATATTAGTATTTGTAACAAAATTTAATGATTGATTTAGTAATCTATTTTTTTATGATTGAATTAGATATCAATTTAATTTAGTAATGAAATACTTAGACATTAAGTCACTCACTAGATCGAGAAAAAAATTATTTGCTCATTCAATCACTAATAAAAACTACATGTTACTGATTTTTTGTGATTGAAAATCTGTTCACCAAATTGGTTATTAATTTAAAAATATATATTTGATCACTTTTAATCACAAATTATTTTTATAATAATGTTAATTGCAAGTTCTTTTATGTTTCCTGAGGAATTTGGATGACTTTTTGTAGTTGCATGTAATTTTTATGCAGTTAATTCTTTAAAAAAAACAATGAAATTTGAATGTAATTTTTTTGTAAACTAGAAAGGAAATAAAAGAAACAATGGAAGAAGTGAGAAACTGTAAACAGAGAAATTATAATCATTACACAATTAAGTATGCTAGATGATCTATTAATTTGAAAACATTCTTAATTATTGATTAATTTTGACAAAATTTATCACAAGTAATAAACATCATATAAAATTGTAACTAAATTGTTGGATAAACAGAACTTTCTTTTATATGTTTTTATATGAGGTTAGTGATGTTATAAAAGTTTCATTCATCTAATTTTAATAATCTTCTAATATTTAATATTATTCAATATCTATTTCATATTAAGATATATTATTTTATTTTGGAATCTAATAATAATAATAAATAATAAGGTATTTTATAATATTGGGAGTAAGCCATTCCTCCTAACGATTTTATTAAACTTGTAGAAACATGGAATATATGATATTCCAAAGTTAATACATTTTCATAAATCTTTGTTGATACGAAACATGTGTCTTTTTAGTTAATTCCTTTTTTTTCATTATATTTAGTCTTTTTTGTTATGTATTTATGAGTAAACAGAAGTTGATCTTTATGGTTTTTTGTGAACCAGTTGTTAATAAATAATGATAGATATAGTGCGTGGACACCTGCATTAACTACTTCATTCTACTTCCCATAAATCACACTTAATTCATTTTGTACTGTTGCTTCACTTTATTATACGGTGGATGAAGCACATTACGAGATTTGAAACTTTATTATTTAAAACTTAAAAATCAAATCTCTAAATTAGTTAAAATTAGTTTACATATAAATTAAAATAATTTTTTATGAAGATAAATCAGAAAAAAATTATTTAAATATTCATTTTAATTTAGAAAAAAAAAGTTTATTTAACTTGTACTGTTTTCAAAGTTTATTCAACAACTTTGTATGATTTTCTTTTAATAATTAATGTTAGCTCATATACAACTCTAATCTAACATTCAAATACTTTTGCACTGTTTCTTTTCATTCCTACAATTCCTTACCATTACCAACATCTCAGTCCTAGCAAATTAACCAACACATGTAGCATCTTATCAAACTTTATTGACTCATTGCTAACATCAAAGAAAAATCGATAATAATGTTGACAAAAGAAAATATATTTTGCAGTGTCAATATGATTCTGCAGAATGAAAATGAGACCAGTACTCCTTAACAAGCTGCTTGAATAGCGATCCTTCTTTCTTCATCAAGTTCATTGGTTCATCATACTCCACCAATTTTCCTGTCAATAATACAAGTATCCCATTCATTGAAGAAAACAAGTAAAAGTTATAGTTAGAACATACGATACGAACTCTTCTATTTGCACTCCTTAGAGGAAATAAAGAGGTTTTCAACATCAAATTTACCATCACTAATTGAAAGAACCATACTGCAATCCATCACGGTTGGTATTCTGTGTGCTACTGTGATCACTGTACAATCTGCAAACTCAGTTCTAATGGTTTTCTGCAGAATCAAATCAGTAGCATTGTCAATTGATGCAGTTGCTTCATCCAACACCAATATCCTGCTTCTCCTTAACAGCGCACGCCCCAAACAAAATAATTGCCTTTGTCCCATGCTCCAGTTTGATCCATCTTCCACAACTGTTACAAATTGTTACAAGTTATTATATATCAACCAGGACAAAATAACTTGTGACATAGAACGTGTACCTGAGGAGTTTAGTCCCTCTTCTTTCTCTTGTACAACTTCTCGCAGCTGACACTTCCCAAGAACCTTCATATTGAGCAACATATATGATACACTTGCAATGCAAAGCAAAGATAACTAGAATGTACTTGGTTTTACCTCCCATATTTCTTGATCAGAGTATTGAGATAAAGGGTCTAAATTATATCTAACAGTTCCATTAAAAAGAGTAGGATCCTGAGGTATAACTCCAAAACGTGACCTCAAATCATGAAGGCCAATACAAGATATGTCTATGCCATCAACTACAATTTTTCCACCTGCTGCCTCCACCAGACGAAATAATGCACTGATAAGAGTGGACTTTCCACTGCCTGTTCTTCCAACAATTCCAATCTTGTGTCCTGCTTCAAATGTGCATGTGATTCCATGAAGTATAAGTGGTCCATATGGCCTGTATCGTATCTTTGTATAAACAAGAAAATTACATGTGGTTCATTTCAATTACCATTTTTCTGAACATTTTGATTCACATTTAAATAAGTACCAATTACCTGCAAGTCATTTAGTTCTACTTTACCAGCAACTGGCCAATTTGAAGGAGGACGATTTCCTGCTATTACTTCTGGGGCCTCACTTGGTATATGCATATATTGATTTAGCCTCTCTACGGATACTATGTAATTTTCTAGACTGCATTGATTTTGAATTAAAAATACTAAGGAAGCGTTTAAGGTAAGGCCATAGGAGAGAACCATGCCAACCAATCCTGGAAAAATAATGTGATGATTGTAATTCTCAAAGCCAAAGTCATCACAATTGACATATAACATTGAATCAAAGTCTCACCAGAGCTGAAAGTTCCTGGTGGAAGCACAACCATGCATAGAGCTGCAGAGGTAAGGAGTAATGCACTGATTACTTCTAATCTTTGGATCAGCCACTCATTTGAGGCAAAACTGTGAAAGAAGGGACTGGCATTGATATCAATTAGATCAAGATTCTTCTTGAAAAAACGATCTTCTTCCTCAAAAGCTCTTATTGTCACAGCTCCAGCAGTTGTTTCAGCTATATGATTAGCTACAAATGATTTTGTTGTGCCATTCACGCGCATCAATTCTTTTGCAGTGGAAAAATAATATTTCTGGTTTTATAAAGAAATACCTTAGATACTTTGGATAATGAGCATTATTTAGTTAAATTTTTCAATTCTATCAAAATAGAATACATAGAAGACACAATTTCAGTATGACAATATTTTCAAAGATGAATTTGTTCAATACCTGCAAGCGAATTGCAGCATAAATCATTGGTAAGGAGACAACCAAGACTTGCCAAGAGACAATGGCTAGAACTATGAGATTAGAACATAAGTATATAACACCTACCGTAGTGAAACTTAGCATAAAAGGTATATCAAGATCCATAATGCTAAGATCTGATGAGACCTGAACAAGGAAATGATAATCAAAATACTATTATGCTATTACTAGCATTAAAATCAAGCGAGGAAAGAAATTGTATAATCCTTACCCTGCTAAGTATCCTTCCCAATGGTGTACAATCATAAAAGGACATTGGTGCACGAAAAAGGGAGTTAATTAACTGTACAAATAAATATGTTGATGATTGAATACCAAAGGCAACAACAAGCAGAGTTCTGATCAACAAGAAAATTATAGAAGCAACCCCAATCAAGAAGTAAACTACAATCAACTGCAGTGTGCTGACTTGGGAATTGTCAACCTTTGCAGCCATCCATGAGTTTTGCAGTATCTGGAGAATCACAAACATGAGGTGACAAAAAGAAGCCATAAAGAAGTATGCATAACCTTTCTTCTGATTCAAGTATTGCAAGTACGGTTTGAACCCTGTGTTTCCTATCTCTCTCTCTTCTTCCTTTATTAACTGATTTTCATTTGTTGCTTTTAACTGCTTCTCCATGAAAGCTTGTGTAATCTCTCTTGCAGAAGTTGAATGTCTCTCGGAAGAAGAAACATTCATAGGGTTGTCAGAACCTGCAGTTTCATTGTGAGCATTAACAAGATTCTGGAATTCTCGGCTTGAAGTCAACAAATGATGATAAGGAGCAACTTCTAGGATTTTCCCATTTGACATCAACTGTGAAAGGAAAGAAGAAAATTCAGTCTAAAAGTAGAAGCAAGAGAAAAACTAACTTCAAAATCATTATTAATTTACAATCACTGGTTATATGCAGGAAACATACTAAAGAAAGAATGAACAATGTGTTAAGGTTAACGAATTACCATAACAGAATCAAACGCTGGTAGAAAGTCGACTTGATGAGTTACGAGTAAAACAGTTTTTTCTTTAAGACCATCCATGATGTATTCCTGACAAATTTGAAAGCCATTTTTGAGTAAGGAATGACTCATACAACATAAATGTAGAATTTGAAGTAAGGAAGATGACATTACATTAAACAAATTTGTGGCAGTATGTGCATCAACAGCACTAAATGGATCATCCAAAAGATATACATCAGCATTCTGATAAAGAGCACGTGCAAGTTGAATTCGCTGCTTTTGACCCCCACTCAAGTTAACTCCTCTCTCACCTATTTCTGTGAGGTCTCCATGAGGAAACAGCTCCAAATCCTTTAGCAGTGAAGATCTACGAAGTGTTTCTTGATATCTATGAGCATCCAAATCCGATCCAAACAAAATATTTTCCCGTATTGTTCCTGTTTGTATCCATGCTGTTTGAGAAACATATGCAAACTTTCCATAAACTTCTATCTGTAAGTCAAAATGTGAGATTAAAACTCCTCTTAGCAACACAACTACAATGGAGGACAGAATAACTTCACTTCAAGAAGTGGAAATCATGTGCTAAATACAACATTTCATTATAAAGTTGAACTACCAAGAAAGTGTTATATTATAACCAATTAGGTTACCCCAAGAATTAGTATTGTAATCTATGAGCATACATGGAAGAAAAGCTTACAGTTCCCTTTGTCAGAGGAACTTCACCGAGAATTGTAGTTAAGAGGGTTGATTTTCCTGAGCCAACTTCTCCACAAATTGCCAACTTCTGCCCATGTCTAATCTCCAAGTTTATGTTCCTCAGTGTTGACTTTGATACATTACCTTCCCATGAAAAGTCAGCAGATTTGATCGAAATTGAGCCCTTGATACTATCATCAAAACACCTATGCTTGAATTTTGCACTCTGTAATTCAGGTGCCTCAAGGAAATTAACAATCCTGGAAAATGCAACTTTTGCTTGAATGACCACCCCAACAACATCAGGGATGGCTGTAATCGGTTCTTGCACCAGGCGTAAAGTTGCCACAAAAGTGAAAACATTGTTTGCATGTAAAGGAACATTCAAAAAGTAGCATGCCCCAAAAGAAGCAGCAGACACCAAAACAGGTGAGATCCAAAATAAAATTATGTTGTAAGCCTTTCTCAGTTGCACTGCACTCAACAATTTCAGTTCAATGTTTCTTAATCTTTCAATAGCATTTTTAAAATGCGTTTCCCACGCATATAGCTTCAGCACTTTCATATTCACAAGGGCCTCAGAACTCACCTTCAATCTCTCATCTTGTGCCACCACGAGTTTACTCTGAAACTTATGCTGCATCTTTGCTAGTGGAGTATTGCAAAGCACAGTGAGAACTATCACCACCAATGAGGCAATTGTTGCTAGGCCAATAGCACGAAAAAGTATTATAAGTGCAATACATAGTTGTACGCTTGTTGTCCAAGTCTGGTGAAACCAAAATGGGAATTCTCCAATTCTGTAAGCATCCACAGTCACATAATTCATTATCTCACCACTAGAGTGTGTCAATCTAGCTGCACCAGACAACCTCAATATTTTGCTATAAATGGAAGCTGTAAGCATTGACCTAATTTTCATCCCAACAAGCCTAGTGCGAAAATACCATTGCCTTTGTGATAGGGACTCTGCAATTTTTGTAATGAAAAGAGATAAGACCAATACATAACCCTCATATTTGAAACTGCCATTACCCTCAGCAATTGATATAAAAGCATTCAAAAGTACAGGACCAGTACATACACTAAGTACCTTGAGCAATGCAAACAATCCTGACATCAAAATATCTTTCCAGTGGCAAAAAACTATTGCCCACAAAATTGATGATTGTGACAATGATTCTTTTCCCTTTTGCGTGTTCAATTGTTCTATAAACGACAAATAGCAAAATTCTGCTCGATCCAATTCTGGCAACTTTGGGATATCCTCATCCTGAAGTGTTTTTTCTTGACCAATTTTCATCAATGGATTCAACCACCAAAACGACATTCTACTGAGGAATCCAGCTTTAGCAAATGGGGTTACGTAGTTATAAGGATCAACTTCATGAAAGTCGTTGTTTAAGGAATCATAAAAGTCTTCATCAATACTTGTAGCAGTGTCTTCGCATTTAGGTGTTTTATAAGTGCACAAGAGTAGTAAAACTGCTCCTGGAAAAGATAGAACATCTAAAGCTTCCTTGAAGTTCAGTTCTCTGTTACTAATTGCATAAGACATGGATAAAACACAGAGAACACTCGAAATAAATAGTGTAACAAGTGAAAACAACCACAACCATGATCTTGGAAGTTGTTTCAACTTAAGACTTACACTTAATCCTACTATCAACCATCTGAATCCTTCAAAGAGTTCTAGTAACCACCCATTAAGTGGAAGAAGATTGTGACTCTTCCTTAAGTTTTCCTCTAAACCCCAAATCCCTAAGCACAAATATAACAACCCCAGAGATGCATTGGTTATGGAAGAAATTAGCTGCAAGTTTGAATATCTTTCCACCTGAAACATACCCTGAAATGGTCTGAACAAATACCTCTGGATTAGAACGAATGCCAGTATGACCAGCACTGACACATCAAAGCAAAAGATCAAGAACTGGTTGAAGCATGAATAAGGATCTTTCAAAGTTTTCAAATCAAAACAAAATGGCTGTTTTCCTCCAGTCCCAGGACAATCAGCTTCTGCACAAAACATGCTCAAAAATTCCTTCATCGTTGTATGTGCTCTTTGCTGCTTAAACCCTGTCATGAAGGAATACAATAAGCTTTTTATTGAGAAATCATTGTTCTAAAAATTAAAAAGAAAAATTGAGTCCAGAAAGAGGGTCCTCAATAGTAGAATTGAACCGAAAACTAACATAGCAGTTAGTTTTTGAAAACCAAGTTGCATATGCAGCCGCCAAAGCGAGAAGCAGCAGCTAAGTTAGTATTGAAAATATTCAACTCTGCTAAAAGGACACTCTACTTGTCATGGAAGATAAAAGAAAAACAAATCGTACAGACTTTAATTCATCATGATGAGTACAAAATTATAAAATCAGTGAAAAGATTGAACATAGTGACAGCTACGGGTTGGACCTGTTTCCAATACTTCACCGTTATTAAATCATTTTCGTCAACTAACAGTATATTCCTACTCTTCGAATATTTTTTAAATTATTTTTGCAAACACATAAAAGAATATATATTTTATCTCCTAAATGCCGAATAACGAAAGATATTGCTATTGTATAAATTTGGTCAATATATTTTTCATTAACATCGAGATCACTTTCGGACACAACTTCCATGTTTATTTTCCATCATGTTAAGTTGACATGTCAGAGCGGGTCAGGTCCGTCGGACCAGTCTGTTAACTCACCAAACAAAAGGCAAGCCGGGTTAGATTTTCCAACCCGCCAATCCGTCATAGTCTAGTTCGTCTAACCCGTCAAAGAAGGAGACCAAAGGTGAGCCAGTCTATCCAGGTCTGTTAACCCTTTTTTTTTAAATTTTTTTATATTTAAAAATTAAAAATAATTAAAATAAATAATATTTTATATTATATAAACAAATTTATATATAAAAAATTTTAAAAAAAAAATTTAAAAATGTTAAAAGAAAATTAAAAAAATATTAATTTCTTTTCTTAAAAAAAAAGGTGGTGGGCCAGCCCCTCGGTCCATCATGAGACGGGTTAGGTTACAAAATTCAACCCTTCTTGTTCTGACGGGTCAGCCTGACCTGACCCGTTTCTTGTGGGCCAAAGGTGGAGGTGAGCCAAATCAGGCCGAGCTGACCCGTTTTGACACTCCTAATGTTAAGAAGTAGATTTTAAATCTAACTCAGTTCTACAAGATTAGTCAGTAAGGTGATATTGATACTCACTTTTATATATATATATATATATATATATATATATATATATATATATATATATATATATATATATATATATATATCACTTAGTTAATGAGAGACTTTCAATACACCATTTCACGTTGAAATATATACATTTCAAGTTTGGAACTAGACATTAATGAGTAGTCCGATAATAAGTCAATAGCATGTGGAACAATAAATCCAACAAATAACAAATATCTCGATATGGGTGACACAATAAGTTGAACAATACTAAATCTCGTTAAGATAACTCTAACCTATTACTTTAATACTATGTTATGTTAAGAAGTGAATTTTAAATTTAATTTAACCTTATAAAATTAAACCGTAAAGTAAGGTTGTCATCCTGTTATATATTATAAGTTCAACTTATCACATTAGAACTTCCAAAGATCTATAATTCGCAACTTTGGGGATGAAACAGACATGAAAAATGATAAATAACAAGAGACGTAAATGAATGGGTAGGAACAGTGGAGTGCTGACTCACTAAGTATTTGTCTTTTACCTAAGACACAGATATCTCTTACAGTAAATAGTACAAGGTTAGTTGGTTGTTTTTCTGAAAACAAATCAACATGGCTGTCAATTAACTTATATATTGTTGTCCATGGAAAACGACATTATTGGATGAGTAGAAAACGAAAGCTTTGTAGACAAGATGGAGAAAAAAAAAATTGCTGATAATCAGACACGTAGAAGAATGTTATTGATATTCACGTGATATCCCGCATTAATTTAAATGTATAAATGTACTAGAAGAATAAAGAGTATTGGGTAGTGTAGTGTAATGTGGTGTAGTGTGTGAATATTATTATAATACAGTTGATGATAATTGTCGTTTAACTAAACTACTTTTGTTGCTGCTTATTTGTCTTATTTGATTTTATTATGAAGAAAATATATAATAATTTATCTCCATTTTAATAAAATATTTGTAGTTTCTTATTTTTCTTTTCTTTTCATTTAACACACTGAATTAATAAATTTAAAACAGTAATAACATACAAAAATATAATACTTTGAAAATAAAATAATTGATATCAATAAAATTAAGTAACAAAATTTGATGTTATTATCTGCACTATTATATGCAAATTATACGTAGTATTATTCCCGTGTTTATGTGTAGTCTTTATTAGGCGACGGCTTTCCAGTTTTTGTAGAATGCAGGTAACGATTATTTAATTATTATGTTTATGTTTAGAATATAATTATTGAGGGTCATTGTTTGCGAAGACAATTATTTATGTTTAATTGTTCCCTTTCGTGATCTTGATTTTGGTACCACTTATTATATTGAAGGCTTACTATTAAGTCAAAATATATAGTTATTAGTTAGAATACAACTCTTTTTACTTTATTAACGATAAAAATATTATGATTTGATTGTAACTTAACTAACTTATATATCCTTCACTATGAGACAATTGATACATCTTAAAGTGATGCACCATGAGACAATTGATTGTAACTTAGGTCACATGATGATAATTTAAAAATATTTTAAATTACACTAGTGCAGGAAGGAGATTTAGCAGTGGTTATTTTTGTCATTCTGTCTTGGTTTCAGAACCGAGGCATATTAGGACGAGGTCAAATGGGGTTAGCTTTTGGCCTCGGGTGTGAACCGAAGCAGAAACCCCACATTCTGTCTCAGTTCTTATGAGAACAGAAGTCTTATGGTGCGATAGAAAATCAACCCTAGGTTCTTTCGTCACCTTCGAACCACCATGGAAGCGGCCTTTCATCTTCGATTCACCGAAAACCACCACGCCACCTAGGAACCTCTGCCACTCTCACATTCACGCATCAACGAGTCGACTATCGTCTCACAACAGTCACCGAAGACAAAACCACCAATGTTCACCATATATTTGCACCTTGAACAACAACACTGTGGATTGTAGCAACGTTTGCGGGGAAGGAGACTCAACGGTTCGACGTGGCGGTGCAAGGTAGATGGAGCAACAGACCTGGTAGTGTGAGTGGCCGGAGCGCAATAATAGCAGCAACAAGCACAAGGTGCGAGGCGTAGTCTCTCAAGCACGAGGAAGAAGAAGAAAAGGTATTCGCGTTTTTTAACCCTAACATAACTTATGGCCTTGGTTTAGTTTTTAACCAAGGCAGAAAACCCTTTTTGGCACCATTTCAATTTCACCTGAGGCCAAACATCACTCTAGTGGCATTTTTGAAATACTGATCAACTTTTTTGCCTTGATTCAATTTTTATCTGAGGCAGAAAACCTTTTTTGGCACTAGTTCAATTTCACCCGAGGTCAAATATCACCCTTGTGGCATTTTGAAATACTGGCCAACTTTTTGGCACCGATTTTCTTAGAATCGTAGTAGAAAGGTGTTTTCTGCTTCGGGTATATTCTGAACCGAGACATAAAACTTGGCAAAAATTGCAAAAATATCACCGCGCCATTTTATGCTTCGGTTAAAAGACAAGCGAGGCCTATAACGTGAGTTAAAAGGCCAAAACTGCACTAGTGTTATCACAATTTTAAAAGTGTAGTCTAAACTATCCACATTTTAACAATTGTTACCTATTGCTATCAACATTTTCTACTTTATTGCTTCAAACAAATAGGCAACGTTTTTTGTATGTTCTCTATGTTTAAGACAAGTAAAACACATTATATAACCAATAATAAAAAACTATGCCTTATTTCTATTTCAGGCAATGTTTTCTTAGTTGTCACCATATTAGTGTTTCTTAATATAAGAAGATTCATAATGTATAGTATAATTAAGAAGGTAACAACACAATGAAAATAAAATAATAAATAAATAATTTAATTACTTTTAATACGTGTTTATATCAAAATTTTAGAGATAATTTTATTTATAATTAAAAAATTTAAATTATTTTCTATTTTAAATTTATTTAAGTTGTGTTATATATATATATATATATTTATTAATTTTAATATATTTTTATTTTAAAATATAAATTTAATTTTCTAATTTAAAATGTATTTTAACTTTAATTTATATTTTTTAATTTATTAAATCTATCGCATCATTCACTCACTTTCATAAATTCTTTTCTCAAATTCACTCAAATTACACCATTTATTTTTAATCCAAACAATATTACTTCCACTATAAATTCACTCCTTCCTCCAAAGAGAACCTATAGGACTATGCAGGCTATGAAGTGGATTCTTAGATACTAAATAACAAAAACATAGATTTAGTATATAGAAGAGTAGGAACCAAATGTATCATAAAAGATAAAACATATTAGTAACAAGATACATTTCATTCATGATGTCACAAGAGAAAGTGATGTGTTGGTGGAGAAGATTGATAGTTCTAATCATCCAGTATATGCAATGACAAAAGTTCTCTCATAATTAAAGTTTAAACATTATTTAGACTAATAAAAGTTACAAATGTCACTTAACATTATAAGTTGGTGCAACAACACAAAAAAACAATGAAAGTTATTTGACATGAAATCCAAGTACACTCAAAAAAATATAAATTTAACTTCCAAATATTACTGCCAACCAAATTACGAAATTATTAATGTCAGTTTAACCAACTTTAATCAAGCAGATTATTATTAAAAGAAAACTAAAACAAGTAAAATGATTTTTCACTATACGATTTGTGTTAATGTCGGGTTACCATTGGCTTAACCAATGTTAAGTTGATTTTTTAATAAAAAAAAAGTTAAAAATGTAAAGTTATTTTTAAAATTTTTATTAAATAAATATTTATATTACCAACAATTTAACAAAAATTAAATCAAATAAATATTAATAGTAGATAAGATTAGCATCAATTTATCATATTCTAACTTTATTTATTTTTAATATTTATATTTAATAATATTAGAAATAATTTAACAGTAAAATATAACTGCAGAACTTTAATTAAAAAATTATAATCACCAAATCTAATAGGACTTCATTGTATGCTTAAATAATGGTTTGATTCTAGTTTTCGTTAGTTTTTTTTCAACGTGGTTCTATTTTTGTTTTCTTTTTTCAATTTGGTTCTTTTCATTAACACCGTTAAAATAGTTAATGGATGTGAACAGTAACCGTCACATGTCATTTTGTGATTTTTTTTATTTTTTAAAATTTTTTTATTTAAAAAAATGTACACGTGTCAAGCTCATATTATGTCATGTGTTATTTTGTGATTTTTAAAATTTTTTATTTTTTTTTATTTTTTTAAAATATATATTTTTTAATTTAATTTTTTTTAATTTAAAAAATTCACGTGTTAAGCCGATATCACACCACAGAGTCAGTTTTTTATATTCAATTTGGTCCCAATTTTCGTTATTTGTTTTCAATTTGGTCCTAATTTTTTTTAAAATTTAGCATTTTTGTCTTTCTCCAAATTGAGACAAAATTTAATTTATATATAAATGTTATATGGATATTATTTTTAAAATGCATATTTTTATTAAATATTTTTAATTTAGAATTAGAGTTAGTTTAAAATTAAAATGAAAAAAAACAATAACACCATTAATTTAAAAATTTAAGAGGTTAAAAATATTTAATTTTAAACCAATTCTAAATTTAAATTAAAAATATTTAATGAAAATACACATTTTAAAAAAAAATTAACAAATAACGAATATTAGGATCAAATTGAATATAAAAATCTGATTCTGACACGTGATATAATATTGGCTTGACACATAGATTTTTTTTAAAATTAAAAAAAAATTAAATTTAAAAAAATAAAAAAATCACAAAATGACACATGACGTGATATGAGCTTGAGATGTGTACTTTTTTAATTAAAAAAATTAAAAATATTTAAAAAATTAAAAAAAAATCACAAAAAAATCAAAAAATGACACGTGACAGTTACTGTTCACATTCCGTTAACTATTTTAACAGTGTTAGCGAAAATGATCAAATTGAATAAAATTGACGAATATTAGGACCAAATTGAAAAAGAAAACAAAAGTAGGACCAGATTGAAAAAACAAAAAAACCGAATGAAAAGTAGGACCAAACCATTATTTAAATATTTAAATGTATGACAAGGTAATTATGTTACACTATCATCCTACTTAAATATCATTACATGATATTTTATTACAAGATATTTTAATAACGATAATCTCCTTCCACAAAATTATTTCTAAATAAATTAAAATTATAAAATTATAAAATTATAAAATATAAAATTAAAAAATAAAAAAATTTATAAATTTATAAAATATAAAATTAGATAATTAGACAATAATAAAGTTATAAAATTATTAAATATAAAATAAAAAATATGATTTCAAAAATTTTAACTTTTTTAGTTATCTATTTTTGCGTTAATATTTTTATATTCTATAATTAAGCCATTATACTTTTATAAAAATATAAAAATATATAATTATTTAATTATAAAATTATAAAAGTAATAGAATTACGAAATTATAAGATTAAAAAAATTTAAATTTTGAATTTTGAAATTGTAATATTATGATATTATAAAATTATAAAATATAAAAATATGAATTTAAAATTAGATAATTTAAAAATTATGAAATCATATTTTTTATTTTATATTTAAGAATTATATAATTTTTTGTTTTATAAATTTTATAATTTTAATTTGTTCTAAAAATAATTTATATTAAATACAGTCGACTTTTGAAGGAGATTTTAATTATTAAAAGTTTTTAATATTATATGACAACTAAGTAGATGACAATGTAATAATTTTGTCATATATTTAAGAGTAAAACTTTTAATATTATCTGATACCATTTTAGTAGACGACAATGTAATAATTTTAATAAATTTATTTAATAAATAAAAATTATTCCTCAAATCAATAGTTGGATTAAGGGTCACTCGAAGTTAGGGATACCCCACAAATCATTTGGATCTTGTAAAGCAGAGAAGCTGGTGAAAGAGATAACTCAGACATAAAACATAGTGTTAGCAGTGTTAGCATTTAAGAGTTGGTTTTGTCGTAAATTAAAACTACGCAATAATGGAACAAAATCAAAACAAATTCACCTTACATAAGTTATCCAAAGCGAAGAAGCTTTGCGTTGTGAACCTCCTTCAGCTGAGATTTTGCATCGAAGTGTTTATGTACATAATCGTAAGATTTGGTGAATATAAATAAGTAAAGTAGACTTTAATTAATTAATAAACATACTATATCTTCCTTCCTATTTAAACCAATTATAACACATTCAGTTGAGTCTTATTTTAGAAAATAATATAATAATAATAATGTGTGACTCGTGGTTCTTCAACAAGTTGCCTTGATTAGAATAATAAAACCTACTATTGGGTTTTTATTTTAATAAAAGATAGCCTACTATTGTTTTAACTTTTGCCTATCCTTCTTACCAAATCCCTTTTTGTTTTTATTCTCTTAATAATTGTATCATCCTTTATATTATTAGTGATGGAAAGGTAACAAAAATAATAAGTGAAAAAAAATCCATATCAATTACTTTTTTGTGTAAATAATATTTGAATCTGAAAATAAATAATCAAGTAATCTAAAATGATAATATATAGGTAAACAATAAGATGTATACACAGAAAATAAGTAAATAAAACTAGTCGACACCAATATTTTTAAAGAAAAAACCTCTATAGCATGGAAAAATCCAAAACTTCTACTAATAATAATATTGGATAGGTGCATCATCAATTCTCTTTTAATTTTTGAGAAAATTATGGAATGTTATAAAATATTTTCTTCTAAGTTAATTTTTCCGCTAAAATTTGTACAAGACATTTGAATTTTTTATTATTATTATAGCTTCTTTTATTTTTTTCACTTGAGAAACATAATTTCTTGTTGCACCATAGTGGTCAAATTGATCGTTATGTACCACAATGGCTAGATTGATCGCTATATCATAGTATTTGAATTGTCCACCATCTTAGGAAATTTGCCAACCCTAAAGACCGCTAGCTTGCAAATATTCGCTAAGCCTAAAGAAATATCAGAAGGTCTGCCGCTAAACCTACATGACGACCAAGTTGGTTAACTACATGGCCTCCTCAAACACCTGTAATAACTAATAATGTTGTATACTCCAACTTCAAATAAATCAGGCAAACCTTTACGAAAAATTGTTGGAATAATGAAACCTAGGTCTAACTAAAGTCCACATAAACCTAATAAATGATTGGGCCACTAAAGAGATAATCAAGACCCAACCTATGGTCTAAACAAGAAAAATAAGATTAGTCTTTTATAAATAAGAGTAGAGTCCAACAATTAAAGATATGCATTCACTCAATGTTTCATCAAGTGTCAAATGACGAAGACATGATGAATAAGACTGGAGAGTATCCATCCAAGAAGTTCAGATATCTTTGTAAGAAAAAGTTTGAGTCCCATAATGATCTAATATTATTTCTATAAGAACACTTATATTCCATCTCCCCTTTTATAAGACCTTATAAAAAAAAGACATTTTCTTTATTTAATTAAATCAACGTGAACAGTGGTGGATTTTGGTGTAGGTTGAGAGAGACTTGGTCTTTCAATTTTTTTATATAATTATAAATTAATATATAAAAATAATTTATTTTAATTTTAATATATCTTATTTATTTGATATTCTTAAAAATTTTATATATTAATCTTGATTCATATATAAAATATAAGATTCACCATTAAACGTGAGTCTAATTAACTAGTAAACATAAAAATGTAAACAAAAATTAATGACAGAATTTTTATACTATTTTTTTTATGATATTTAATATAATACTACAAGAAAATATTTCATTAACAATCAATTTTAGTGATCAAAAGTTGTTAATCACTAGAGTGACCAATTTAGATATCGATTTACAAAATAAAAAATTATTGGTTATTAAAATAATCATTATTAAGAATAAAAAAATATAATTGTTCGTTAAATATGTCACTAGTTAATTAAAGACTAATTTAAAAACTAATTCCTTTAATAACTGATGTCTAATGTTCAATTTCTTTTACTAGCTAAATTTTAAACATTAATTTAAAGACAAATCATAATGTTTTGTTCATGATAATAATTATTTTAGTAATTAATTATTTTTATTGTTGTGTAAACTGATATTTAAATTGATCAAATGATCAAAAATAAAATTGATTGTGAATGAAGTATTTTCTTAATATAAGATAACATGTATTTAAAAAACGTAATCAAAATATAACACTACATGGAATTTTATAATCATTTATGTCAACTTTATGTGGCTTTTAGTGTAATAATGTATTCACTTTTTAAAATACTACAAGAAAATGGTTCATTAGTAACCAATTTTAATGACCAAAAGTTGTTAGTTACTATAATTACTAATTTAAATACAAGTTTACAAAGTACAAAAATTATTGGTTACTAAAACAGTTACTATTATGAATAAAAAATTATAATTGGTCACTAAATTGGTTTTTAAGATTAGCTACCATAGTTTTGGCTACCAAAGAAAACTGGTTACTAAAATTTAGCTACCTAAGTTTTGGCTACCAAAATAACTTAAGTTACTAAATTGCTCTCTAATAAATTAGTGACAAATTTAGTAACCAATTATAATTTTTTATTTATATTAGTGACTATTTTAGTAACCAATAAATTTTAATTTTGTAAATTGGTATCTAAATTGGTCACTATAGTGACTAACAACTTTTAGTCACTAAAATTGGTTATTAATAAGACATTTTCTTGTAATGAAAGAATGCATATACGCATATAATATTATGCAAAATAATTAATTTTCTGTGCTAAATTAGTCATACAATGTCTAAATTCAAAAGTGAAAAACATTAGAGTGCAAGCTAAGCCAGTATAACTTTAGAACTTTACTCAGAATAATAGTGTTTTGCTTTACTTGAAAAAATGTTAACTTTGTTTTCATCGATTGATATGTTTAAGCATATAATACCATGCAAGAAAGTATTCTCAAAACCACTTTCAAATAATCTAAAAATCCAAAGACGCTAACGTGTCTGTTCCTTCACCATAGGATACGCAGACAAGTTCAAATCCACGTAAAAAGAAAAAAAAAA
>Ga0214545_1005647_pt1 | contig 22409 bp, 11 predicted proteins | sample CNSS4metaG_FD_160064 | JGI IMG/M metagenome (GOLD analysis project Ga0214545, IMG submission 160064) | Root nodule microbial communities from cowpea collected in UCLA plant growth center, Los Angeles, California, USA - CNSS4 | ecosystem: Host-associated > Plants > Roots > Nodule | place: USA...
TATAAATCTTATTTATATATACATATATATATATATATATATATATTATTCAACTTTCATATTTATTTAATAAAAATTTGGATTCAAATTTAAATTATTTTTATTTTTTTATTAAAATATTAATTTTAAACTTTCAAGTCATATTAAATGGCTTTATCTTTTTTTTTTTCTTTAATGGTAAACTTCCTATGAATTCAAAATTTTCTATAGTTTAATATCTTCATAATACGACATTCTTGTTATAGACAAATAATTTTTGTCAAATTTCAACCACAAAAAGGTGATGAAACATAACTTAGTAGCTGGTGAATTGAATTTTGAGTGGAAGTGTGGATAAAAGATCCAAATTTGGAGATCAATATATAATAATAAAATTTATATTGTTTTAATTCCTTTTAAATAAATTTATTTAAAATTAAAATTCATGTTTTTTAATTTTAAATCCAATCCACTTAATTGGATTTGATTTACATATTTTTTGGATTTTGAAAATCCAAAATTAAGGTGCATCTAAATTTAGCCAAGGCAGCCAAGGACCAAGTTGAAGGTTGAAGGTTAGTCGAGTTAACCTCAGTTGAAGGTCGGTCCAATTCGACCTCGTGCGAAGATAAACTTGAGTCAATTTAGGTTGGAGATCAACCCTCGTCAGCTATAGTCGAAGGTCAGCTCAATATGGCCCAATCTAAAGGTCAGCTCGAGTTTGTCCCGACCAAAGGTTGACCCATGTCAACCTAGTTGAAGGTTGACATGATTCGACTTCAGTCGACTTAATTAAGGTTGAAGGTCGGCTAAGTCAACCATGACGAAAGATTAACCAAGCTGAAGATCAACCCTTATTGGCCCTAATTGATTGTCAGTTCGAGTTGTCCCAAGCCAAAGGTCGGCCTGAGTTCATCCCGATCAAAGGTTGGCCTGCATCGGTCCTACTTGATGGTTGATCTGAGTTGACTTCAGTTTACTTGATCAAGGATGAAGGTTGGCTAAGTTGACCACGACGAAAGATTAGCTCAAGTCGTCCACGGTCGAAAGTTGGTCTGAGTCATCCCCGAGTGAAGATTGACCTATACATTGTTGATTAAAGTTCATCCAAAACGACCCTAGAAGAAGAACAAGTCGGTCTTGGCTAAAGATTGGATGGGTTCATTATAAATTACAATTTTACAACTTCTATTAAGTTTGTGATAAATATTTTAAAAAAAATTAAAAGAAAAGACAACTTTAATTATATATACGAGTCAAATTTATATAAGATGTTAATATTTTTTTCAATTTAAAATATTAAGATAATAAGTTTATAAATTGTTAGAAAATGATTACTCAAACAATACTAATAATAATAATAAAAATATAAAATGATATAATAATAATTATTAAATCAATAATAATAATAAGACATATATATAAAACAATGAATATTAATCAGTGATCAACAATTATTTTAACAATAATAAATAATAGATAAAAGGTAAGAAGTAGAAATATCCTGGGTTGAGACACGCATAACGCTATCCTTAAAGAGAAAACGCCCCTATTGCACAAGGCTAAACAAATACACACTCATACGTGTTTCAGATCATATGCGTTTCTCTCCCAAGATACAGCAACCCGTCAGATCGATCGAGTGCAGCGAAGGATCTCTGAACCTTATGAACACCACTGTCTTAAAGATAATGTAGAGAAGAAAAGAAAAACACTTTTAAGAAAGACTCTAGTGTTTGTTGTCTTTGTTGTTGTTGTTGTTTTCTTCCCCATGCACCTAGGTGGTATTTATAGGTAGCAAAAGGAGACAAGGGAGTAAATAGTAATAAGAATATAGCCGTTAGCCATAAAAAACATTAACCCATAAATTAAAGGTCTATAAAAACATGAGTAACAGTAAGTTTTTTATTTTAATTATTTTTTTAAATTATATTAAAATATTTCTAACAATCCCCCACATAATTTTAAAAATAAAATAAAACAAAATATTGTAGTTTAGCGTAAGGAACCTTCCGGGTTTGACCCTTACACCTAGTGCTTATAAACTTCCACCCGAGAAAATGCAGAGACTTGATTGTCTTGAACTACATCCCCTGTGACCAGGTTTTAGTAAATAACACATACAATATTGGTGTTTATTATAGGTTCTAATCAGTGGGTGCACGTTACGGCCTTGTGCATGTATCTTGTTTCATGAGTGTCACTTAGAGACTTGCCCATGTCTCACAATGGCGGCCCCACCATCACACTCACTAGGTAAACCCTCAAAAGGTGGTTTGTGACTCACACCCCTACAATAATTGTCATTGGGTTTATTAAGAGGTATTTTATAAAATAAGCATAATAATGCACATAACTCAACCATTGGGTTTATTAAGAGGTATTTTATAAAATAAGCATAATAATGCACATACCTCAACCTTATTATTGCCACAATTTATAGTACACCTCGCCATAGGAATGTGACATATAATTTAATCAAATTGTTTGGTATACTTTAGTCAACAACAACTTCGTTGTTACCCATTGAACTCCATTCCATGGGATCGCCATTCATGTGGAGATGGGTGTCCATTGTTGCAACTAATTTATGGATTATAATTTCATTCCCCTCGACGACTCAAATACTTGTTGTTGATGTATCAACCCTTTGATAAGCAGATCTGCAATATTTCTTTCCAACCTGACAAAGTCAAGAGAGATAATATCATGAGTAATTAAGTTTCTAATATATTTGTCTCTCATTCTCATATGTCAATTTCATTGACATTTTTACTAAAAAACTTTAAATATAACAATTTGATTGTCAGGATGCATTGAACAAATGGAATAAATTTATGCTTGCATAGTAGATCATGACATAAGAACAACTTTCTAACATATTTCAATGATAGGGCATCTTTATCCAAGGTTAAAACATAACCATAACCAATAGGTGATTTTGTGTCACCAAAATCAATATCCAATTTACATTAACCTTCAATCATCTCAAGAAATTGGACATATTGCCATAACTAGAAGAAACACAAATAATATTACACTAGATGGCAAAACAGTGAGGTATATATTTATTCACTTTATAATATATAACCAAGATTTTTTTTTTTCTCATTAGAAGGTACATTAACCTTTACAATACACCCCCACACTTTGAAATATTTTAAAATGTGATTCTTTTTTCTTTCATAACTCATAACAAGTTTTATCTCAATCTTTTGTGTTCAAAATATGGTAAGCAAGATATAAAATTTTACTAATATAATGTTAGGCAAGTTAGAACTTGAAGTATAACATTTACCATATCAAACAAAAACATTAGCTTCAGACATCACAAAAAAATTGTTCAATGAGAAGGAATTTCATTTATCCATAATTTCATTTATTGTTTCCAATAAAAATAGAAACAATTATACACATAAAGTTTTAGGCTTAGTTGAAATTGATTTAATTATAACCATAAGAAACAATTTAGTTCATAAGATGTGTTTTCAATCTTCAGCTCTATCACTAGTGCATAATTTCCTTTTTACCTCGCCTTATAAGCTTCGGTTGACAAGGAACCGAAGCATATAATGGCGCGGTGAAATGTTTGCAATTTCAGCCAAGTTTTATGCCTCGGTTCAGCTAATACCCGAAGCCAAAGACAGCTATAGGCCTCGGTTCACGCAAAATCGGTGCCAAAGAGTGCTATAGGCCTCGGTCCAACAAGACCCGAAGCCAAAAAGGGACAACATTTTTGAAAAAGCTTTTGTTTAGGGTACGCGAGGCAGAAAGCGGAAGGGGAAAGGTTTTGTCTAGGGTTTAAAATTGGGCAAATATATAATCTTTTTCGCATTTCTCTTCACGAGCCACTGGTTCCCTCTTATCCACGCTGTTGTTTCATCCTCTTCGCGTGGCTCCCGTTGGCATCGTTGTTCTCCACGTCCACCGCCGCTGTTGTGCACGTCCACGCAGTTGTCAACGTCGCTACTGTGCGCGTCTACCGCAAGCCGCCGTCGTTGCTGTGCGCATCCACCGTCGCTGCTGTGCGCGTCCACCTCGTTGCTATGCCGGTCCACCGCAATTTCTGCCACCGCTGCTGTGCGCATCCACCGCAGCTGCCACCGTCGCTGCATTATGCATCCACCTCGCTGCTGTGCCGGTCCACCGCAACTTCCGCCATCGCTGTTGTGCGCGTCCGCCCCCGCTGCTGTGCGCATCCACCGCAAATAAGGAGGGTGTTCAACAGTTGTGGAGATTGAGGTGTGTAAGGAGGAGAAGGAAGAAGATCTCTGAAGAGTATAAGGCATAGAACCACAGACCCCCACTTTCACTCTCGCGCTGCAGCGGTGCACACGTGCTGGAATTCCTTGGTGGAGGAGGCACCTCTGGTTCCGACTCATGTGAAAATGGCTCCGAGGAAGAGCAGGAAACTGTTGGACAAGGAAAAGTGGGATCTGTTGGGTTGTAGAGTGATGAAAGTATTCAGCCTGTATTTTTTTTTTAATTTTAATCAATTTTCTGCCTCGGTTGCAACTATACCTGAAGCAGAAAGTCCAGTTCTGAATTTTTTTAATGCTCATTAGGCCTCGGTTTTTTATAGAACCGAGGCAGTAGCTGTTGAATATGTCTCGGTTTTCAACCGAGGTAAAAGAGTGACTTTTTTGGCCTCGGCTTTATATGCCTCGGTTTTGAAACCGGGGCAGAATAGTAAAATTAACCGCGACCAAATCCCCTGTTTGTACTGGTGTTGTTGTTGTTGTTGTTGTTGTCTTTGTTGTCTTTGTTTTTGTTGTTGTTTTCTTCTCCATGCACCTAAGTGGTATTTATAGGTAGCAAAAGGAGACAAAGGAGTAAATAGTAATAAGAATATAGCCGTTAGTCATAAAAAACATTAACCCTTAAATTAAAGGTCTATAAAAACATGAGTAACAGTAAGTTTTTTATTTTAATTATTTATTTATTTTTTAAATTATATTAAAATATTTCTAACATAAATCACTCAACTTCCACACTTATATGTGATAAGTGTCAAGAATAAGTAAATTTTCCATTTGAGGACATTTATCATGTATCAAGTGGTGTTATTTTGTGTATGAAACAAACCTACTTAGCTTAAGTTAGAAAATAAGGTATTGAGAATTGGGATTTTATGAATTGTAATGATATTTTGCTATTTTACTGTATGAGAGAAAATATCAAATATACAGTTGAGCCAGCTAAGCCATGAAAGTAGAAAGACAAGACAATATATTTTGACTTTCTGGTTGAGCACAACAAATTGAAGTTAAGCGACATGAGGAAACCTTCTTTGCAAAAAAATCTAAAGCACCAATCCATGAGGTTGAGCAACCAAGAAAACCCTCCCAAAGAGGAAAGGTAAAGTGCTAAGCACCAGGGCAAGGGGTTGAGTTGAGAAGGAAACCCACTTATGAAGAAATCCTGTGACTGAGCGTCAAAAGTTAGGCTGAGCACTGCCAAAAAAATCCTATAAATAAAGACCCCAGGTCTTCATTCTAGGCATTAAGTGGAGGCTCAAATATGCAGTAGTAGAGTAGGAATGAGTCTATGAGGCTAGAAAGACTATGTTCTAAATGTAAATACTATATGTCTAGATGCTATTGGATTTGTGTTGCATCATTCTACTCCATGAGTAGCTGATTTCTTTCTGGTGATATCAATGGAGTAGCAATCTTCTTATACTTTCTTTCCATTTAGATGTTTATATTTTTCTTTGATTTGGTTCATGCTTAATACTTGTCTCGGGGTACGCTTTAGAGCATGATCTAGTTGTTGGAAGGTCTTAGGAATGGGATTTCAACAACAGAACTAACTAATTTAAAACCAAATTAAACCAATTACCAGGGATGGAACTGTGTGTTTGGCCCCCAATGTTCTAACTCTTAATGCATGTATTAGGCAAATCTTATGTCAAGGAATTGAGCAAGCTAATTAAGACTTAGATAGGCATGACTAAAGGGGTTTGCATGTTCTTAGCCTTATAGATCATGGAAAGTAATATCTATCACCAAGATTATCTTCAGACATGACGATATATCTAGTTAAGTTGAACAGAAATCTAGAGCCTTGGAATAAGTCTTTAAGATTGAACCTCCGTAAGGTTACTAAGTAATCTTACTACAAGAGGAATCTGCGTAAGGTACATAAAACTTCATCTTGGATCAATTAATTCTACATATCTGAATTGGAAGTATTTGAATGTTGTTGTATTCATTGAATCTATCAAAGTTGTTTGTGAACGATTTGACTAATGTGACTAATAAAAATTAAAATATAGTAGATAAAAAAGTAATACCCAATTGTCCTTGGAGTTAAAAGTAATATGAAATGATATTTAGATTAGTTATAATTAATTTTGAAAATATTTTTGATGATGACAAAAAATATTATTATTATTTATTATTTCAATAAAATAAATATTATAATATAATTAATTTGAAAAATTAATTATTTTATTTTTTTTCTTCTTTATTAACGCAAAAAAAATATATTTGTAATAATAATATTTATTATTTGAATGAAATAAATAATATAATATAATTGATTTCAAAAATTAATTATGTGATGTTCCTGCTAGAACCAACTAAAGGAGATTTGATGGAATCGGGTACAAGACAAAATAGAACCGGTTAAAGAAGAAAAGTTCATGAATTTGGAATCTGAGTATAACAAAAATGGATTTAGATAAATGCATAAAAAACTTATGAATTTTTTTTATGCATGTGGGTGTAGTGTTGTACTTTTGAATAAAATAATCGAAACATATTAGTAAAATGTTAAATATCATTCTCAAATCTCGTCTTTGTAAGCCTTTTTTTTCAGTGTATAGAGTTTTGGGCCTGGCCTTTTCGGAGGCCCAAGGCTAGCCCTACAGTAGGACCCTATACCCTGCAGTGTTCACTCATTTGCTCTTGTATCCCTTCTCAGAAAACAGTTTCCTCTGCTCTCTTGTCCTCTGCTAGGGCACACCAGCCACACGTCTCCGAGCTACCAAGACCTCTTCTTTTCCAAGTAAGTGAACTTCGGGGCTTCTGGTCCGTTCATTTCCTTTTCCTCTCCGTTTAAAACGCGTGGGTCAAGTTGGGGTTAAGTTCTCTGAGCTCGTTTTGTCCCTTTTTTTCCGTGTTTCAGCTCATTCCAGGAGCTGTAGTACCCCTTAGTTCAGATCGGGTTGCTTTTGGTGCTCAATATAGAGGTAAGGGAAGCTAGATTCATCGGTCTTAAATTATTCTTGGCTGTTTTTGGTCGTTGTATGTTTATATGTGTGCATAGTGTGCTTTTGTTGGATGAAATGGAGTTGCATGTGTGTTTGGGAGTGGATCTGGGCGGTTTCCGCCACTGCATGTGGGTTGACAGTGGTGAGCTCTGCTATTCTCGCCCAAGCGAGCTCGTCTCGCCTAGGCGAGGGTATCAGAATGCTCACCCTGGTCCTGCCTCGAGCACTCGCTCAGGCGAGGGGCTGCATTTTTGGGCGACAGGCCAGCTCGCTCAGGCGAGACAGCGTCGCCTGAGCGAGAAATCGTGAAACCTTCCAAGACCCAATGTTGTAGGCTCGCCTAAGCGAGAGCCAGTCGCCTGAGCGAGACAGCTTCTCTCGCCTGGGCGACTACTCTTAGCTTGAGCGAGGCTGCTACAGCGGGTGGTTCCAATTCTGTTTTCTCTCTTTGTTTGATGGGTGAATTTTGTGATTTATTTATTTACCCCTTTCTTTCAAAACCTAAAGAATGTGAATATGTTTATGTGGTTGTTTGAATCCTATGAACTAAAAATTTGTATATTGGCATGAATAACACATGGATTTTGTTTGGTTGGTTGGTTGAGAACTTGCATGAGAATTGGATGTTTCGAGAAAAAAGTGGTGGATATGGTATGAAACATAAATTTGGTGTGATAGGCGTAATTCCATGAGTCCCGTGGGGAGACTTTATGGTGGCGTGTAGTGTATATATTAAGATAAGGATTCAAGTAAGGATCGCATCCCGAAACTCTAAAGGGTCAGTGAGTCTCAAGTAGAGCAAACTGACCCAAGTGGTGAGAGTAGCGGGAGGCCCTAGTCTTTGGCAGGATAATGGCCTTAGACGCTTAAAGGCTAACCTCGTGAGTGGTAGGGTGAAACCCATTGGCAATGGCTCTGCAGAGCAGTAGAGGCCACCACGAGTGCAAGCATCCAGTGAATCCGATCTTAACATATGTATCCGGATAATTGAGTCATAGAGTTTTGCTTGCTTGTCATAACATGAATTATGTGCCTCTGTGTTGTATGTCTGGGAATGTTTATGTACTTATTCCTTTATACCATGATAAGTCTTATATTGCACCAGCTTACCCTTGCATGTTGTGTTTGTTTTCTGTTATGTTTTCTCTTTTGCGATGATCACCTTCTGGTGGGAGCAGATGAGAGGGAGGTTCGAGATGGATCCGGGAGACGCAGCGGTGCGGCTTAGTTTTCCCTATCTGGATGCCTTAGGGGCAGATTCATGGCCATGGGGCCTTTAGAAATGGTTGCCCAGTGGCAACTCCTTTTGCAAAACTGTTGGATTCTGTTAGTTTTCTTTTAGTTGTGGCATGGTTGTATGCCCAGGTTTTCCTCTAAGTACTCCTATGGATGACTGTAATAGTTACTTTTCGTACGTTTCATGTTTATCTGATTGGTTCTCGTTATCAAAATTTTGTGATGCTTTATTTGGTAGAGTAATCTATTAAAATGGGATGTCACAGTCTTGGTAGCGGGATGCAATATGGTAATATATCTTGCAAATCACATTTCATTCCTCTCCATTCAGTCAAAACAAATACAATAAATCTCTCCCATCATCACTCCTTATCACCTTGCAACAATAAATCTACCCAAAAGCAACAATAAATCCACCCAAAAAAAAAAATACGCCTTCAATCAGTTTTTTTTTTTCATTTTGATCACCTCAATTTGTAATTTACATCAGAAAACCTAGGAGGTTATTTTTAATTGAGTCATGATTTTCACTATTGGGGATTACCACTTTGGTGAGTCATACTAGGCTTAATAAACGATGATTTGGGTCCAAGTTTCTGTGTGCTGATTATGTGCTTTGATGAGTCAATTGGATAGACCCCTAACCTAGTATTTATGCAAACATTCCTAGTAATAGGACACATATTACATGGACTATTTCATGTTCTCTTTCATGTGTTCAAACAGAGGAATATAAATCAATTCTTGATGTGAACTTCCGTTATAACATACAATAACTCACTCACTAAAAACTATTATACTGTATAACTCATTCTTAACATTTTGCAGACATTTGACACATTTCTATATACCGATATTTAGAAATGGAAGCATATATTCCATATTAAAATGACATCAATATTATTTCGCACTTTGAAGAAGAATTATTCTTAATATTCTCCACTTAAAAGAATATTTTTTCTTTGATAAAATGTGAAAGTGACTTTTATATATATATATATATATATATATATATATATATATATATATATATATAATTGCTACCATGAATTTTAAAATCCAAGTCTCTTTTAGTAGCACAAATAGTGTTGCATTCTTTTTATAATTTATATATAATTTTAACTATCATGATACATGGCCAATATTATAATTTTTTAGTTCATAAATTTATGACAAATATCATTGTTTTAGATCAAAGCCTACAAATACTTTTATTCTTTCGTATTATACTAATGTTTAATTTTAGTTTCTTTATGATTTTAGTCATGATTTCATTTTTTTTTAAGAACAAACACTTAGTTATTATTACATGTTGTTGATATATGTCTAGTTATTTAAAATATCAAATAACGTAATGTGAGAAAAACGAGACTAACAAGAGTTCGAGATACTTTTCAATCACATCAAAGAAAAAAAAAACATATAATGAATACAATTTCAATCTATCTATATACAAATAATATAAAAATCTGGTATACTATTACAAATATTTTTTAATAAACTGATGTTAATTATGTCATATATATAGTATGCATTTATTTCACTGTGCAAGCATGTTTTGGTTTTGATGGTTAATATATTGAGGGTAGATTTTAAGAATAATGCAGAAGAGGATACATACGATGTGGTCAGAAAATGATATCAATCGTTGTAACGTGGGATAATAGATGATGAGCATGCTTGGGTTGGGTGGGAAATAGTCACATAAGAGAGTTGAAATAAGGGGTTTTCAAACCATTGCATTCCATGTGCAACTTCTACTTTAGGTACTTTTACTAATAATTCATATCACAAACCTCAAATGCTTTGCTTCTACCCTTCTAATTTATTATCACAAGTCATAAAGTTACACGTTTACATTTTAAAATTGTGCATCTTAATATACTAACTTTTTAACATAACAACATGCAAACCGTGATACATTGAACTATTTTCATGGGTAAATTGTCTCATAGTTGATGTCTAGAACTAGATTTTTTGTTATCTAATAATTATGTATACATTAAGTTAGTTAGATTTTTGTTTTAACTCTAACTAACTTTTATCCATCTTATGTGTCTTACTTTCGATATATACAATGGTTAGAGTATCTCTTTTATTTTGTGTGACGTCCTAATTATTATCTTTTTCTTCATCAAAGAAAATTATAACATCTTTTATTTATTAAATATTTCACAAATCTTATTTATAAAGCTAATATTTTACATGAGTATACACCATAATTATACAATATAAACTTATATCACATATATCTTATAGTTATTTTCCTTTTCCTAATAATTTTACAACTTTATTTTTATTCTTTTTCAGAGTAGACTAGTCCACCTACATTGTGTAAAAAGGAATTCACATAAGTCGTGATAGTCAGAATTGTAAATATAACGATAATGGGTCGTGTCAAATTAATTAGGAGTGATGTGTCAAGAAGAGACAACACTTATGTTCCTTAGCCCTTAAAAATTATTGTATTGTTTTTGCACATCGATGGTTCATTGCATTCCGGTAAAGATGACTTGGATGATTGCATTAAATTTACTAATAAAAGGAAATGTTATCTATCCATTTGTTATATGCATATATTTTAAAATTTTATTTTTCATGCACAAACAACTAAATAGAAAAATAAATACCATAAAAATAATATGAAATAAAATTCAACATTTATGTACACTTTATTTTTAATTGAACAAGTGTAAATTACTTTTGTAGTGACTAGTCAGTATATATAAATGAGCTTCAAATAGTCAATAACAATAATTAAAGAACATCTTCTCTTGAATTAAATTTACTCATTTAAATCCCCAAAGATACAATCTTTGTAACGACACATTAAAAAAATAAACTTAATTAATGAAACATCACATAGAATAGTATAAAGGGCATTGTCATGGAGTAGAAATGTTACTGCTTACAATTATCCAAAATACTTATAGAGAAAGACTAAGACACACCACGATGCAATTAACAAAATGAAATAAAGGTTTAACGGTATCCAAAATACATGCTCATGGAGCAAGACAATACATAGGCCACAGTGTTAGTATTATGGTGCTTGATTTAGTCCCACATCGCTTAGAATTGTGAGATGTGGTTCTCTATTTTACTATATAAGAGACCTTATGTAAAGCTTTGAGATACACCAGAAATAAAAAATACTTCCTAGTGTAGTCGTGGACGTAGGCATACACATTGTACGCCGAACCACGTTAAATTCTCTGTGTCTATTTTTTCTCTCCTTTATTCTTTCCTTTATTGCCTTGTTCCTAACACACAATGCCTTAAAAGAAAACTTGGAGTAAGGGGATCCAACCCAAGATAAGCTAAGCAACGGAATTTCCATCACACTGATGACCACAAGGGGTTCCCACATCTGCTCACATCAATAAATTGATGATCATCGCAAAAGGAGAAAATCACACATAAGAAAAACAAGCAAACAAAAAGGGGGTAAGCTAGTGTAAAAATGTTTTAGCATACATTTGATCATACAGTTTAACAGCCAAGAATACATAATCCAACCAAGCATGTGATAGCAAACAAGTAAGACTCTAAAACTCGATTATCCAGATACATATTATTAGTCGGATTCACTAGATGCTTGCACTTGCGGTGGCCTCTACTGCTTTGTAGAGCCATTGCCAATGGGTTTCACCCTACCACGCACAAGGTTAGCCTTCATCTAAGGCATTATCCTGCCAAAGACTAGGGCCTCCTGCTACTCTCACCACTTGAATCAGTACACTCTACGTGAGACTAACTAACTCTTTAGAGCTTCAGGATGCAATCCTTACTCGAATCCTTACTTAATTATATACTAAGGCACCACCACGAAACCTTACTAAGAGGTTCGTGGAATTACGTCCATTACCTGAGGCACCACCATGAGCTCTCACTAAGAGGGTCATGGAATTACGTCCTTAGATGAGGCACCACCATGAACTCTCACCAAGAGGTTCATGGAATTACGTCCCTATATGAGGCACCACCATGAACTCTCACCAAGAGGTTCATGGAATTACGTCCTAACCATACCATAGCCATGTTTCACCAACCAGCCACAATTTATCAAAGCATAATAGTCTCATGCCAATATTCAACCAACCAACCAACAATTCATGTTTTCCATTTCATACTCAACAAAGTAAAATCTCATTCTCATTTAATCTCATACAATATACATGGCATCATACTTCATTCTTTTACAGTAAAACACTTTATCAGGCAGGCAAGCAACCACATCAGGGAACCAATCAGAACTAGAGCACGAAACTTGCCCCAGTATCGCTCAGGCTAGAAGTCCTCGCTCAGGCGGGAGAGGTTCTCTCACTCAAGCGAGCCCTTCTCACCTAGGCGAGAGCTCGAGCAGTGGAACAGTGGCTTCTGCGATTTCTCGCTTAGGCGAGACCTCCTCATCTGAGCGAGATTGCTCCTCGCTCAAAACGAAGGCTCGTCGCCTGAGCGACAGTTGGAGCAGAAAACCTGGGTGAGATTTTGCTAGTCTCGCCTAGGCGAGACACGCTCGCTTGGGCGAGAAAACCGGTGCCCCTCCACTATTCACGCGTGCAACAGCTAGGCATTCGAGACTCAATTGACATTTATCAATATTCCAAGCAATCACAACAACACCCAAGCATCTTAAACACGAAACAAAGCTAAAACAGGCAGATATAAAGAAAACACGAAAATCTTAGCTTCTCTTACCTAGAAAAAGGCTAGCAAAAGACACCGACAACTAAACAGCTGAGCATTATAGCTCCAAGAGCAGGTTCATGAGTTGAAAATAGTGGAATAGATTGAACACAAGGTTACTAAGGTGAACCCTAACTAGAACCATGAAATATCAAACCAGAGGAGAAAGAGTAAGAGTTGAGAACCAACTTACGTGAAAGAAAAATGGGTTTGAGCTAGCTTGACAAGGAGTAGATGCCAAACCCTAGCAGAGCTTGCTGCTACAGTTCAAAGAGGGAGGAGGGGAAGAGTTTTCTGAAAAATTGGCAGAATGAGAGTGTTAGGTCTGATTTAGAGGTTTTAGGCATCCTATTGACCAGTCTTAGGCCCAACCGATTAGGGTAGGCCTTTAAACATTGGGGCAGAATCAAAGTGAAGCTTACAATCTCCAAATGCAAATTACCTTAGATATTTAGGTTTCTCTCTCTGTATTGACCCTGCCTCTTTTCTTTTACTTATTCTCTTCAGTCCACTCTCGCTTTTTTTTCACCCTCTTATAATCACTTCACGTTGGTATTTATAGGAGAAATGATAATCATTGCATTTGGTTCAATTAAACTAATTTTTGAGTTCACTATTTTCGTTTGGTAGGGTATGAATTGCTATTAGAGATTTTTCTTTCTTTTGATTCACAGTAAAAAAAATAAAATTTATCATATGCATATGTCAACATATGATATCATTACGGTTATCTATTACCTTTTATTACTTTTAACAATAATAATAGTTTATATATAGATTTTAACCTTATATTTGTATATAACAGTTATTGCACTTACTAAATATAACATAATATAGATATTATAACATATAACTATTGTTCCATTTTTATTTTTATTTTAGTAATAATATTAATATTATTATGATTTTATCCATATAATAACTAAAAATTTATTTTACAATTATTGTAACCATTTTATTTTTCTATCAGTAAGTTTATATTATAAAAAAAATTACTTGACAAATTTATTTATTTATCCCTATATAATATAATAACACACACACACATATATATATATATATATATATATATATATATATATATATATATTATTTATATCTATATAATATAAAAACACACATATATATATATATATATATATATATATATGATATGATCCTAATTTATTTTGTTTTGAAAATATGTTATTATAATTTTTTTTTGGGATGTTACAATTCTTCCTGAGTTACATATATTTTGTCCTCGAAATTTCTATTGAGTTAAAATAAATGAGGGTAAATTCCTCTTTTTTTTTCTTTTAATTTTTTATATAGTATCTTCATTAATTTCATTCCAAATGACTTTTACTAGTGGAATTGAGTATATGTAATCACTAAAGAGATGCTTAAATTGGACTAGAAAGATCTCAGTAGGCAGAATCTCATTCTGTAGAATTATGGTGACTCGTTGGTCAAAGGTGAGCTTGCTTAAGGAATCCAAAGTCAGAGAATTGATATACTTTGTAGTCACTGGTCGAGCATAAGCTCGTTGAGCATGTTTAGAGGAATTTATCTTTGAGAGCTCTAGTGATTCACTCGCTAATGAGCCATCTAATCGTTGGTCGAGTGAACTTTTGTGCACTTTTTGCCCATCGAATGGATGGTATTGTTGAGCGAAGGCATTAAAATCTAGCATTTACCTTATGTGATGTTTTTAGATGTGTGGTAGCAAGTGTGAATTATTTCTTAGAACATGAATGGTGTATGGGATTGAATATATGGTTGTGAGAATGAAATATGATATGGTTACTAGAATCTCAAGGAGAGATTCTATGTGATGATATTTTTAGTGTGCGCATTGATATAAGGATTCAATATGGAGGTATGATTTCTCTAATAACTACTCACACTCAAGTTGAGTAGAGTAAATTATGTCATTAAGAGAAGAATGAGGTCCTAGTTGCTAGATTTGCTCAAGTTCTAGGTGCAAAGAAGACTTACCTTATGAGTGGTTAGGTGATAACCCTTTGAGGCCAAAATTTGCAAAGTTTGGGAACCATCGCAGGTGCACACCACTAGTGAGTCCGATGTCAAATGCATGTATTCGGATAATCGACTCTAGTGTCCACTGATTTTATGATTATATGCAAATTGTGTGTGTTATCTTGTAACCTAATTTTAGTTTTCATAATAGTCCTTGTTTACATCAGCTTACCCTATTGCATGTTTGTGTGCTTGTTTTTTGTTATCTCTTTTGCAATGATCACTTAATGGTGTGAGTAGAGGAGGATGCAAGTGATGATACTCCTCTTTTGGCTAGTAGTGAGGATGTAGAGTAGAGTCTGATAACATAGAGGCAACTTTTGTGTTGCTTAGAGATGGAAAACTCTAGGTTTCTTTTTGTGCTTAGTTTTGTAAATAGGTTGATATTACTATAGTTATTCTGGGATGACTGTATTAATACTTTATATTCATTTTGCACTATCTGTTTTGCTTTATGATTGTAAAATATTTTGTTTAATAATTTTAAAATTATTAAATGGAATGTTACAATATAAAAAATAAAATACCGTTTTACCTAAATAGCACATTTACATTTAAAAGTTATCCTAATTGTCAAATATTTATATAGATAATATAGATTTTTTTAGTCCATTATAATTCAATTTTATTGAGAATTTGAGAACTTTTAAAAATATGAGAAGTATAAAATATATGAAAGATATATGATATAAAAGAACTTGTTATATTTTATATATTATATATATATATATATATATAAATAAATGAAACAAAATGTAACATAATATCAAATATAAATTACTTATAATATCTTAATCTTAATATAAATAATAACTAATTTCAGAAAGATATTACAAATATTTGTTCATGTAAATAAAATAAATTATTTAAATATTCTCAACAGATTTTTAGAAAATCGAATTTTTCAATGAATTCTTTCTAAATCATAATGAAAAAAAATGATGTTTCAAGAATTAAATTTGAACTTATTCTCCAACATGCTTTTCCGATTATAATTGAAAATTGAATTATTCAAAAATAAAATTCTGACATGAAAAAAAGAAAGATATAATTTGTGTAAATATTTTGCTATCTAGATAATTTTTAATAGATGTGTGGTATTTAAGTAAAAAACATTAAAAGAAAGTGGAACTAGAAACGAAGATTTTGAAAGGAATCTATGTTAGAAAGATGATAAAAAATAAAGGTTATGGTGTAGTCGAAGTCCAACAAATGAGATGATGAGAAGCATTAAATTGTGCAGAGCTGCACATTGTTTAATGCCCTGTGAAGAAATGAAGTAACCAATGTTGAAGAAAGAGAAGATGATTGTCCACTTTAAACACCACAACCTCCATTAAAGGCACTGTACCATTGCTTCCACCCTACCCATTTCATCATCAACACCACAACAATCCCTACACCTATAGGACCATCCCTTACCTTCACATTTCACTTTCACCCTATTAAACTCACAATAAATAATTAAATCTCATCGCCTCGTAAATCCAATCGTAGAAATGCCAAACTCTCATTCTGGATTCTGTTTCCTAATTCTCCTAACAACACATGCAAATGTTCACCAAAAATATCAATATAATATACTATTCTCCTGTCCACCAAACATATATACAACAACCCACCAGAAGGGCACAAACAATTAATAATAACTATAATTCAACTTTGTGTAAACTATTTCTTTTCTTAATAATAATAACTGTTTAAACTCTGGAATTATTTTTTTGCTCTTTAAAATTGTTATACAGTTATAATCTGTGACGATTTTCAAAATTATAAATACCCACATAAACAATTATATATCAAAACTTAACTAAAATTAAAAAATATTTAAAAAGTCATAAATAATTGTATAACCTACCAACTAATTAAACTTTCTCAAACTCAAAATCAACAGTATGAATAGCATGAGAGGCAGTGAAGTCAATTTCTCTTAAAGCAACCAAATTTTTACTATTAACAGCAAAATTGTACCTGGAGCACAAATTAAATGAGCAGGTATAAGAATATGAACAATGTTTGCACTATTGGAATATCTATATTCACACATTAACTCAAAACTTTGTATAACGTATAAGATAGTTGAAAATTCAAGTGAGATACATCTAATAAAACATAAAAAAGGTGAACATCATATAAGATTTATAAATTTATTGTCTTTTGAATTGAAAATAAGGTGAATCATTTGTATAAGTTAAACTCAGATCATATTTATATAATTCATCTGCAAAGCATTTTTCTGTGAAAAGAATGACTCATAAGTGATATCAAGTCACATTTATGGTGATATTTTTGTTATAATATCTAAAACATGCTCATGAAAACTTGATTATCAATTGGATTAGGCAACTCTTGAATGCGTCTACTACACATTCTTCCCCCAAAATACAAACAGTGAAATTCAATGATAAGTTCAATTATTTGTACGATGAAAATAAGTGTTACCAGCATACACTGTTAGGTCCTTACCCTTCACCTGTGGAACTGTAAGGAGATGTGACTCGGAGACATTGACATTACTGTTTTGTATTCCATTTGTAGAGTGGCCCCTCTTGCTTTCTTCTTTCAACACTAAGAAAGCAAGTGTTCAGAAACTACTACTAGTGGTGACAATTTTTTAGAATCAAAGACTTGACCTACCCTTCATACAATTGTAATCACAAATGAATCATAGGATAGTTGTAGGAACCAAGTTGTACAAACAATGCTGCTGATAAGAACTTCATAAATATCTCTCTGTAAGTTTTTTCTGTTGATTGAAGTTTGTCTCAGGCTTAATCCTACAAGATTAAGGTATTGTACTTGTATGCAAAATCATTGAATAGAGAAATGAAATTAGATGGAAAAAAGAGTGTCAACTTGTGTCATAGCAAAATACAGAAGTACTACAATACAGGTTGCTGTAACTAATATCCCTATGAAGTTAAAGCCAAAGTTGAACTACTATATTGATTAAAGACCTATATAAGAATTTAGGAAGAGAATGATGATCAATGGGAAAGTCTTAGGGGCATAGCACAAAGAGGCTATGGAATGGAAAGTGTTGTTAACATCACCATCATTTGTGTTAGATTCTACCAATTTGATCTGCTGCTGGCATGGTTTTACCCCAAATGGAACATGATTTGTTGCCAATGCTCCAAGAGGGCAACAGAGGTTGGGGTTGTTCCAGGCCCCAAAACGTGTTCCCATTTTTCCATAAAAGTCCATAGAGAATTTGAGCTCTCCTGCAAGATTGTTACCACTAACATAGAGTGCGTTGAGAGAAGGGAGAGTTGATAGTTTTGGTGAAAGGTTGCCTGTGAGGTTGTTGTCACTGAGGCCTAGAAATCTCAACCTCTTCAATTCTAACATAGACTCAGGAATTTCCCCATTCAAGCCCATGTTAGAGAGATCCAAACTCACCAAGTTATGAAGGTTTTCCCAGTTCAGGGTCCTGATATCTCCACCTATTGCATTGTTGGACAAAACCATTTCCTCTAAAGAATACATCTCTTGAATGCTCAATGCCAACCCACCAGAGAATCTGTTATCCCCAAGGTCCAAAAGGCTCAGATTCTTCAGATAACCAAATTCCTTCAACAGATTCCCCTCCAAATGGTTCTTGCTCACATCAAGCTTCAAAAGGGAGGTTAAGCATCCAAGTGTTAAAGGTAAAGACCCGGATAGTGAGTTTCTGCTTAAATCAAGTATCAACAAGTCACTCAGTGTACTGAAAATATCTGGAATGTGTCCACTCAGATAGTTTTCTGCAAGGACAAGCCTTTTCAACTTGTTCAGGTTGCCAATCTCTGCTGGAATTTCACCTGTTAAACCATTTTCTAACAGTACTAGGGACTGAAGCTTCTTGAGGACACCAAAACTTGAAGGGATTTTTCCAATGAGACCTGTGTTTGATCTAAACTCAAGTGATTTTAAGCTGCCGGCCAGATTTTCCCAGTTTGCATTGGGGATTGTAACCTGATGCCTGCGTTGTGATCTAAAGCATTTGAATAGGGATAGAGATTTGAGATGCTTCAGCTCAAACAAATGTGGTTTGAATTCCACATTTTTGGCACAACTTAGAGAATTCTCTTGGGTTGGTCCAATGTTCAAGGCAGTAATATACCAAAATCCATCAAACAGATCACAAGAAACCCCCTGCAGCAGAAAACAATACTGAGTATCAGTTAAACAATCTTTTAATATCATGTAATGTTTTGGAACATTTTTGTAAAGAGAAAATGGCTTAATAGGAAACAGCTATAGTGATTACTTATTAGCATGCAATATTTTTCAAGGACCAGATTAACTGGCAGGGAAAAAAAGAAGACAAAATAACTGATGTTCATACTTTGAAGCCATCATTTTGTAAGAAAAAAGATAATAAGAATTTGAAATTCTTGAATGAAAGGATGGTCTCATAACTTCAAACAGAAATAGTTTAAAATGTGCTAAACTTTTCCACAGCACAGTGTAAAGGTAGTTGCTAGAAAATTTTGCACTTTGATGTATAGTTATTGAGAAGGGTGAAAACTGAAAGGCACCTGAATAGGAGTCCAACCACAAGGATCTGGATAGAGATCTGAGCCATTCCACCAGTGACCAACAAAACCTTGAATGGTGGAGAATAGAGCATCTTTCTCAGCCTTCTCCATAGGAGCAATGTCAAGTTCTACTTGTCCATGACACCAAGCACTGAGAGAGATGATGAAGAGAGCAATGATGGCATGAGAAAAAGGCTTGAAGTTCCTCATGAGGTAAAGAGTGAAAGCAGCAGTAGCATGAACAGGATAAACTCAAGGTGTGGAGGGAGCAAAATTGATGAAACAAAGACAAGCAAAAGGAGCTATTGCACAATTTGCATAGTGATTTTGATACACAAATGATTTTTGACATAGAAACAAGATGGAACTAAATTACAAGAAAAAGGACAGACAAAGGAGGAGGAGGAGCAGGTGAGTTAATCCCTCAACAGTAACGAAGCATGTGAAGACAAAAGAAATAGCAAGATGGGTCCCTACGGTATTTTAGGCAGTGGTATTTTGCATCAGGAAAGGAAGAACAGGATCCTGAAATTGTGTTCAAAACTTAAGAGGAAAAGGAGAAGAATAATTGTAGAGGAAGAACAAATGCATAACAAGAAACCTGACTTCTTTTCCTCTTTGTGTTTATGGAAAAGCTAAGGAAGTATATAGCAGATATAAGGGAACAACACAAGATGTTTTGTTAGCTCAGTTCTCGAAGCTCAAAGTCATAATATTAAACACCCTAATATGGCCAGAGCTGTATCAACTCACTGAAGGCCTATATATAAGATGAAAGCGACATTATTGAACACTCTTTCTCATTCAATTATTGAATGCCACATTATTATCATTCTTATCTAACCAATAAATAAGGAAAATACTTAACATTTTCCATCACAAAGTCATAATATCTTATATCTTTTCACCAATACCTTAGAGACTGGTATGCATTTTTCAAAGTAAAAACTTCCAACTATTTAAGAATAGAATGGTTTTTAAGGTAGTATATATACATGAACTAATTACTCTTCTTATTATACTTGTGTGTAATTTTAACATGTCTCATTAGATTGATTAAGGGTATTATGAAAAATGTTTTTAAACTTTGATACATTTTTTATCTCCCAAATTTTAAAAATGAAATTGCGTTAATTTTTTTTACATGTCAAACATGTTTTAAGATAACGTTTCATTGGTTTTGACATGTTACAACTCAAACCTCACTTTTAAACATTATTTAACAAGTCCAAAAACATTAACGTCATTAAATTAAAAAAATTATATCCATTTAATTTTAAAATTTTGAGACTAAAATATATCAAAATTTGAGAGAGAAATAAATTCTAATTTCGTGTCCCCAAACCTAAAACATATTTAACCCAAAATTTAAAGTGTGATTTTGGGATATAGAAGGAGAAAAATGACATTAGTAGGGGACCATATCATGCATGCAAAAAATGAAAGGTGCATGTAAGTGCATGCAAGACAAAGTAGGTTTTTATCTGTTATTGCCTTGTTGTCTTGTTTTGGTGGTGGTGGCCTGGGGGATTTTAACAGCCCTCTGAAACTGCAGAGGGTAAAAAGGACAACATATCACAGTGCCTTTGAAAACTGAAGCTAACCATATTGTTTTCATTGCATTGCATTGCGGTTGGATCATGAGGACCACATTATTTTGTACCATAAAAACCACTTCTGAGTTTTGCTGGTGCTCAAAATTTGTAGGGTGTGAATGCAATTCCTGTCTCTGGCAAAAGGAGAAGAAAGATGATAGTAATAGTATTGTTGTATGATTATTTAGTGGAAAAATGTTGTGGTTTATAAAAAATGTGAATAATCATTGAGTGCCTTTCCCTTTGTATGAGTATGGGTTAAGGAAGAAGAATTTTTGCTTTATTATTATATATTTTGACAAAAAAGGAAAACTTTCATGTCTTTATTCAAGTACTTTTGTTTGGATCCTATAGTAGTTTTAAACCAAAGACATTTTTTTGAAGTACAAAGAATACTTATACCATCTTTGATCAATTTTAAGTGCTGCAAGTATTGGATATGGTTTTTGTTCTTTTGTAACTCAATGATTTTGCAGGACTTAATTGGATACTTTTGATATCGTTTGAATTGGTAGTTTTTATACAAATTAAGTTATACAACATTATATTGATCTGCATGTTAGGTAATGAGTAATAACTACTGTTTTCTTGATACCTGAGAAATTATTATAAATTATTTCAAATTATATGTCAGAGAATTTATTTTGTAAGTGAGTTTAATGGTATGATAAAATTTTAGTTATAATTAAAAAGTTGTTGTAAAATGAACTAAGGACGATAAATAATTGACTCTGCATAAGATTTAATTTTACTTGTTCATAATTATAAGATTAAAATACTCCATTCATCCATGTTTTTGTTGAAAAATCTTAAATAGGTCCTAAGATTTTTTTTAGTATCAATTAGGTCCATATTTTTGAAAATGTGTAACAATTAGGCCCATTCCGTTAGTATGATATTAACGGTGTTAAGGACATGCCACGTATGAGCTCCTCATTTTTTTGAATTTTGAATTTTAAATTTTAAATTTTTTTAAATTTTTTTTAAATTTTTTTAATTTTTTTTTGAAAATTATTCATGCTACGTGTCACATCAATATTGTGCCACGTGTCAAGTCAGTAAGGTGACACGTGTCAAGTCATTGTTTGAATCTCAATTTGGTCCATATATTTGTTATTTTAATTATATTTTAGTCCATTTTTTTTTTAA